>Ga0307509_10002878_pt1 | contig 27240 bp, 20 predicted proteins | sample 10_EM_MG_FD_202245 | JGI IMG/M metagenome (GOLD analysis project Ga0307509, IMG submission 202245) | Populus trichocarpa ectomycorrhiza microbial communities from riparian zone in the Pacific Northwest, United States - 10_EM | ecosystem: Host-associated > Plants > Roots > Unclassified | place... | reverse complement strand
TGTCTTTAGTTAGTTTAGTTAGCTTGAATCGATTGCAACTTGTGTTGTTTGGTTGTCTTCTTGACAGTTCTAGAAAGTGATAGAGATTTGTCAGTTCTTCCACCGTTCAGGAAAGTAAATACTCTGGACCAGGTTTTCTTTTCTTCAGTACTAGAGGCAAACAAGTTCAAAGAGTGGAGTGGTGGGAAAGATGATTCGGTTGAGCCATTGCTATTCTGTTGCGGAAGTCCGGGAGTGGGGAAAACTTACCTCAGGTAGCAAGACCTCTCATTTGAAGGGGGATAATGCAGATATCTCTAACTATTCGCAAATAATAGCTCCCTGGTGATTGATAGACTATGCGATCAAGCTGGGAGGAAGGACATTGCTGTTGTAGGACTCTACTGCGATTTCCTTTCCCACCAGGAGCAGTCCACCACAAATGTGTTAGGCGCAATCCTCAAACAACTTTCCAGAAGGGGAGAGATTCCGAAGGATATACGAGAGGCCTTTCAGAAGGCAAGAGAAGAGTTTGGCGGCCGCGGTCTCCAACTTTCTGATCTGGTGGAAATAATGAAGAAGGTTATTGCATCGCTATCAGGGGTATTTATATGCATCGATGCATTAGACGAATCCACTCCGCAGCACCGACAGGAGCTACTCCAATCGCTTCAAGAAATCGTGCGGGGATCAAGAAATACGCGGATATTCCTTACCGGGAGGCCCCATATCGAAGACGAAATCATGGGAAGCTTTGGCAAGGTGGTTAAGATACCTCTTAGTCCTACCCGGGATGATATTGAGAGCTATTTGGAGATGAAGCTGAGCCGTGACACTGACCCCTATGCAATGGACGATGGATTGCGGGCGGATATTATGAGAGTCATCCCAGAGAAGACGTCAAAGATGTAAGCAAGAATATCGAGCACCTTCCAAATACAATCCGGGTCATTATTTACTAACGATGACGCATAGTTTCCTTCTTGCTTCCCTAAGCATTGATGCAATCCTGAGCGAGCTTACCCCCTATCAGCGGAGAAAAAAGCTTGACGAGATGAGCAAAGGGGATGGGCTGAAGGATGCTTATTCGGCAACTCTATCACGAGTGAAGGCGCAGCATAGCAGTAGATCAAGACTCGGCATGCAAGTTCTAATGTGGGTATCGCATTCGGAACGACCGTTGACTGTGAACGAGTTATGCCACGTCCTAGGGGTAGAAGCAGGATCCACCGACTTGAATATCCAGAATATTCCATCGATAGAAACACTGCTGGCATGCACCCTCGGGCTTGTCACGGTTGAGAAGTCCTGGCACTCGTCTACCGTCCGCCCTGTTCACTACACGCTGCAAGAGTACCTCTCCCATAATCCAAACTTGTTCCTTAAGCCCCACTCGGCGATTGCCGAGATCTGTTTAACTTACCTCAACTTTCACGAGGTTAGGGGCATTTCACCTACACTTCGCTCTGCCCCATCAACCGTACCTTTTGTCAAATATGCTTCTTGTCACTGGGGTACACATGCTAGAAGGGAAACCACAGAACATGTGAAACGGCTTGCATTGCAACTACTCGATGGATTCGATAGACACATATCATCGAAGGTGCTGCTATTGGATGAGATGTATTATTGGGACAGACCTTTTGATCAGGAAGGCACTCCAAGGGGATTTACCGGGCTCCACGGTGCCGTATACCTCGGGTGTGTGGAGATAACGGTTGCCTTATTGGAGATGGGTAAATGCGATATGAATGCAACTGATTACCACAGAAACACAGCAGTCACTTGGGCTGCCAGGAGGGGCCATGAGGGGGTCGTGAACACACTGCTGCAGCAGAGCGGTGTCAATCCCAACACACCTAATAAAGATGGCTGGACACCACTCTTGATTGCTGCTCAGAATAGGCATGAAGCGGTCGTAAGGGTGCTACTAGAACGGAAGAACGTCAATCTCAATACAGCGGACCCCGTATTGGGCCAGACATTGCTCTCGTTTGCTGTGCGGAATCGGTATGAGGGGATCGTGAGGGCGCTGCTGGAACGGAAGGACGTCAATCCCAACCTAGCTGATAAAGATGGCCGAACACCCCTCTCGCTTGCTGCGCAGAATAGGAATGAAGCGATGGTGAGGATACTACTGCAACGGAACGGCGTCAACCCCAACACAGCCGATAAAGATGGCCGAACACTCCTCTCGCTTGCTGTGCAGAATGGGCATGAAGCGGTCGTGAGGGCACTACTGGAAAGCAAGGGCGTCTATCCCGACATGGCTGATAAAGATGGCCGAACACCGCTCTCGTTTGCTGCGCAGAATGGGCATGAAGCGATCGTGAGAATACTACTGCAACGGAACGGCGTCAACCCCAACACAGCCGATAAAGATGGCCGAACACTCCTCTTGCTTGCTGTGCAGAATGGGCATGAAGCGGTCGTGAGGGCACTGTTGGAAAGCGAGGGCGTCTATCCCGACCGAGCTGACACCGTCCTGGGCCAGACACCGCTCTCGTGCGCTGCGCAGAATGGGCATGAAGCGATCGTGAGGATACTACTGGAACAGAACGAAGTCAATCCCAACATAGCTAACAGAAACGGCCGAACACCGCTCTCGCTTGCCGCACAGAAAGGGCATGAAGCGACCGTGAGCATACTACTGCAACGGAACGACGTCAATCCCGACCTAGCTGACACCATATTGGGCCATGAAGCGACCGTGAGAATACTGCTGGAACGGAACGACGTCAATCCCGACCGAGCTGACACCGTCCTGGGCCAGACACCGCTCTCGTTCGCTGCGCAGAACGGGCATGAAGCGATGGTGAAGATACCACTGGAACGGAACGAAGTCAATCCCAACATAGCTAATAGAAGCGGCCGAACACCGCTCTCGCTTGCTGCGCATAATGGGGATGAAGCGGTTGCGAGGAAACTGCTGGAACGGAAGGACGTCGATCCCAACATAGCTGATAGATATGGCCTAACACCGCTCTTGCTTGCTGCGCAGAATGGGCATGAAGCGATTGTGAAGATACTACTGCGACGTAACGACGTCGATCCCAACACAGCTGATAGATATGGCCGAACACCGCTCTTGCTTGCTGTGCAGATCGGGCATGAAGCGGTCGCGAGGAAACTGCTGGAACTGGAGGACGTCGATCCCAACATAGCTGATAAATATGGCCGAACACCGCTCTCGCTTGCTGCGCATCATATCCATGAGAGAATTGTAAAGTTGCTAGAGGAGCGGACAGATCTCGTTCCCAGACTTCCAGTCTATCCCGAGCCGTCCGACAGTTCTGAGCCCACCTTCAAAAGAGCCCGCAGGTCTTGATATCTAAGGATAAACCCCGACCCTTCCCCGTCCAAGCACTACACATACCCTCCCAGCAATAAAACAAACTCAACGAAACAAAATCCCAAGCCCAGTACGGACAGTTCCTTGCATGTGTGTCGACAAGCCTCCGCAGATGTCAAGCTTTTGGATCATCCACCTCAAACTTCTCATTTTCTCATTGGCTCCCCCCAATCACCTCAACTCCTTTCACATTTCCTGTCGCCCTATTTTTTGGAGGTTTACTTAGCAATTTTGCATATATCCGCGGTCTGTCAGTGCTTTCTCATGCCCCCTCTCCATATATCCCGCCTTCTCCTTTATCCCCTGTTCCTCGCGCCCCTTGGATTAAATCATTCCATCTCTAGTAATCCCCGCTCCGCATACTCCTGTATTATTTCACAACTTAGACAGCAACCGTGTCTTATTATGACTGGTGAATGGTAGCTTCATATATATATTAGATATAGACACAGATACTGTATACATGGAAGCCAGTGCACAATAGCAACCAACGGAGAATAATTTATGGTCTATGATCTGCAGAATATCTTCTTTTCCTCTCTTTTGCCGCTTATCCCTCGCTGCTCACCTAATCCCCCGGAGATATCCCTTTCCCTTTATTAACACTAAAGACACCAAAGCTTTTTACCCCTCTACCTTCTTCTAACCATCGCTGTTAATACACCGCACCCCCACTGTTGGAGGACGCACAACAAAGGTCGGAATCGAAGCACAAAGTAATGGGACTGATCAAAGAAAGAAGGAGATGAGTGGTTGTTATCTTGCTTGTTCGTCCATAGACGCGCTTGAGACAGCCGTACTTATAGCTATGCGCAACATGAATGTATGTACATCAATATGACCGCGGTCATTTTCTAGATCCTTAAGCCCTAATCGGCCAAGCAACTGGCCAAACGCTTCCGTATCAGCCATCACACTGAGGTGACATTTCCGATACCCACCAAAAAGCACAAGAGGAGCCCCCCACATAGACTACCTGTATGCCCGCAGTCTACCGAACAGGAACCCCAAGAGCCCGAAGCTAGAACAAGAACCCGCCCCAAAAGTTAACCTAGTATCACACCCATGATACCCGGGACAGGGGAAGAGCGCGTGCACAAGAACACCATCTATTCCCAAGCCTAAAAGCCGACATATCAACATCAAAAATTACCCCCCACCAACCGCACCACACATTCACAACCCAAACCCCTCCCCTCACCAGCCACCTCCAGCGAGTGACCGTTTGTGATCACCACTCCATATAAGCCCATACCCACGCCCAAGCCAAAACCCCACACCTCTACACCCACAAACCGAGCCAGCTATCCAAAAACACCTTATATGAGCGAACCCCCCTGGTACAAACCACCCCCCACAAAATCCAAGACACGAAAAGGGAGCGAGCAAGGGAAAACTCCCCCAATGGCAGAAACAAAGAAAAAACTGATGCTCTGAAACGGATTTGAACCGTTGATCTCGCCATTAGCCCCCTTCGTGTCGGGTATGACACTAGTGACGCGCCCTACCAACTTGGCCACCAGAGCGGAAGATGTGGTTGGGCTCTGAAATGCAGTCGATGAAATGTTGTTCCTACCACGCTAAGCTAAGTGGATGGTCTTGGCAAGTTTAATAGTGGAGCGCCAACCAAATTGTGTTAGCACGGTATGCTTAGTCATCAGGCTTGCCGGCTTACCTTTCTACAGAATACTTACCCTCCAAGCAAAAGATGTTACACCAACTATTACGCCATTCAACTTTTGAAGGCCTCTACAACACTAGCTTCAAGACAGAGAAGAAAATCGCCCAGTAGGCACGTTCTAGCGGCCACTGGGAAAACTCTACAGGAGAAATTCCAAGACCTCCATTACCGGATGTTCGGCAGGCCGGGATATCCGCCAACGCTGGTCGCCAAAATGGCAGGTTCTTCCACCAGCACTCGGGTACTGTACACAATAGGACTCGGAGAAAGCAACAGCATAAATGCCCTAGGAGATCAGGAGGAGCTGTGATGCCGGTAATATACACAAATATCAATGAAGTAATCCGTAAAGTTACATGTCGTAAAATCGCCTAACCGTTCGCCTTGCCCAGAAAAAGAAAATGAACAACCATTCAACTCCCGATAAAAAAAGCTAAGTGTGCAACCTTAAACCCCAACTAAAAATTGGCCATGTCGATCCAAGTGCTCACAAAGCCGAGATCAATGCTCCGCTTCGCCTTCATAATTTTCTCAAATTCCTCAAAACTTAACTTTCCTTCTCCGCCTCTCGCTTCCACCTCCTTCTTCCCTGGGGTATCTTCGTCTTGCTCTTCTCTAGCCTGAAGGGCCAATTGTTCCTTTGCAGCAAAGAGCTGATCAAGTAGCTCGTTTAAGCCTTGCTGTGTGATCTGGTAAAGAATCTCTGACCCCACATCTTTTTCAGGGTCTGGTACTTGGTGACTGGAACTTGCGGAGGTTGAAGATCCAGGGGGGGAGGACGATATATCGAAAAAGGCACGGCGGCGCTCTTCTTCACGGCGACGGGCCTGTACAACAGGTGCGGCATCCGCCGAAATACTAAGTAGATCTTGAGTAAGAATTATCATTAGCATTGCGCTCCGCTAGTGTGGGGGATAATCTGCCGCCAGACTGATTGGCAGAACGCACATTTTTCGCGCCTAGTCATAACCTCGGAAGGCCCCGGGCCATAAGCTCTATCATCCCCACTTGGAAGAACAACTTGGTCTACATCTTCGTCGTCATCTTCTTCCTCTTCCTCCAAACCACCACCCTTCCCAGACCTTCTTGCCCCAGGAGGAATATTTCCAGCAAACGCAGCACTAATTGGTTGACTACCAACTAGTACATTGGATGCTTGATTAGCTTCTAGATGGTCGTCCTCCATACTCGCGACCATGTCTTTAACAAGGTCTTTCGAAAGAGCGTAGAAAGCACGGAAAATCCTTAAGAAATCTTTACGGTCCACATAGCCATCTCCATCCAAATCATATCCGTTAAAGACTCGACGTAACTTCTCACTAGCACGGTTTTTGTGGTTCAGAGTAGACAACCCGCGAACGAACTCTTCGAAACCAATCAACCCGTCGTTGTTGGTATCGTAGAAAGCGAACATTCGGTCGTAGATGAGGTTGGGAGGTGGAGGGCGTACATGAGTGTTCGGGACGAAGCACTTGTCAAACGTTTGCCTAGAAATAGCACCACCGAGATTGAGAGGATCCGAAACATATTCGGAAGCCGCGAGACACTTGAACTGCTCATAGAGAGCTTCGACCTCTGGTGGCTCAACTATTCACGTATTCCAAGTTAGTGTGTGCCCCGGGCAGAGATATTGGAGCATCTTACACCCTGTTTCAGACCCAAACTTCCTGATTACATCAGCCGGGAGCCCTGGCGACATTAAACCAGCCTTCCCTGGGTACCATGGGGTCTGTGCTTGTCTTGGGTTACCAAGAAATGGAGCTGGTATCCTGACTTTGTAGAACAGATGTGTTTTCGGATGTGAATCCAAGGCCTCGCAGGTCTCGCAAAGGTCAAAATCGATACAGTTGGCGCAACGATACCTGATGCCCCTAATAGGTAAGCAATTACAAGCATTGCAAGTAACTCCTCTGTGGACGTATGAATCCCTCTTCGATTGCTCCTCGGCGATAAGGTATAACAAGTTTAGTAGGTTCTGGTTCTCCTTAGGCTCCGGAGCGTAGCTGTACTCGCTGAGATCATCCGGTCCTATACCCCCGCCAGCCCCCCGGGCCTCCCGAGCAGCTACAGCGGCCTCGACTAATGTATCTGCCATAGAGTCGGGAATATCGATGGTTTCTTGGTCTAACACCTCTCGCAAGCGTTCATCCGAGAGAACATTTCCTTCAGAGTCGATTCCACCAACCTCGGTGCTATTAAAACCATTGACTGAGCCAAACCGGCGAGGGTTTCGACGAGAGACCCTCCGAGCGTTGGATCGTTTTAGCCTTTTGATATTAGGAGTTCTGGTTGATAGGTAGATTTGGTAAGTGAGGAGAGAGACGGCGACGATGGCGACTGGAACAATCACGGAATAATATCGTGATAGTTGAGGCATCGCGAAACGAGCGGTTAAGCTAAGGCTTCCGTCTCAGGAAAGTATAAAGGAAAGATGTTGATCGGAGTCTTGTCCCAAGGCAATGAGGTTCTGCGGGGCGGCTTTCAAATTCCGTCAGATTGTGGTAACATTTGCCAGGCGTGGTTCAGGAAGACGTGTCGCGGGGCAATCGTAATATAATTCCTGGCAAATTCTTTTTGTCAGCAGGGTTAGGGTTAAGGTCCAATTTCATAATAACTCGCCTAATCCTAGACTCAAACTACTGTACCCAATGCCAAGAAGGTCGGAATCGTGCAGTTTTTATGTGGGGTATCATATAATATCACCATGCGGTACCGGTATGTTCTTCAATTAGCATGAACCTTTTCTGCTGAGTATTCTCGTCAGAGAACTTTCTATTGCCGGTGTCTAAATTGCAGAATTCATGGAACTTTGCAAATCACAACTCCCTACAGTAGGTAGAAATTACAAGAATAATCTTACAGCCTCTTCAAGATATCCTCAACCACCTCCTGAGTCTTAGAATTACCTCCTAAATCGGGGCTCAAGCACTCTCCTTCCACAAGACTACCGTCAACAGCCTTATAGATCTTTCCAGCAGCCTCAGTCTCACCCATAAACTCCAGCATCAACCCCACGCTGCGTATTGTAGCGATGGGGTTGGCAATACCTTTGCCCATGATATCTGGAGCAGAACCATGGCAAGGCTCACCAATAGCAAACCCATCACCGACATTAGCAGAAGGGACCAAGCCCAAGGATCCAACCAAAGCCGCAGCACCATCGGACAAGATGTCACCATAGAGGTTTGGCGCAACGACTACATCAAAGTAAGATGGTTCTCGGAAAAGCTTGTAGACCATGGAGTCGACAATCTGCTCTTCGCAACGAACGGAGGAGTATGACGGGTTTTCCTTGAATACCGCGCGAACAGTCTCACGGAAGAGGCCATCGGTTTGTGACAAAACGTTAGATTTGTGAGTGATAGTTACGAGCGGAGAAACGGCAGAATTCGGACCACGAATAGAAGCACGCTTAAGAGCGATCTCAAAAGCGATCTTGCCGATACGCTGCGAAGCTCTGGCACTGATTCTCTTGATCGCCTCGGCAACCTTGGTACCGTCCTTTGCGGTGTAGGTTTTCTCTTCTTTCACGTACTTGGAGATGTCAGTAGTTCACTCTGAAAGCCTGATGAACGCACGGCAACATACAAGGTCTTCGGTATTCTCTCTCACAATAACCAAGTCCACGGGAATAGCTGCCCCTTTAACAGACTTTACCGGGCGAACATTGGCGTATAAATCCAGTTTCTTCCTCAATGCCACAATTGGCGATGAGTAGCCTTCAACCTTCGTAGTCGGAGAACTATTTAAAAGTGATGAGCCCGGAAGCCCATTGATCTCGGACGATTTTCTGAAACGCCATACCTAACAGCACCAAAAAGCGCACCATCGCAATCACTCTTTAAAACCTCAACAGTCTTATCCGGCAGGGCCTTCCCGGTCTTCTGAAAAGTCTCGAATCCAGCCTCCAAATCTATAAATGAAAACTTGAGGTTAAAGGCGCTAGGTAGGGCTTCGAGGATTTGACGGCCAGCCTATTTTGTAAACCCTCAGCACTCGGTTAGGGGAACAGAAAGAAAGAAAGAAAGAAAAGGGTCAATTGCAGCGAGGGCTCTTACAGGAATAACCTCCCTGCCAATTCCGTCGCCGGGAATGAGACCTAGGGCGAAAAATTAGCAATCAAGTCATTTCATCGGTGAGGAAGCAGGAAATAAATGGTACCAATTCTTAGGGTTCGAGCCACGGCAGCCATTGATTCAAGGTGTAAATAGAGAAGGTGGGGTAAACTGTGTGAGGTTGGCAATGGGCAAGTGAGTTTTGGCGGGGTGTAGTTTTTTTCTTTTTTCTTGTCCCAGACATTTTAGGGTCTGTCGTTGGTATAAGCTTTTTCCCCTTCGGTATCATATCATACCAGACTGTAAACTTACCACTCCCTGTACTCGAGTAGTCAGTTCCGGCTAAGTATTCGATTGCCGTATACTCGAGGTACGTGCTCTACGCTGCTTAGGATCAAGTCGCTTTCGGCTGACCATACCGCTTGTGTATCTTCCATACGATGGCGGTGATTTCAAAGTGTAGGATCCCGCTGGACTACCTAACACTTCAAAAGACTCTAAGTAGCCATTGAAGGTGGTGGCATTTAACATCATGTATCATATTGCCGAACATATTTCTCATCGCATATGGCAAGCCCCCCGCCAAATTGCTGACACCGTTTAATTGTGCCGGCACACTTGAAGGTCGCTTAGGGTCTTTCGAAGCGACGGGCACCTAGACTACCGTACCGTATTTGACCATAAAAATTTACAGCAAAAGGGAAAGAAAATCATTTGTTAGCTTACTAAGCACCGGAACCCTTACCATATACAACCCAACGCATCAGAATCTGTTCCCGGGGGGGGCGAGTCGCTTAAACCATGCTCTGTATGGACGCTACAGCCCCCGATGGCACTAGCCGGCAAGTCTTCACTACCAAACTGTAAACCCCCCATAAGTAACAGATCACGAATATGCAATCACGAGTCCTCAAATCCGCTGCTTTTACTCTCCGAGACAACTAGAATCTGATGCTGTATTCATCCCAGCAAGATCACCATATGGCACCATCCTAACCCGCGGCCCTGCTTCTTCCAATACCCCAGAATCAGTGATGTTTTCTCATGACCGAGCATCCTTAGAACCCCGAAAAGGGCCTTGTTGATGCTGTTAACTCACCCCCCCACCCCAGAGACCTACCTTTAATCTCCGTATAGGCAAACGCGCCAAAACCCCACCATGGCCAAGAATTACTGCTAGTACACACGTATGATACCAAGGGAGATATTTTATACAAGACAAGGATTTTTGCTGATCAACTACTCTTGTCCTCACGAAACCCTCTTTCTTAGTACTTGTACTTGTACTAAAACACTAGGATTATGGTGCTAACTAATGGGGCTCTGTATTGGTAATATCATACCGATCAAAAGAAAGTGCTGATATGTGCTATAAGAATCCAATAGTAAAGGATGTAACCACGAGTTCAACGAGTGATGGAGGCGGTCACATGCCATCCCCTTCCGACCATTTCTATGCCTACTAGCACCACCTCCACTCAGCACCATTGCACATCGTTACACCGTACACGTTAAGCCTTCCAGCACGGAAGCATGAGTGCACGAAGTCATTAGCCAGTATCAACACACACACCCAAGCCAACAAAAATCAATAGGAAAAAAAAAAAGAGTCAAGTTTTCACACTCCAACACTTCTAAACTTCACCCCACCAGCGTGCCTGTCACCTTCACATAAGCCCTCTAAGTCTGAACGATAGGAGCCACCCATGAAACCCAGCATGAAAGAGTCCCTAAACATTCTAAAATTCCCAGGATAGATGCCCAGTGCATCGAATTACCACATAAGAATAATCACAAAGCTAGGATTGGATATCAAGAATGGGTTATGTTTGATAGCATCCGAGAGACAAATACCCACCAGCACGTCCACAATTTAACCTACGGGCTAATATAATCACGAAAGTTGCTAGACCCCCCTAGCATACAGGGACACAGCCACGGGTGCCGACCAAAGTCACACCCATAACAGAAAAAAAGAAACTCGAAATCAAAAAAGTACCAGAGATTCTAAGAACACAAACGCACCCCATCTTACCGGATACCAGTGGTCCGCACGAGATTTCAAGAAATAGCTGAACCCTTTCTCTCGCAGTTCACGTCCCAAACGCCAGTTATTTCAAGAAAACTCCTCCCAAATACCACCGTACACCATCCGCATAAAGAGCAGACCGTACCAGACTTTACCCCCACCTCACTCCTACACAACAAACCCACAATCCAGGCAGGAAAGGAAATCACCACAAAGGCAAGACGAAATAGCCAATAAATTATAATAGAAAAGCACCATCAGAGTCGCACGGCAGGGGTGGGGGGGAAGGAAGGAAGGAAGAAAATCAAAAACCAATCATGCGATCCATCTATCATTCAACAGGAAGCGGAACTGCCATCACAAAATGTTAAACATCGGGGGCGGTTGAGGAAGTGAGTTTTCCGGTAGTAGCCCGTCCCTATCCAACCAGACACCCAACTGCCCTTCCTTGCACATTACCGATTTGTGCTGGGCAAGTGTGCAACCCGGACAATCCCCAGCACCGAAAACTCAAAATTTAGCATTATAAATTGCTATCTATTATAACAGATCTGCCGTGGTATTTAAAAGCACCGCGCTTACTATCAGGGATAAAATCCTACTCGCTTCAATCAATTTCCCTCGTGACCGCTACCTACCCCCCATCCCGCACGAGCGAATGATAATTCATGACGGAACCGTTGCTCAAAATACAGATAGAGCGATTGCGCGGCCAACAGAGCCCACATAAGGAAAGAATCCCCCCCTTGTTTCTTTCAAACTCGTTTATTATTACTTCCCACAAGGGAGCAACACAGATATCATAGATTCCCAGGGGTAGGGGGGATTCCGTCAAAGTGGAAAATAAGGGTTGCGCACCAGTAACATAGACGACAGAGCAAGAAAATCCATGCACTTTGTACGATGGGGAAAATACAAAATCTAACCTCCGCCACTCGCACTTCATTCCACTCGCCTCCCACTCTTAAAACCAAACCAATGGTAGACAGGTATAATACATAAGTAAAAAGCACAAATTGCGCCAGCATGCCTCGATCCTCCCATGGATCACCACACCCATCTCTATTATATATTTCCCCACACGTCCCTATTCCCCCGTACGCTCCCGTGATGGCAAAGGAAAGGCATGACATGTCGGTATAATCCATTGTTAAACAATCTATCCCGCATCATACCCCAGCCATCCGCCACACTCCCGCAAACTGTCAAAGCCAAGCATATCCTTCTAACAGATTCAGAATCACTAAGGGATACCAGCGCATGGTTAATCGGGCAAGCCAGGGCAGGCCGGAATTTTGCTCCAAGCCGAATTTCTCTCTCCCTTCGGGTCTTCTTTCTCTTTTTTTCTCTTTTTTGCGGTTCAGGATTTCTTCGAGACACCTAGTTAGCATTGGGTTGATAGTGGCCTGTGGCTTCCGATCCCAAAACGAGAGATTCATCCATCGTGTGCCCCCTTCTGTTTCCTCTTGTTGTGCCCAAGGAGGTAGACAGGACCCGCTGTTTTTAGTATATACCACAGCGTTTGAGGGGACTTTTTCTGAAAACTAGTGCCATTTGAGACCTTAACCGTTCTCCTTATTCTTAGGACAAAAGTGTACCCTTCACTTCGCCCAGGGAGAAACCCCAGAAATCTCTTTACAGTATGTTGCACCATGACCAGCGCCGGGAATCGTGAGCAGGACTTCCAATTTACAAAAGGTACAATCGGTGCCGTTGCGCAAGCATCATACACACAACCCTAACTCAATGCCAGTAAAGAACCGACTATATATACTATCATACAAATATCTCACAGTAAACCCTTTACCCCCAATATCAGAATGTGTACATCGCCAACCATAATACACATGACTGCAATGACATCAGCAAGTGGTAAAAAGGTAAGGGGAAAGGCTAAAGCAAATCGCTACTATGGACAAGAAAAAGTGATAAGTGGTATGACAGGGGTGGGTAATGTGAAATAAAAATAAAAACCGAAGTAAAACCAGATTCTCCTAACGCCACGAAAGAAACCCCTTCCTCCCCCGGCTCTCGCGCTTCCATTCCCCTCCATGACCGGATGCGTAACTGGTTGGGGAGATGGTATAGGAAAATTCACTAAAAACAAATAAAAATAGCACTTTTTATGCCCCCATCGGAGGCGGTAAGGTCAGAGTGCTTGGACCCAACGATAGAGGACTCTACTTCATTCGTTGGCATGAGTCTCCTCGGCGCCAATTCCCCCGGCATCGTTCCCAACTTGTTTCAGTTCCTTAAGCTTTCTCAGAAAAACTTTAACAGGCGTATCTGGATCGCGGAACCAGTCTTCAGCGGCAGGAGTCCCTCTTGGTTTTGCTGAAGGTTTGGGGGAAGAATCTTCCCCAAGTTTCGCTTCCTTCTCCAACCTGCCTTTCTCGAGACGAGCCAATTCGCCAACAGGCTTCCAAGGGTCATTCCAAGGTCTTGCTTGGTTGGTCCCAAAATACTTCTTCCTCTTCACATCCTCTGACTGCTTTTCCGCTTCCGTTTTATCCTCTTGACCAGGGATACGAAGCGAACGTGAACGAATGCCAGCATACATTTCGGGCTCTAACCGCTCCTTGCCCACCAGAGTCGCATCCCTGAGGGCCCGATTTGCCCTAAGATATCCTAGCAGGTTGACAGGCTTTGGTGGTGTAGGAGCCGGAACCTCTTCGTCAGAAGAAATGTCAATGACACTAACTTCCTTAGCCTCAACAGCTGCTGGGGGGTCGAGATTTGTTAGTTCCGGAGACAGGGCCCGGGGGACCAAAATCGATAATGCGATCTTGGGCCCTTTATCTGTATTGGTAGTGGGAGAAAGGGAGGGTGCTATGTGCTTTGCTGATTGCTTGCTGACTGGCGAGTTGGTAAGCACCTTCCCAGGCTTCTCCAATGTTTTGAGGATATCGGCTTTCCCCGAGCGACGGATTTCATCGCTACTCGATGGAACCCCTTCCCCAACCTTCGAAAGAGTTGCGGGTGTTTGCCTTTTCTGCATCTGGACCGCATCAGAAGACGCAGGGACCTGCACTTCGAGGTTCGCCCGATATTCTTGATTTTCCCGCAATAGTTGGTCCTGGGACGAGTCTGGAACTTGAACAGTACTAAGTGGATCTTCTGTGCCAGGTATGCCTTCCTGGTCAGAATCATCATTCATATACACCGCATGCCCCCGAGCCAAGAAAGGTCGACCGTCTCCACGGTACGGTGTCTCTTTCACCTGAACGGTAGCGGCAGGTATAGGGGAGGACGAATGACACATCTCCTTCAAGTCGGGCCTAGATTGTTTAAATTGTAGACTGCATACCTCCGCATCCAAAGATACCTGCCTGCCGGCAACCAATGCGGAGCCGTTTCGTGGAGCACCCTCGAATCTTGAGAGACCTTTCCCTTTATCCAGCTCTTGACCGCCATAAGAGGGCTTGGTAGAATTAGCTGACAATTCTCGGTTCAGTGCAACTTCCTTCTGGTCATCCCCCTGCTTGGCAGCAGATGAAGTTATTACGAAAGCAGTCTGAGAAGGGAGTAGGGATGGTTGTTGGGGTATATCATTCTCATCGTCGCTCATATTCGGTTCTTTATTGTGTCCCGTTTCCAACGGGGCCCCACAGGATTCAGAACCCCCTCCAAAGCTACGGCCAGCAGATCTTCCTCCGATAGTATCATCATCATGATTGGAGAAGAGAAGCGGCCGCATTGGGTTAGGCTCTAGCGATGGGGGAACATCGCAGGGAGTAGAGTGCAAATCCTTCTCGTGAGCGCGATTAGCCATGAATTGAGAGAACCCGTCTTCCGTACCATTTTCACCATTAGAGTTGAAAGTTGCCAAATCTTCCAAGATATCTGGGTCCGGAAACGAAGTGTCACTAAAACTATTATCATCTTCATCGACAGGAACACTGCCAGCATTAGACTTCTTCGCCAATTTCCTTTTTCTATCCCATATTTCAACCTGCTGCGCGCCCAAGATGCCGTATTTCGCAACTCGTGTGCGGCCATGAGGGTCTATAACAGGGAAAGGGGGTTCAACACTAAACTCCCGAGTCCGAGATCTACTAGACTGATCAGAGTAGTCAACCTCTTCAAGATCCTCAAAATCGTCGGCCGAGTCATAACTGAGTTGTTTCAGATTGGGTCGTTTTCTTGGCCGTTTAAACACCTGACTGGCATTAGAATGCGAATGTCAGACAGATATGGAGATATTACCGAGTTTGTAGGATCAGGCAACACCCTCTTACTGATACCATTAGCACCACGGGTTACGCGCTTTGACGGTCCACCACAAAAACTAGGGGAGCCCTGCTTGCTTGAAGATAGGCTACTGCCAGAGGTCTTTCCGCGCTTGCCGGACTTTTTATTTGATGCGAGTTGCTGGGAGCCCCTTTTCTTCGGTAGAGCGGAACTGTCCCCCGACCCGGCTGGTGTTTTAAGAATAGAACTGCTACTTCTCCCCTTAGGCGCCCGGCTCGCTGGGGGGCCCAGGCTCCGCACGGGAGACATTATGCTACTGTGGGGTGGTGTCCTAGTAACATCGCGGCCTACAAATCTAGGATCCTGATATTCTGGGCTTGAAGGCCAAGAAACACTACTTCCCACATCCTCTGATTCAGCCAGATCGGGAGAAGGCTTTTGGTGAGTTAGGCACGTCTTCCTAGCGGTGTGTTTCCCGAAATAAATGCCACCGGGCCGATACCTCTCCAAGATGGCTTGCTCTTTCCGTATATCATAGGCAGGGCTGCGAGAATATCCAACCCTAGGTTGAGGGGGATACCATGCTATAATAATCGTTAGAAAATGCAAAAGCAAGTCATGCATTATAAACTAAAGATTGATACCCAAAGAATCATAAGCGACAGCACACTTACCCGTCTCTTTTTCAAGCTCAATTTCCTGGTCTTCAGGAATGGTTGAGTCCTCCTCCGTAACCTCTACCATACCCTGCCAACCTGGATGCAACACAAGCGAATTGTTCGTACTGTTATGGTCAAAGACATCGCTATTTTGGCTCTTCCGTAGCTTCGCCACACGTTGAACTTTAGGTTGGATAGCAGACTTTTTTAGTGGAACTTCGAAGCTCACCTCCTTGCGCTTTAAAGGGCGAGAGGTCTTCTGTGGCACACAAAGTGAGGATGGTAAAGAATCGCTTGGCCCCGAACCAGTTGGAGCTCCCGCACGAAATGAGGACTGTGTTTCAAAATCAAGATCGTCAAAATAAGAAAACTTATTCAGAGCCTGAGTGGCAAATGGCTGTGAATCTGAATCCTCATCGCCGTCATCCTCTTCACCGCTTTGGTCTCTGGCAACTTCCCTACGACCCGTCGTCGTCGTCGCCGTACCCGGAACTTGTTGAGCCAACCGGCGTAATTCCTTATCCTTATCGCCGTTCCCACCCACGGCCGAAACCTTCCTCCTTGGGAGATCCGCCAGCAAAGCCTCGAGTTTGGCATGAGCCATTATGGTCTTCGGAGTTCCCCATGTTCTCTCACCCTCGCATGCAAGCAGCACAAATTTTTGGATGACAAAGACAGGTATCGGTATCGGCGGGGTGTTGCGCTTTGCGTATCCGGTAAGCGACCCGCGAGCTTCACTGGCGCGAGCCACCATAGTCGCCAACTGTCCCCCAAAGGCAATGCCCTTCTCGGAAAGGGTTCCGTCCGAGCCAGCAAATCGTATTTCATACTCCAGCAGTTGGATTAAAGCCCCTTTGATCTTTAAGAGATCTTTTCCGTGCTCCGCTTCAAACCATGACCGGCAGGTGGGGGTAAACTCGCAATCGATATAAAAGTACTTGTCCGACAACTGGGCAGTAAGAGGATTCTCATAGGTTAAGAACTGAGCACAGTTTAGATGCCGCACACAGCAAGGAGGGAGAAGACCAATCAAGGGTATAAAGGCTCGGGTGCTTACCTTAGTTAGCTGCAAAACGCCCTCTTTCGTACCCCGCAATAAGAGGTCTCTGTCAGGAGAAATGCTATACTCTTGGGGCGGCTTTCCAGATTCCTTCCTTGTCCGCCATCCCGCTAAAGATTTGCACACACTCCCTGCTAACCAAGCAGATCGCAAAAGATCCGACATTTTTCCAAGGTTTGTCGGGAGTGCCCCTTGTCTCGCCCGGAGAGGAAGTTTGTATGGTGGGGGAAGAGATGGTGGGGGGAACTCTTTGGTGGTGGGCAAAAAGTAGCTGAGGGGACGCGTTGCCTAGTAGGTAGGGCATGCGAGCGTGTTCTCCTCTGCCAGTAATTTCTCAATGCCAAGACGTCATGGGAGTCCTGGAAGCGAGCGCCCTAGGGTGGTCCAAGCAACGGCTAAGTGCTGTATCAGGAGGGCAACTTTAGCACGATCCCGGTGCGGGTACGATATCATGGCCCAGAGGCTCCCTGCTCGCCCCTCAGAGTTGCCCTTCTCATGGTTTAGGTGATGGGGTAGGTTATGCCACCATCACCCGGCAGGCAAGACGATGCTGATACTCGAGTAGATGGTGCCAGTATCGGTAGCACGATAACTTTAATGGCATTCATATACTAGTCTACGGTAGTGTTGCACTCGGCAGCGTCTGGTGCCTGGTGTGGTATCATAGCACTCGAATATTCCTAAAAAAAGGCGTCAAGTATCATATACAAGGGTCAGGCAATAAAGAATGCTTGCTGAGTGTGGTGCCTGAACTAGCATTCTGTTTCATGCTGTCCTCTTGGTGGCTTAGCTGGGAAACCCAATGGCTCATTCAAGAGACCAACATTCTTTGGTATTTATATGTAGGGATTACTCTTCTCTATCATATTGCAGTGTATATTTCCCTGTTTACAGGAGTATTGGCCAAAGATACCTAAACTTTGAAGGTAGAGACTTAATGGTAAGGGGGTGTGGTTCAAGAGGTAATTCACCATTGCGACATATTTTCTTCGGGAGGGCAGTTCGGTTGCAGCATTCCAGACTTTTGTCCAAAATCAACCCACTCACCCCTGCACCGTTCCACTCTTTATTGCCTGACCCTTGTATATACGAGTACAAGTACTAGTCTATCAGCACGATACGGTACTAGTCAACACAAACCAGCCAGTCAAATGTGTGTGTGAGCTTGAACTTGAACATTGCTCTGTGTTATGGACTAGCTTGTTCATGGAGAAAAGAGGTTCTGCAATATAGGGTAGAAGGAATATTCCAGCATCAGAACTAGAGGGCCCACAGCCTACCCGAGTACCCGAGTAAAGTTACAACTCTGAAGTTCACACTAATTCACATCAATTCACAACAAGCATATTTGGAAAGTGAGAGACTACTAGTACAAGTACTGGCTATGATAGTAACAAGCTCAAGTTCACGTTCGTGACTCCCTGCAGAACATGACCATTGGCACGACAACCGCTTCTTTAGATGGGACGGAGACCACTCGTGCCACATGATATGATATATCCCGCGGGGTTTCTAAAGCCCTACATACAAGTACCCCGCCGGGCAAACCTTCCAAGGGTCCAATTCCCCATGACTGAGGCCTTGTGCATAACTTCCCACCAGTTACGAGTCATGTGAACATACGGCCATCTCGATCGCTCGCCCAGTGTGAGCCATCAGTCAAGTTACATAACTGATGCGGGGAATCAACCTATTATCGCTCATCAAAAGATGGGTGACAGCTTCACCTCCCCCGGCCCCTGTGACGCCACCCTTTACTTGCCAAGCACAGAACGCTACAGTACGAGTAAGGTCCAGGAGTCTGCACTTTCACCAGGGCTAGGTATTCCTCCAACGCTTATCACATCTCCAAGCCCCATCTCGGCAGTCATTCCTCTCCTCACCCTCTCCGCTCAAAGTGGGGGAGTGAGGACAAAATTATGTCAGTCACCCATAAAGAACGCCGCTATCAACAGTTACTGTATTTATTTTCTATTTATCATACTAATTCTTCTTTCCCTCCGACCCATGGCTAGAATTCACAACAGAAGCAACCCCCCTTGTTCATAATATTATTATTATCATTCCATCAGAGCCTTCGTTCCGACATACCATACCATTCTCCAGAACTCCTCCATCTCATTTGTCGTGTCTCAATTTGCCTGCCCGCCTGTGCCATTCCCGGCAGTCGGTCAGGAGGCGCCCTCACGGCGAGAAATTTCAGTGAGAGCGTTAACTACGGATATTCCCGGAATCAAACTTTGGAAGCTACCGTATTTCGCCCACTCCTTACCAGAGCTATATAGCTATCAACTATTTTCATCACCCGTTAACCCAATTCCTCCCTTCTACTTGCATTGACCTTGACGCGCAATACGAATGGCGGACTCTTCCAGAAGCTCATACTCACCATTCCGCTCTTCTGGTACGGCCCCGGAACATGTCGACGGTGAGAGTTCCCGTCGGCGTGCCTCATTATCCCTATCCCAAACACTGCTCGACTTTTCCTCACCCCCGGCAGACTTGGAACAGATCCATGCTTCATCGTGCCAAACGCCCGGCTTGACATCCTTCTCCCTCGCATCACCGCCCAGTGCTTCTACCGAGCAGTTACTCCTTGGAGGACTTTACTCTCGTGTCAGAAGCGTAGCGGCTGCAGTGCGGGGTGCGGTTGGCGTACATGGTGGGGGTGAAGATCGAGGTGGAGATGTTGGCAGTGAGAGCTACCGTGGGAACGCTGGAAGTAGGGATTCATTTCTATCCGGAGCCTCCGACGAGCACTCCGTGAGAGGCACATCTACACCGCCCTTATCTCCTACAAAGTTCCAGCTTCCATTCACAGGCAAGAGATCTAGATATGCCTCTGGCTCGTCTCTTAAGTCTGAGTCACGAGTGTCGAGCAATAATTCATCCATAGACATGGGCTCCGGCGGCCTTTTTGCTCTCCCGGCTGCTCTACGGAAGGTTAACCTGCTGGCAAATATTACCGGGTATGGTGTGGGAGAAGAGCCCACCGGAAACGCGGTTGCCAATCGCCAGGATATCTCCAACAGTCCCCAGAAACCAGTGGGGAAGGGGAAAGGGAAGGACTCGCAGAATTCCACAGGGAATGCACTCCTAGGGGCAACAGGAACGGTAGTAGCCGGAACAGGAGGGTACCCTGCGATATCGATTCAGAGTGCAGCCGAGGGCGACGACGACGATGATGATAATGATAATGATAATGATAATGATAATGATGGTGATGATGATGATGATGATGACGACGACGACGACGACGACGACGACGATGGCACCGTAGATAATCGTACTCGAGACGATGGCAGTTTGTTCGCGGGGGATGAAGATGGGGAATCTGGAAGCGCGATAACAGATGAAGAGGTCATCACTGATAGCAGCGATGATGATAACCTTGTTCTACTCAATCCCAGGCTACCGGGTGGGCATGACGTTGCCCGACTTGGAAGCTCTAGGAAGGCGGCCCCCGCAGTCTCCAAGTCGCCTGCCAATATTTCTAAGCCTAACCCCAGGGATAGTAACTCGCCATCGAAGACGAGATCAAGCAACTCGACCTTACTATCACTCCCAACAAGGGATATCAACGGACTTGGCCTATCACTAGATTCAGGCCAGATGTTTTCAAATTCCCACACTCCCCTCCCATCGCCCCCCGGGACACATTCTACCAACCCCACTACCATAAAGTCAACACTTGGCCTACAACAACCACTCGAGAAGAATCAGTTCTCCGCACTACAACAGCAAATGCAAACCCCGAGCCCATCTGGGCAACTCTCGCTGCCGCCTCCAAACTTAAAACCTCCACCTGAGTCAAGCCCAAGGAGGAAGCGCCCTCTTCCCCCCGTCTCGAGAATTAGCACAGACCAAAGCCAACTTCTTCCTGGTTTCAAGATAACTGGAGAGCCGGGCTCAGACACCGAATCAAGCCACGCGGCAACATCCAATGACGGGAATCATAAGCAGAGTGGGGATTCGTCGGTATATAGACAAGGATTCGACGATGCTGGGATAAGCAGCGATACCAGCGTCACCGGTGCTGGCAATTCAGAGGCTGTCAGCCAGGCACTAAGACAATTGAGAATGGGAAACCTTACAAGGGACTTTTGGATGAAAGATGAAGTTTGCAAAGAGTGCTTTCTATGCGGAAACACGTTTTCCGCTTGGAGAAGAAAGCATCATTGTCGTACGTCCAGACCATGATATCACCCCTTCCCGAGCAATTGCTATCAATGGGGCTACGAAACTGATGGATCAATGTATGTAACAGGATTGTGCGGCCAAATATTCTGTTCCAAATGCACAACACTAATCACTGGCGAAAAGTTTGGCCATCAGGGATCCATGCGCGTTTGCAACAATCCTTGCCTCGCCATCGTAAACGATTATCAAGATGAATCAGACTCTGACGAGTTCTCCTCATCCACTGTCTTTCATAATGCCCAAGCTATAGACCAGCGCAATGGAACGCCTACTGGCAATTCCCCACCTAACAGCGCTGTTGCTACCCCAATAGGTGAACCAATGACACCCTTCAGTATGCCCAAGGATATGCGGCTTGGCACAACGCCTTTAATGGCTATTCCAGCAACAAGAATGATGGCCGGAAAGAACCCCAATAGACGTTCCCAAATTCTTGAGATCAATGCCGAATTGCCTTCTCCCCCTCGCCCTTCGTCTATACGTTCGGGGAAGGCGTCCTTGTCTCGGGCCGGTACGGCTGCGTCGCTCAAAAACCCTATCGGGCACCTTCACCACCACCACCATCACCACCACCATCACCACCCCAAGCAACACTCCCGCTCCCATCGATGGCTTGGAAACACAAGCGTTATCAACGAGCGCGCACCCTTCCACCGCAACCCCGTGGATGAGCTTAGGTCGCATCGGAAGCTTCCGGCTTTTCACTCCGACAACATCATCGATCCCGATCTTGCCCCATACATGAGCGACGAAGATATTAGCGATTCGGAGCAAATGAGTATATTCGCTACCATTGCCCCAAAATATCCTGACGGCTTTGGGAGCAGCGCAGGGGCCCATGCATTCGCGGCAACCACGCAGAGTGATAGCACATCTTCGACAGGTCCTAAGGCGTCAAACCCCTCCAAATCAAGGTCAAGAAACCCGGGGAGTATTGGCGGGATGGCTTCGATTCTAGCAGGTGGTATTGGTGCAGGAGACCCCGGTTCGCCGAAAAATAACCTACTCCACCCTGCCCGGTCCACACGAAAACGTAATGCCAATTTTCTAAACAATATGCAACCACGGCCGCCTACACGATCAGGAAAAGGGCATCGTTTAATGAGGTCGTTGGTTGGAACAGCTGGCGAATCCTCCTTGTTTTCAGGTGCTGGGGGAACCGTAATGCCCTCACCTAGGACAGCTAGGACCGCTTCAATGAGAGGACCCCTGCTGCCTTTGGTTGAGCTCAATACAGCGAGCTTGAATCATGTACGAACTCTCTTACGACAGCTGTTAAAAGATGCAGAAATCAAGGAAGTCGACAAGTGGGAAAAGGCTCTCATGCCGATACTTCTCAAAAGCACTGATGACCTCAACCCTGATGTTCGTGTTGGAGATTCTATAGATATAAGACACTATGTCAAAGTTAAGAGGATACCTGGTGGCATGCCCGGTGATACAACCTACGTTTCTGGTGTGGTCTTCACGAAGAATCTGGCATTGAAGAGCATGCCAAGAAGCGTTCCACAGCCTCGAATAGTCATCATCACATTCCCTATTGAGTACCAGCGCCATCAACAGCAGCTTATGAGCTTGGACCCTGTTATTGCGCAGGAAAAAGAGTTCCTTCAGAACATGGTCAACAGGATCATCGCTCTACGGCCCACTCTCCTTTTAGTTGAGAAAAACATTTCCGGCGTCGCTTTACAACTCCTTTCTCAGGCAAGCATAGTCACCGCACATCTTGTAAAACAATCAGTCATCGAGGCCGTCGCGAGATGCGCCCAGGCGGATATTTTCTCATCAATCGATAAACTAGCTCTACCGTCTTACACAATAGGACGATGCGCGAGTTTTGATGTGAAGACATTCGTGCATGATGACATCCCAGGACGAAAAAAGACATTTATGTATTTCTCCGGATGTCCGAAAGAGCTTGGCTGCACAATTGTTCTAAGAGGCGGAGACATGACGACACTTGCAACCGTCAAAAGAATTACCGAATTGATGGTTTTTGTAGTATACAATTTGAAGTTGGAGACTTGTTTGATGAGAGATGAATTTGTCAACATTCCATCAACACCCGCCACAGGAGTCGTCTCAGCACAACCAACCCCACAAGCTCCCGAACCCTCTCCGCCAGTCTCGCCGGAGCCAGTACCGGGGGATCCCGAAAACCCTATAATTCCCGATGAGGAGAAGCACGAACCCGATCAACCGATCAACCCTCCAGTACCTCTACCCCCGGGCATTTCGAGTAGATTACCAGATGATCTTCTACCAGATGATATACCCATGCCCACGTATTATGAGGATATGGTGCGCAATCATGAGACAAAGGTCCTATCTGCCTCTCCTTTCGTGAAGTACATGCAACCATATCTCCTCATGCGAGCGCGGGAATTGGAGAGAAGGCTTGTATACCTTCGCAGATTGAAAGATTCCCAACCAGTTGAGGAGGAAGAAGGGCCTGAAACCGAGACTGAAACGGAAATGGATATGGCTGCTCATGCTCTAACAACCGAAAAAATCGAGGATGAGAAAGCCAAGCCGCCAGAAGTTTTCGAGTTAGTCCAGCCCGAGATGGTTCATGGAGATATTAAAAATAGTATGACCAAGAAAATAGCAGAAGTTCTACGAGCAATCCACGACGCGGAATACGATAAAGCGCTCTATGTCTATGAGACCCAAAAGAAGCAATGGGAGAACTACCTTGCCCAGTACGACGATTTATTCGATCCGTATGCTCACCAGAATATTGCCATCCTTTACAGCCTAGTTTGCACGACCACAACGGTGCCATGTGAAGGGCCGGAGATACGCAGGCTGGAGTTTTATGCTCAGGACCCAGATTTTCCACTCGAGCAAACTGATTGCACGCTCGGTCAATACGTCGAATATTTGTGCGATACTGCATTTAAAACCTGCAATAGTGACACCTGCGACAGAAAAATGATCGACCACCATCGTTCTTACGTCCACGGTCAAGCACGCGTGAACGTCTTTGTACGCGATAAGATGCCGAGCCCTATCCAAGGGATGCACGACGGTATCTCAATGTGGAGCTATTGCAAGATTTGTCCCGACATGTCTAGCCCTCCGATCCCCATGTCAGAGAGCACCTGGAAATATTCCTTTGGAAAATATCTTGAACTTGCCTTCTGGAGCTCCGAGATGAAGCTCAAGTCCGGCAGCTGTGTACACGATTTGAACCGCGATCACGTACGATGCTTTGGATACCGAGGCTTGACCGTCCTCTTTCAGTACGAACCAATAGAGCTTTTGGAAATCGTGGTGCCGCGGACAAAAATCGCATATAAACCCGAGATTGACCTGCGAATAAAGAACGAATGTTATAATCAATATGAGGACAAGATGAATCGTTTTTTTGCATCAGTCAAGTCACGGCTCCGGGACATCAAGGTTAACTCAGTTAGCTCCGATAAAATAGACGCATGCAAAGCCGAAATCGAGACTCTAAAGGCGACCGCTGACACGGAGCACAATTGGCTGATCAAGAAGCTACAGGAAAAGTACAACAAGTCGAAATACTTTGAGATTATACCACTGAACCGAGCCCTGAGAGCTCTGCAAGAGAGGGTTGTGGAATGGGATGCTAGGTTTAGTGCATTTGATAACGACTATTTCCCTTCTGAGAAGGATATTCGACGACTAGCTGCGCTCCAACTTAAGAGGTTATTCATTGATAATCCGAACACAGCGATGCAATCCGATAACGAGCGAATACCCACACCAGGTAAGGAAGGGAAACCAGCAGCCGTGGACGACACCACAACCCCTAGCGAAGCCGAATCCACACCAGGCGAAATGTCTTCCAAACAAACGCATGATGTACTAAACTCAGTTGTTGAAGAAGACGCCGAGAGCAGCCCGAAAAATGACCCATCAAAAGAGAATACAGCGACTTCAGAAAAGAGTGAAGACAATGCTGATGCTTCGAGTATAACAACAGTCACCCCAGAGAGTCGGCGGGAGTCGTTGGGTGACGCTACCCCAAGACAAGAGCTCCCACTTGAGCAAGTTGTCCCTTCACTCCCGGAAGCAACAGCGTCCGAGAACCCAGAACCCAATAGCCCTATTGCTGTGGTACGCCCTAAATCTCAAAGCATCCCATCAATTGTTGAGGCGGTCAACCAGGAGATCCAAGCAGATCCAACAAAAAGCTCAGCCCATCGTCCATCAATTGTGGCCCTAGTTCGAGATTCTTCCATACCTAGGCCTATCGATGGACGGCGTAAGGTGCCTCCCCCTTTCGGGCGTACCCATTCTGTCCCAACCGTTCCCCAACGAAAGCCCGAAGCGCCTGGACTATCTGGTACTATATTGAGGCCCCTAGCGTACACGACCTCAATGCCAATCAAGAAGGCTTCTGATCCGATGAGAGGGAAGGATAAAATCAGGACTGACAAGAAGGTCGTGGAAAAGACGCGGGTTGGATCACTTGCAACCAGGAAGACACAAGAGAAATCTCAGATACCACGTTCCATTCCACCACCACCACCCAAACGCAGGGAGTCTAGAGTTTCGAGTCTCGCCAAACATTTTGAGCAATTGAGCCGAGAGTTTGAAAAGGAGAGGGCAAAAGAGAGAAGACAGCAGCAAGCTAAGCGCTCCAGGGCTCTCCCAGTGGCTACCTCTAAACCTGTCGTCGAAGTATATCGCAGTGTCAGGGAGGCGGTTGAGGAGCTCTCTGATGAAGAGCTTCCCGTCGAGGTGCCCACTCCAGGAAGAGATCTCAGTAATCTAACCGAAAGCACAGAGTCAACAGTCACTCCGGGCTCCCCCGAAGAGCTGCTTTCACCGGAGGACACCATACCCTTAACTCCAAACGAACCTCCAGAGGGGTCTGAAGAGTCGATTGCGCCGCCAAGTCAGGCTCAGTCCGATGCCGACGTGAGTGATGGCGAGGCATCCCTAACAAGCGATCCGGAGACCGTCCCCCCCCCTCCTTCCATCGCCGACGTATTGCCGACACCCCTAGATACACCGTTGCAGGAGAAGAGGGCCTGGATGAAAACACTTTCAAATTTCTGGGCCGAACGATCTGCGAGTGGTTGGTCATCGTTAGAGTACCCATTGTAAGCCCCGACGCACGCCTCCCCCGTGCCAGATATATCATTAACATGAGTTGAACCCAGACACCCGACAGATCATGTGTTCAACGATTCCGACATCATCGTTCGGGAAGATGAACCAAGTTCCCTGATCGCCTTTGCCCTCAACAGCCAAGACTATGAGATAAAGCTAGACTTCATTCGTAATTCGGATACCTCGGGCACGGAAAGGCCTCAGAGTTCTGAAGAAGCACTTCCCAGTCACTTCTTTGATGGCAAGGACCATCCTGAGCTCGAACGTTCGTTGCTGAAAACGACGGGCACTCACCTTAAATACCGTATGCCCCCATTCCTTCTGTTTCCAGGGTTGGTTCCCGAACTCAGCACTGACATAATTCGTACCCCCCAGAATTTCAAGAGGGTTCGGCGAAGATGTTTTGCAAGATATTCTATGCAGAGCAGTTCGATGCTCTCCGACAAAATTGCGGCGTGGCAGACAGATATGTCGAATCTTTGTCCCGGTGTGTCAAGTGGGATTCTAAGGGCGGAAAGACGAAGTCAGTGTTTCTGAAAACTCAAGATGAGAGGATCGTGTTAAAAGCTCTATCACCCATCGAGACGGCTGCATTCATCAAATTTGCACCAGCGTATTTCCAATTCATGTCCCAAGCTTTCTTCCACGAGGTGAGCAGTACCGTACCCCTTTCCTCTCACAGCCCGCAGCCGCAGGCACAGCTGACCCAACTGAGTCGTAGCTCCCAACTGTGATCGCAAAGATGCTCGGATTCTACCAGATATATATTAAGAACACAACGACTGGGACCGATATTAAGTGGGACGTCCTGGTAATGGAAAATCTGTTTTATGATCGCAAGACTACCCGAATATTCGACCTCAAGGGATCCATGCGTAATCGATACACTCATGCCACGGGCGACCAGAACGAAGTGTTGCTCGACGAGAACATGGTAGAATTC
>Ga0307509_10002877_pt1 | contig 27243 bp, 31 predicted proteins | sample 10_EM_MG_FD_202245 | JGI IMG/M metagenome (GOLD analysis project Ga0307509, IMG submission 202245) | Populus trichocarpa ectomycorrhiza microbial communities from riparian zone in the Pacific Northwest, United States - 10_EM | ecosystem: Host-associated > Plants > Roots > Unclassified | place... | reverse complement strand
ATGCACCACCGCACATTCATCAAGGGCGTCAATGCATATAAATGCGCGCAGTGAGGACGTGATGGCCTGTAGCATCTTCACGATATCCGGAAGTCGGGGTCCTCGTCCGCCAATGGCTCTCTTCTGCGCTTGAAATGTTCGTGATATCTCCTCTGGGATTGTTTCCATCCCGCTAACCAACTGTTTCAGCAAAGAGCCCATCATACTTGTTGCAGACTGCTCCTTTCGGGCTGCGAAGTCAAAGTAAAAACACGTAGTGATAGTGTCCTGTCCGCTAGCTTGGTCGCATAAGCTATCAACTACCAGTGAACTATCACGGCTTATTAGCGCTAGCTCTCCTCGCGAGAATAACCCTTAGTACCTGATAAACGTCTTGCCAACCCCAGGGTCTCCATAACAAAACAAGACTGCTTTATCGCCTTCACCTTCCTCGCGACGGTCATGCCAGCTCCTGAATTCCTCGGTTTTCATGAGCCATTCCCCCACCCCGTCCACGCGGCGCTCTTGAATGTCCCGGTGCCTGAGTTTGGGCTCCAGTGGTGATAACCAGGCTAGGAGTTGAGACCTATCATCGGCAACTGTGTAATTATTTGACACATAATTCGTAGTATTGAAGGAGTTGTTATTATCGCTGACTGTATATTGCGACATCTTCCGGTGTTTACTTCTCGCACTGCTGTAGAGGAGGATTTATTGAGTATGGTCGGTCGATATTCCTAGCAGTTGAATAAAAGAGGGGGTGTGGTGGTGTTACAGCAGGTTGCAGACACGGTTACTCGAGTATTCTACTCGTACATGGCACCGACGAAAAATCCAGTTAGGCCGCCAGCCCGCAAGGCGTGAAACCAATGGCACTCCTACGGTTGTACGAGCATCGGAGGTGTGAGGTGAGGCATCACACACACGGGCTTCTAAGTTCTAACCTATCGCACAAACCTCGCACTATATCATACTCGTCTACTATACCGGGGTGGGTCAAAAGGTCGGAAACTTTAGGTCGCGAGACAAGGATTAGAAGCGTTGATCAGGGGAAGCTGGATGGAAAGGAGGCCGTTACATGATGCCATTAAACTGGAGCAGTTGACCAGAGTGATTGTCCATGTACCTGCAAATCCTGTTGAGATTGTACATAGAGGGAAAAACTGAGACCAAAGGAGTAAAAGGAAGCAGGGCTTTTAGAATACCAGTAGCTTTTTTAAAAATACTCGAATAAATAAATATATTGAACTTCATACTAGCAATCTCATCATGTACTAGTACCAGGCGCCAGACGCCAACACCTTCAATCCGGATTTCTGCTGTCCTCCAGGCCAGGAATTTTGCCATCTGTATCGAAGCACTACCGTACCCCACCTGACCCTGCCGATCTCTTTTTCCGACCTTCTTGACCCCACCTAGTACAAGCGGCCATCCATGAAAACTCTCCAGCCCGGTAGCAGAGGAAGCTAAATTAGATCTACAATATGCATTCTAGGACTAGTATATATATATAATAAATAATCTAGTACTAGTATACCATAGCAGCCTGGGTGGCTAACTCCATAAAAACAATCTTTGGTGGAAATCGAGATCATCTAGAGTAATAATACTGTAGGTCCCAAGTTACAGTATAAAAGGCTCTCCTGCTCATGATCGCGGCTCTCTCCGCTTATACGAGGCTACCACAGTCATAGGCGAGAGTCCGTATTTCTCTCGTTGAGGTTCCTACACCTAAGGCAAATCACAAGGGCTTTGCATAACAGGGCCCATGGGGATTTATTCGGTTAAGAAATTGTGATAAAGTCAGTCTTCACAAGGAGCACACAAGATATTCTCCAATTATGCGTATCATACCCAATGTTCCACCCTAAGCCACACATCCCACACCGATACTTTTTCCAAGTCTTTCCCGTTTATTAGACTCCAAGAAAAGGGTTCGTACCCTGGGCCGCTTCGACCGCCGTAATGAGCCATCACAGGCAAGCGAAACTAAAGAAATGGCTAAAGGGCCCAGGGGTGTGAGTGGGATAGAGGTCATGAAGCACTTTAAATGAGAGTATGATGGACCAGACTGCGAATCGAGATGCCAGCTAGCGGCAGATCAAGAGATATATAGATCTTCAGAATAGCTAGCAACTCCGGAACCTAAACGAACCTCCAAAAGCACAAATTAAATACATCGACTTGTGAGGAAAGAGGCTCCAGGGAGAGTCATGATCCCCCATGACCCCCATGATCTAGAACCCTAAAATCCCATGGTTGATGCCTTGGGCTAACCAGCATAAAGGATCAAACAAACCAAACCAACTACCTTACGCCGAAGGTAGAGTGTGTGGAAGACACAACAAACCAAACTAAACACCCGATGCCTGATGCTCAATAGCAACAGGCACTAATGAAACAAAATCAATATCCATATCCTATGCTTACCAGCATAGGTTGTAAAAACAACAATCTGTCATGGCGTGCCTAATCCTGACACACCTCATACTTATATGCTCTATAACAGCATGCCCTATAGGTGATTCAACAATGACCCGCAGGGCTAACATGACAGCTAACTCAAAATACCATAACAAAGCCTGCCTGGCATTTCTAAAAATCGGAAAACCCGCTTTTAGGACGATGGAATTCCCTATAAACGTATCTTGCGTATTCTGAATTCTGGCCATTATCGACACAGCCGAACGCAGCACAACATACGATAGTTCCGCGCCACGGCATACAAAATCACCACGCTCACGCTATCGGCCCCATCTCTCTATACTCAAACCCCCATCAGCGAGCTCTATAATGCTGCCACCTTAGATAGCCGGAGTCCAGCCTTGATCTAGCTTGAGCATGCCTTCCCCAAGAGCGCTCATAAAGTATCACTCGGCGGTAACAAGCTGCAAGTGGGAAACTAAGACAGTAAAAAAACTGGAATAATTGGAGTTGCCCTCCTGGCAAGGCCAGGCGTAAATTTTCTTCTTTTTTTTGTCTCAGCGGAGGGCTGAGGGGCAGTCTTTTCGTTGTGTTCTCCCCTTAATCCAGAGGGAATTCTTGATGAGTGGCGTGAGGGCCAATTATTCCGGTTTTGGGCGAGCCTAGTCCTGACAGACAACCACCTCAACCACCCCTGCGCTAAACAGGCCTGTAACTTAATTCGCACCACAGCCTAGCACACCATAACACCCCACTAATTCCAAACCTAACTCACATTATGATACTGCATTGACTAGCCAAATCCGACCCGTCGCCTGTAACTACCTCAGAATAGGATTAGTGTACAGTAGATACCAGGCAAGTACTCTAGTACCTGCTCGAGCACAGGTGCCAGGGATAAAGTCTTCGTACGCGACAGGGTTTATTTTGCGGGTTAACCTAAATTAACTATTCGGAAACTTTATCCCTATGCCTTCTACAAGGCAAAGGGGGGATGATGTTTTCGTACAAGTACTCGAGTACCAGACAGGGATTATTTGGTGAGTTAACCTAAATTAGCTGTGCTAAAACATCTCCCCTAACACTTTTAGGTAACAATACACTCTAACTCAGATAGATTATAGTGCCCCATTCACAGCAAGGAAGGTAGAATAAAGATAATTCCGATAAATAAATAAAAAAGATTTCCTAGAAGTAACTCGGGAGCTTGGCGACTTGGGCATCCCTATTTCGTGAGCAGGTAGAGCATAATTTTATCAAAGATGAGGGGGCTGTGAGCTGCTTTGAGTGTGATCTGGCATAAGTGAATAGGTGACATAACGTCGGCTTGAGGGTCTATAAGAGGTATTGTGACATTTTTGTTCATACATAGTTTATTTTAAGATCTACTTTCTATATCGTAACATTGCTCCTTTACTGATTCCGCCGCGTGAGTTACGGTAAGGGTTGTTCATGGTAGCGGGGAAACCCGGTCCGACCGATCTTTTAGAAACCTTCATTTTGACCCAGAAGGGGCATAACTAAAACTTGACACCTAAGGGGGTGTTTGGCACGGCGACGCTTGAGTGTATGTGTTGCCAAACACCTCACATACACAGTGAAAGTTTGGGGTGAAAAAAGAGAAAATTAGGAATCAGTGGAAATTAATTTCCAACGAACTTAATATTATGATGATAGTAAGCAAACCTTTCATTACAAATGGTATTTATTAACTCAAAGTTAACCTACCAAACTGCAGTTTCCAAGCTTTGGAGATCACTGTTTAGAAACAGAGCACAGCCAAACACACCAACCCACCCAAACTGCGATTTGAGCGGAGAAACCACTAGAACTGCAGTTTGAGTGGGTTCACCACTCAACGTCGCTGTGCCTGTTGAAGCGACTGTTGTTGTATTGATTGAGAGAGAGAGAAAGGTGGGGGGTGACCCCGGCTATGTAACAAGAAAAGACGTAATCACGATTTCCTAGTTCACAGAGCCTCACTCGCCGCCGCATCGCCGCCGCCATATCCCCGGCTTACATAACACCCCGCAGTCAACCATACCAGATATGGAAGGACGCTCCATCAGTGCCAAACATCCCCTACTCGTGTCTCCGCGCCAAGAATAGGCACCTCTTTTGGAATAGCGCCCACTAGCCCATAAAAAGTATAGTGTTCGAGCTGTTTGAAAAAGTGTGAGGAAAAGTTCCAGTAGCTGGTAAGGCCACATACCAAAACGACCCCACGACTGACTACAGGATTGGACATTTTGTGAACTCCGGTGGGCCAGTATTGGTTATTCTTAGGAAGTAAGTCTCCTGGGTTGTGGGAATATTGAAAAGTGTGCAAGAGGCATTATATGCTGAATGGGAGCGTATGCCCCAAGAACTTATTGATCATTTCTGTATGAACTTTCATGTAAATTTATTACAAGTACGAGCATGTCGAGGAGATAATAGGTTTAATGGTAAACGGTCGAGCCCGGTGATTAGAAGATATGAAGCTCACTCTTGTAGCAGGTTCAAGGTTTGCCCCTCATCATGGGTCCGGAGAGTCTATTCCAAAAGGGGTGTCTATTCTTGGCGCGGAGACACGAGTAAGTTACAGCGTCAACAAGACATACCACCCGAAAGCAGAATCAACATTTGATACAAACCTCTATAATCAGTCCCAAAACGAAGGTTTGAGATGGCAATCAGACGTGCCCCGAACCTAGCGGAATTTTCCCTTGTCGGTTCGTCACTTTGCCGTTTCAATTCGGGTTGGGTTCGCCCCCTGATTCCCTTCTCTTGGTATGATACTCGGGTGAGGGGGGAGAGAGATATCGGAAGCAGGGGGATAGGTAATTACTCTAATTAGCCGTTATCTCACTCTTTTAGTTCTTTGGTACCCTTTCCAAGGTACATGCGCAAGCCTCTGCCACCCCTACTTGTCCCAATGCCCACCCTACCCCTAGTACTCAGAAAACGATCCAATCCTTCTCGTTTTCCGTTCATGCTCTGGTGGCCAAGTTGGTAAGGCGCCACACTAGTAATGTGGAGATCCTCGGTTCAAATCCGAGTCAGAGCAATAAATTTTTGCGTCTCCCGCGGGTTCAAACTAACCACCTCTCCACCAGATACTCGTGTCTCCGCGCCAAGAATGGGCACCTCTTTTGGAATAGTGACCACCAGCCCATAAAAGGTATAGTGTTCGAGCTGTTTGAAAGATTGTGTGGCTATTTGTGAACTCTTACGAGCCGGTTATCAATTTTTCTAAGCAAGTAAGTCTTCAGCGTTGTGAGAATACTGGAACCCAAGAGGTCAAATCAATTTAAAAACCAGAATGACAAAAGGGAGAAGCCGTTCCTATTCTCCAAGGGGAGCCATTATTGCTCTGTATAAGTACAATAAGATGTCATTTTTAGAAATTGGAGCGGTTTTGAATATTCCACAAGAAACCATATGCATGACCTCTACGCGGATTGCAGTAAGGAAAACCATATTTAAATAAAAAGAGGATATGAAATGTGAAGGAGATAATAGGTTTAATGGTTAACGGTCAAGCGCTGGGATCAGAAGATATTGACCCGCCATCATGCTTCTTGAGAAAAGCAGCCTCTACACTATCCTCCATATGGGCCCGGAGTCGCTATTCCAAAAGGGGTGCCCATTCTTGGCGCGGAGACACGAGTACACTACCGCCCTACTGTAACCCTACCCACGACGAGACTAGGTGGGTGACGAACAGGGATACCGCAACATATGATACTTGACAGCATACCGAGATTTACAGTGCTGCGAAACGCCCCACAACGACAACAGAAAACAAAGTTTGAGGGGGCAGCTCTTTTATGATTACATCTCCACCTTTTCATTCTTTTTTTCTCCTCTTCTCAACTGCTACCCTACTCGAGTCGGTGGTATTAGGTTGATGTCACAGGGCGCCCCGCAATACCGTATTGTGTATCTCGGTACTCTGTTAAGTGCAGCATGATAACACATTATTTGCTAAGCAAAAAAGCAAATCATCAATGCTAGAGTTACAATCGCACCTCGCTATAATGGAAATTCTTATAGGGGAAAATCGCTATTACGAATGAACCCTCTAGGATTTTACCTCCCTGCTTCCATACAAATGGACCTCGTTATAAGGGATCTCTTCCAAAACCTCGCTATAACGAACAAAAAATCCTGAACTCTTGGCCCTCCTTATAACGAGGTGCGACTGTACAAAAAACTACTTGCAATTGACCACTGCTCGTCACCAGTCCCGTCGTTGGTACGGTGGGGACAGTACCCCCCCTTCTTAAAACCCACTTTATAGCATCACAACTATCAGCGCTCAATTCAACACCCAAACTCTTTTTATTTTAGGCCCAGCAAGATCAATTGCTCACTCCATGACAGTTCCATCCATTCCCCCTCCCTACTCCAATCCAAAGCCTCCTTTATTCGCCTGCCACAGACAGCACAGTACAGAACAAAAAGCAAGAGAGAAAAACCAAACAGAACTGAATACAAAACAGAAATGAAATAATCAACATCTACCGAGTGATAAGTAACCACTCCATATCAGCCACCGCATTATCGCGCACATGCAGATGACTTAGCTATCCATCTGGAGTAGAAAGTGTGTCCTTTCATATAATGCCTTGACCAAAAAGCGTAGATCCTGCCCCCACCCTCGTGTAGCCCATATTAGCCTAATAGATCGATGCATTTGTGGAGCCGGCCGGAGAACACGTATGGTTACCAACCACTTCAATAATAACAATAAACAGCACTACTTACAGATTATTATTGAGTAGTAACCACCCCATCAGCCTCCATTCTTTCCACATATGGATGTCCCGAGAAGGTGGAAACGTGGTGTTCTGAGAGGTGGCACCTATAAAACACCACTCATTAGTCAGTTGGCTCGAAGGATGGGTGTGAATAGCCGGGGGTACGTACGCGAACCCTTTGAATAAACTATACTCGTGCGTGATTTGCCCATCTCGGTCCCTAATGTCCTGTTTGATCCTTTCCAGTTCTGAATCGGTAGTTTGGGGCTTCACGGTTACCTATCAACACCAACGGCTAAGTTAGCAAGAGCGGATCGAGCGGGGGGTGAGAGGCACAATATAGGAAGGCATGTTGATGATCGTTCTTTCTGAAGTGCTTTCGTGTTCTTGTGGTTTGTAGTCTTGTATAGTTATCGTTGTTATGGTTGTTCCTGAGGGAGAAGTGGGAAAGAATATGGAGATGGGGGGGAGGGGCCTTTTATCAATGGTTCGGTGGGCTATTCGCGGGGTAACCTCCCGGCAAGCAGAAGCAAAGATGTGGGCGGTGACGTACGACTTTTGTCCTACCCTGTCCTGACTGGTTGCCTTGGTAAAGGTGGTTTGGGATGTGATACAACATATTCTTGGATCTATGAGGCAATGTTCCTGGTTTCCTTGGAAGTGATGGGAACTGGGGCGGTTGAGTGGGCGGTTTTGGCCGGGCACCAGTGACTAGCTTGACGCGGGAGCGCTGCGGTGGTTGCATTTGTTGGAGGCCAAAGAGAGCGCTAAAGAATGAAGGGGTGAAAACGCAATCACAATAGGCGCTAAGCGCAGCTAAACCACGGGAGGAGGGTGAACTACCGGTAGACGACACATAGATCTCCCAGCGTGGGAATTGTTACTATGATTAGAAAAAGTCCTGTTAGTTGAGTTCGCCCAGAGTGAGTAGAGGCATGACGGCGGCGCAGACTCAAACCCCAAAAAAGCCACCAACAAGGCGAGAGTAGGAATTTCTAGACGTCTTAGAGATCCACAACAGAACAAGTACCTAGGGGAGATGTTCTTGTACAGGACAAGGGCGGCTAACTAGCAAAATAGCCCCTGTCTTGTACGAAAAAAACATGTCCCTGGATACTTGTATCATTTGGTCTTGAAGGCCCTAGTGACATAAAATGTGCTCTTTTTGGTTTGGCAGGTGGCTTGAAACTAGTCCCTACACACACCCTCCTTCTACTCACTCTGAGTCGAACTCAATGGACAGAACTTTTTCTAACGATAATATCTATACAGAGATATATATCTCCGGCCTGTTAAACTCAAACGAATCTAAAGAAATTCTCTCACCATCCTCTCTCCCGCGATCCCAAACAACCACCAAACTAAATCTCCGATACCTACTGCTCATCGACAACGGGTACCAGCAAGACCAAGAGCCTATATCCTATGCCGAGAAGCACAAGGCATGAAGGCAACAATCTACCGCCATGTCCCCTGCTCACCTCAAAACCACACGCCCTATAACCGCATATATCCTAATCACAAAACCCATAACCGCATGCCCTATAGGCGCATACCACCTAGCCGCACAATCACATAACCGCACTCCCCATAGGCAATCCAACAGTACCGTACCGGTGCCGGCAATCTGCCGGTATGCGGCGCTTACTCCTTACCTCCACTAGGCGTCCCCAACAACAACAGTAGCTCTCAAGCATAGAACTTGTAGCACCAAACAAGCGGAAGGCGAGAAAACAAAGGGAACCAACAAAAGACAGGGAATGAAATGTGTCAAGCTACCCGGGCGTCTCCATAAAAATCGAAAAGAAGAAAAAAATCATAAGGGGGGTGAGCATACAATCAGTATAAATGGAAAATAATTAGGACTGGCAAAGACAAGCAACCCGGAGTGGATACCAGATATAATACACTACCTCGCCAGTGAGAAGATACCCCGGGCCAATAAAAATCGGTCACAGTACAGTACCGCGCAAATTAGCTTTACAGAGATCAGTTGAGGCCCCCAGGAGCCCCTTAGAACAACCCAAAATCCGTGTGCTAGGAAAAGATAGTCACCAATGCAACTAACCTAGGTTTCTAGCTCCAACAATTCTGTCTTTCTTTCTTTCTTTCTCTCCCCCTACAAAGTTTATCTAATGATCAGCTCAAACCCCTGCTTTGCTACCCTTGGTTTTCCAATATCTACGGACACCGGAGTGCAGTACTGGGACAAAACTCTGCGTCCGATGTCCTTTTCACAAGAAAAGTACCCACCTTCACCACCCTCCCATGGCACAATGTCTACCCCTGCTTCTCAGCCAAGATTTGCCTTCCCCATTTATCGGAGTAGCGTTGTCCAGCTCCCTCCTACCTAAGAGGTATAGTGCGTAAGTAGTGCAGGACTCGTGAGGTTTATTATAGCAGATTCTAATAGCTGCTCTAGCCGATTTGGAAATCCTCTCCTGTGAGACATCGTGAGTTTGATGAGATTGAACCCTCTCGCAACATATTTAAGCAATCTTGGTCTTCCGGATACTAGCCTGCACTGGTCTTACACTACCACCACCACCACCACCACCACACTATCCTTCTTTGATCAAAAAGGGACTGACCAAACCTATAAATGGGGAAGGCGAATCTTGGCCGAGAAGCACGAGCACAAGTTACGGGCATATAGTATGATACCCGAACACTAACTAGCCAGCAATCCCACCGCAACATTTTGGGCGGAATTGACCTAAGAGCATTCCATTCATTACCAACCCTAGATCTACCTCCCCCCCAGCAACAAAAAAGTAGTTCGCCGAGCTTTTTTATTTTTATTTTTTTAATGCTCGACTACAGTACGTACTCCACTGCCCCCCGGATTCGGACTCGCGATGGCCCCTGTTTTTCAAATTAGCCGACCAGTCTCCCAAGCCATTAGACCATAGGAACTGGCCGATGGTAACTCTTTCTTTCTTGACCCTTTAAACTGCTTCTTCGGGGGATAGACAGTTCAGGCGGCTATCATAATACTTTATCTTTAGTAAAATAAAAAAAGGACATTGCCATACAATCATAGTGTTATCATGATACCGGTAGAACGAGGAACGGGGGGGGGGTTCAGAGTATATCTATACTCCACCCCCGAAACACTCGCTTTCTTTGTCAGAGGACAAATGTTCCCCGGATTCCATGGCCAGTATGATATCCCCGACGTAACTATTCCTTGGTACAAGAAAGGACAGGCAGTGATAACCCTTTTGCACGGTAAATTATCCACCCACACTCGCCCGCCCACGCTATACAAAACTCGGACTCAAGTGCTCGTTCCCCCATATGCCTGTACCTTGCACAGCACATACAAGAAATCTGTGAAAATTTAGTACTAACAATACATCAATTAACCCGCAGATAACACGGGGAATACTACTACAACCACTTTAAATACCATACAGGAGAAAAGCTCGTCCAAGTGTGACGTACCCTTCCCGTGTGAAGCTCCATACAAATATATAGGCCACTTTCACACTGGTTGACACAAGCATAAACATCAAATACAGCTTTAATCCCTTGCACTTTCACGCCCAGAGGCCCAAACGCCTAGCGATTCTCTGGCTGGCTGGTGGAAGGGTTTGAGGTGTTCTCACACAAGTAAGTAGCATTGGGAATTGTCTGTTTTGAAAATGTCATTTTTTCGCGGACGAAACGCTTTTACCTAGCAATGTACTCGAGTACTGTCAGACACGTGGATGGACTCGTCATGGATTACAGCCAAGGGATTTTGTATGCATATTGGAGTCATGGAGCAAATCCTCACCATGTATTTAAGTCCCTTATTTCCCTATGGCTCTTGTCAAGAACACCCCTCTCCACACCTTGCATGAGAGGTCTCCTACAATACTTTACGATACGCTATAGTCCGAGCACACACAACGAGCGATAATAACCGCACCCAAACTAACCGTCTTGGCACACCAAGTCTCACTCGCCCCGCATCTCTCTCCCTTTCTCTCCGACATTATCAATGATTGATTTGATTATCCCCTTCCCTCCTTTTCTCGATGATATGATACTAAAGCCCATCTAACCCCACCCCCTTCAGCCTTAAATACACGTCAGTCCCCCACTCATATGCACTCTGCACCTTCAAGCTGCCACCAAAGTACTGCGCGTAAGCCCTACTCAGCGGCAACCCGTAGCCCAGCCCAGCGATGGAACTAGTTTCCAGCGCACCTGCACTATCAGTGAGCCTTCCCATGACGTCCATCCCCCCACCAGCGCCATCATCGGCATCGTCCAAATGTCCTGAGTTTCCAGACCCGATGGATGAGCGGGAGCCGTTGAAGGTACTGAAGGAGTATGACCATATGTGACAGAGGTCATCGGGCGCGATCCCGCCACCCTGATCGCGGATCCGTATTGTGATGCCGCCGGCGTCCGGCGGACCGGGCGCTGCTGCGATGGTCACGATTATGGGAACTGGAGAATTGGCTTCGATGGTGGCACGGAAGGCGTTCTTCAGGAGCTCCGTGATTATGTACTCCAAGTGAACGGGTATATAAGGAAATGTGATGTCGGGGTTTCCGTCAATGGTAAGTTTTGGCCTAGCACCATATCGCAACTCGCAGATATCCCCGACGAAGGAGGCACACGACTCGATGATCTCAGCAGGACGGAGTTCGGTGTCTACGGTTCCTATGTAAGACTTTCCGGGGACTGCTACGGTCGGTGGTTGCGGCACTGAAGAAAGGTGCAGGCCGATGTGTTGCTCCGCCATTAACCGGGTCCCAATACGAGCTCTCAAATGGTGGTCGAGGAATTTTGTAGCCTCCTCTGGAGTAACGTACCCACGACATTCCAAGAACCCCTTGGCAAGGATAGGAATGGTATTGCTGTGTGTCTTGACAATTTCCGTCAGGAGTTCGGTGAATCTGCTCTCCTCGGTTAAGTTGGTTAAACTTGCTGCGGGAAAGGCAAGGATGGCGGTGAGTGAGTCAATATAGTTATTGTAGATGGCTGAAATGTTTGGATTCGAAACGATAATGTAGGGCAGATTGCGCAGCGCTCGGATTCGTCTCGAGAGGCGGACAGGTAGGTATTCTCTTGTGAAACGCGCAGAGGTAAGGAGGGATTGGGTGGTTAGTGGCGGACGGCCGAAGCTGGGCGGACAAAACGAACCATTAGCCCGTGCAGCGATAGTAACCAATGTGAACTTACCGAATCAAGTCCTTTAAGCTCAACCTATCAAGATGTTTTGCAGCCAATTGCGCAATCATATCGTTCGCTGGACTGGTTGAGGGTGGAGTATACCCCTCTAAGGAACTTGCACTCCCTGCATGTGAACTAAAGTTAGTCGAAACACGACGCACCAGTGTGCGCTGCAAAGGTTTTGCGGCAGCGACGACACGGTACATCGTGGAAATTAACGGGCCGGTGTCCCTGGCTGTGTAGCGTGTGTGGGTGGAGGAAAAGAGGAGAAAGGTAGGGAGAGGGGGAGAGATGAAGAAGTGGAGAGTGGGAAGGCTAAAATCCGGGGAATCCCGAGCTAAAAAGCTGGGGTTCGTTATCGCCAACGATAAGCCGCAATGGTTAATTTTGTTGGTGCATTAGTATGATATCACAGCAACGGATAACTACATACTCTAACAGCAAGTAACACCCCCAATTCAATGAGCGGGTAGCAATGCCCATGTCCCTAAGCCAAGAATTGGCACTTGTTTGCCCTTTCTATGTGCCTGAAGTAGCTACCACCTATCACTCCTCCAACAATCACAACCTCGCACTCGCTCAGCCCGGCCAACCCCAATTCCCTCCCACCTTAAACTTCAAGTCGCAGCCATGCACTCACCCAGGCAATCCAAACTTCAAACTATCATACACAACCGCGCGTTCTAAAGTAACTTGTCTCCAAAATTCCCCACTGAAATACATGCAATAGCCGCACACCCTGAAACCACAACTATAAATAAACCCAGCGCTTCCAGCCAGCCAGACAACGCACCATTGAAGACCATTCTCGCGAAAGATTCCAAAACACAAATACTATACTGTACAAGCAGGTACACCAGCGTAGTGTAAAAATAAATTTGTTGCCAAGTCACCGGCAACAGTCTACTGGTTCAATCTGGTCAACCTGTCGATCCGTCTACTCAATTAACTACCGTTTAACTATATAGCGTAAAGTAAAGTAAAGTAAAACACCACACTCCCTCGTTTCATCCGTGTTATGGAATAGGGCAGAAGAATAAAAAGAAAAAGAAACCCCTAGGAATAGATAGGGAGATAGAATAAATAGAGTACAATACAGGTTTTACAAATTGAAACGCTCCCGCGTAGCGTCGAGATCGAGACAAAAAGGCAGGATTATGGAGAGGATAGGATGGGGAGGATTATTCCCGGAAGCTGGTAATTTTTTTAAATTTGTTCTTAGTAAATCCTCTCTCTCCTCCCCTCTATCGCCCCTCCCCTCCCATCCTTTGTTTTTCTCACATTTCGCCTTTTTTTATTTTTTAAAATCACTCCCCAAAAGCACTCTCCACATCCCCATATCACACTCTTTTCTGGGTCATTTCATTTTATCCCCAGCGGCCTTCGTCATCCTCGTAGACGTCGTCGTCCCCATGGTCGTTAGAATTGATATGGTGATGGATAACACTGGAACTTGCTGCTGCTACTGCTGATGATGATGAGGTGCCGTTCTCTTCTATATCCATCCGGCTTGGATCCTCAGATTTGTTAGGGGATGGGTTGGATGGTGGCGCATTGAACCAGGCCAAGGTCACTTCACCGACGTTCGGGATGTCATTTCCGGTATAGATGAACTATTTTGATGTTAGCTCGAGGTCTAATGAAGGAAAGATGAGGAAGGAGGTAGCAGAGGGGAGGGGAATTGACCTTTTCGGCAGTCCTTCTATCCTTAAATGTGACGATTTGCGTGTCATCTTTGTCAGGATGCGGTTCGATACCTTCAACCTCTAGGCCGGTGTTCTGTAAAGGTTAGCATAAATTTCTCGAGTCACTTAGATAAGACGTGGTTCTCACCATAAGGTAGTGTCTAAACTCTTCATCCTTACCGCCCCTAAGATCAGCAGCACTGACAGTAACTTTTCGAGTACGATTGTCCAATTTCAAGGCACCACCTCTACCTCTAGCAGTCGGGAGCGCTCCACGGCCTCTATAGAATCCATAAGTAGGAGCATAGACTCCTCCACCCCTCGGGGCATACCCGCCTCTGCCCCTGAATGGAAACCTGCCGCGGCCTCTCCCTCGGTAAGAACCATACTCGGAAGCAGTATCACTACCTTCAATCCCCAAAGATTGTGCCTCTGCTTGGAGAGCTCGTAATTGCGCCTCGAGGGCAGCTGTAGTAGCCGCCTGAGCATCAGCCTTAGAACTGCCCCCAGCGGCCGGGGAGGTCCCAGATGCCGGGGGCGAAGCCGAAGCGGCAGCACTTCCGGCTCGCTTTTTAGCTAATTTTTCTTCCAGTTTGCGTTTCTCTTCCAGCTGCATTTTCTGGAGCTCTTCTTTCCTTCTCTCCAGCTCCTTCGCGGCTTCTTCATTGGCCTTTTTCTTGAGCATTTTCGCCTCGTGAGCCTTCTGGGCTTCTTCCTGCTTTTTTTTGAACTCTTCCATATCAATTTCCATTTCGTCGGTGACAGGGGACGCTTCTTCATGTTTGGCTGCTGCTACTGCCGTGGTCCCGTTCTGCTCTGCATTAGGCTTATACCAGAATACCTTCACGAACCTGTTATCGAATATGGGAGCGGGGGAGTCGTATGCCTTTCTGGCCATGTCCCAGCGTTCAAACTTCACCGTGGCAAGTTGTTTGTCTCGGGTGATATCCACTTTCAAAACAGTTCCAAATTCTGAGAAGAACGCCTTGATGGCCGACTCCTCCAGTTTATCGTCGGGAATATGCTCAACCACAAGCGTTGCATTACCGCGATCATAGGAAGGACCAGTACCGGAGAATTCAGATCGACCACCTCTGTTCCCACCACCACCACCACCACCACCACCACTACCTCCTCCACGATTTCCTCTACCCCTACCACGGCCTCTATTATCTCCATGACCCCTGTTGCTATTGCTATTGCTATTGCTATTGTTATTGTTATTGCTATGATTATTCTGGGTAGACGTATCAGCAGAGAACAGTTGCGAATTATTTGGATCATATTCTGCCAATGGGTTAGCCATAAAAAAGGCTGCTGCGACGAGCGGAAAGGGAAGGTCCCAACCATCCGCAGCGGAGGCCTCTGTTGGCACAACATAGCGATCCATTCCATGCTCGTACGGGCACATATCGCCCTTCATGCAGAATCCTTTCTCATCATAATCCTTGCACCTCTCCCCAACCTTCTCGATAGCTTTCTTCTCTTCACCCTTTCCGACCGCCGGGGGACCAATTGGTGGGAAACCGCCCCATGCCACTGCGGCCGCTTGGGCAGCCAGATATGCGCCCATAGGGTCACCAGGTCCAGGGATAGCCCAGGGAAACCCGGGAGGTGGGATAGGTGGCATACCGAACTGGGGAATAGCCGGGGGAGCCGGAGGGCCACCAGGAGGAACAAACGGAATCTCGACGGACCCTTGTGGATGGCCGTATCCACTCCCGCCACTTATACCGCCCCTTCCGGGGGCTCCTCCGCCAACATGGCCGCCACCACCACCATTCCCACTCCCGCCATTCCATCTCACAGGACCACTCGGAGCACCACTACCACCGCGTCGCGGTGCTTTGTAACCTCTTGCGCTTCCCATATTTGGCGAATATGTGTCACGTCCAGACGACCCTTCTCTATCCCGCTCAAAGTGACTCCTCTCCCTCTTAATCCCCCGAACATCCGCCACCGGTCCCGCTGCCACCAACGATGGGTGGGAAACCCCGGGCGAAATCGATGACTGTGAATTCTGCGGTTGTACCTGCTGATGCTGCTGTGGTTGCGGAGCACCAGTGAGTGCCGAACCGGTACCGGTAAAATTCTGATTCCCAAGCGCGACGAAGACATCCTTAACGAATTGCGCGGTATCTGTTGAACCCCACCCCCCCCTCGGAGTAAACACATTAACCACATCCGAGAAATGGGAAATAGAGAAGAAAAACAAGGGGAGCAAATTACGATCATGAAGAAAATCATCCAACTGCTCAATACACAACTTTTGAACCTCCTCCTGCGTCTGATCGTGCCTCAACAAGGCAAGCACGTAATCCGCTAGAACATCGGAATCGGCGTCGGAACTGATTCTTCCATATTAACATCGCCACCGTCCCAAAGCACGGCACAGTGGAGCAGCGCACAAAAATTGGGAGGGGAAAAAGAACAGGATGGGGGAAGAAGGGAACATACATATCTTCCAACCGTTTGATAATCCATTTCTTCAATAGCGCCGCATCCTCCTCTTCGAATAACATTTTTATTCTCCTCTTGTTGCCTCACCTTTTTTTACAATAGGGATGGTGGGGAGGAGTAGCTCCGTTCCCTTCCTTCCGTCCTTACTTACTTCCGGTCTGGCAAGCTGAAGGTCCTAGTCTTCTATGTTGTGCTCTGCTCCACCCCTTCTCGTTGCTGTTTGCTTCCGTCGGAGCGCGTGGGTTGAGTTGAGTTAAGTGTTGAGTGTTGATTGAGGTATGATAGAGGGAAAAAAAGAAGGGAGGATCCTAGAGGAGGTGGCCCTTGTGAACGCTGGTTGGTTAGCGCGTGGCTGTTACCGTGGAGAAGGAGAGGGGGGGGATAGGTTGTAGGTTCGGGGGTAGTGTGGTGTATTCTGGGTGTAGGTAAGCAAGGTTGGGGTTGTGATGGTGACGGGTAGATGGATACCCCCGAGCAGAAAGGAAGAGAAAGAAGAAAAAAAAGATGGAGGTTACTTTGCTGGCTTCGCTTACGGGAGGAGGTATGGATGCGATCACTCGTTTCGCGGAAACCACACGAAACCGCAGCAGCCGCAATGCAGAGTTGTCGAGCCTCTCATAACGCATACTTTGGCGTGCAACGGGGAGCGCAAGAGATAATTAACTGCGACAATCACACCTACTGTACTGCACCTAGGTACAGTACATGGAAATGCTTCATACAAGCAGCATTTCCAACACATAGACTAAAATACCCAAACCACACCACCATTCATCAGATTTCTAGAACGGACGGAACGTAGCAACCAACCAATCCTTAATTTTTTTCTTCTTCTCCTGATCTTCTCTTTCTTACAGGCAGACAGCAAGTATACGACAAGTCTGGTTGGATCATGTCCCATCACCCCCTTATGTTCCATTCCGTACCTTATATGCACTTCTCTAACTAGCCAATCCGTTCCTTCATCGAATCTCACCACGTCTTTGTTTTGCTGTTCCTCCCACCTCACACTTCTCTAAAACCCTCTAACACCTGCGCAGACAGGCCAGGCCAGCCAGCCAATTCCAAACAGCCTGTCCCTTTTTTTGCACTCTACCCCCTCTTTTTTCCCTTCCTTTCCATCCTTACCATTATAACTAGTTCCAACAGGACCCGAACAGACTTCAACGGATATCATCAAATTCGTCATCACTGTCGTATCATATCAAGTTGAAGGGAATAGAACAAAAGGGAATGAAACAAGACGGTTGGAGCATGAACATGGAGAGAGAGAGACAGAGAAAGGAATAGAGATCAGAGGACGACGGCGACCACCACCACCACCACCACCGCATCACTCAAATGACCCAACACCCATAAAGAAGAAAAAGAGTTCGTAAAAATAATATAAAAAACTAACCCACTGACAGATTAAAAAACCTGAAGGTCCAATGCATCCTGTTAACTCCCCAATCCCGTGCTACTCCTGTTTCCCACGACCCCCAAATCAAATAATTAAAATGGAAGGGGGTTTTTCTTTTAGAAAAAAGGATCCCCCAAAAGAAAAGAAAAAGACCTTAAAAAGGCGAGCAAGAAAGAAAAAAAAGGTGAGGGAAAAAAAGAAATTTATAACACCCAATTTGTTCAAAGTTCCCTAGTACCTATCAAGAAGCCGACCAAAATAAGCAACCCATCAGGAGCGAATCATAGGAATTTTCAAAAGCGCACACAACCAGCACAACGGTAACTTGACAGCCGCCACAGAGGAATATAGGCAACGATTCTAGCCCCGGATCGTGGCGGCGCTGCTACTACTTGCTCCCATCCTAACCCTTCCCCCACCAGTACTAACTGTCCCTGCAGCCCTCGATGAAGCGTTTCCAACATCCCCCTTATGTCTGGCAACTTCGGCGGCCATTTCGACGGGGCTTATATTGGCGCTTCTACCCCCCCGGTTCTTTAACCCAACACCGCGGCCATCCTTAACCCTCTCGTTCACCGAATCAGGACCTATATCCTCATCCGTCGCATCATCCTCGTCCTCGTCGGCACCACCCCTTCGTATCGTTACGCCAAGCCCTTCCAGCCCTGTCCTCTGCTGCTTATGACGCGGTCTATCCCGAGGCCATGTGGTCGCAGTGCGAGCATAATTGTGTCTGGCTCTCGACGGAGGCTGGGTAGGTGAGGGGAGAAAAGTGGCAACAGGTGGCTGTGAATGCTGGCTGTTCTGTGTTGATGATATTGTCTGCTGGGATGATGGACGAGAATTGCCGGGCGACGACAGGAACATCAGACTCTCCACGGCATCTTGTTCCATTGACCTCTGCGCTACTAGTGGGGGCGGAGTATTCGCTACTATTGACCCCATTGACCCCATTGACGCATTTGAATATGTGCTGTAGTTGCTCAGGTTACTACCAGCAGTTGTCAATGTCGGCGGGTTCCGGGGAGGATTGTAGTATGACCGCCTATCCCGATCAGATACAATCTGGGCAGGGGGTTGTAAACCATTCCCACTCCTCTGAGATGAGTGGGATGATGGTGTCGTGGGCTGTGGTGTATGAGCACTCGTAGACATTCCCAATGCCTGGGATGCTGCTTTGGCCTTGAGGTTCTTGGTAATGGCCGGGTGTGGTCGGTGGTTCTTCCAGAAGGCCTCGTACGTCCTCCCAGCAGCGCTACCGGCAGATATCGGATGTGCTGTGTTGGGCTCACTATTAGTTCGCGTGTGCCGTCGTATCGAATCGAGACTGGATGATTGGTCATCCCCAATACTGGGCTCACGCTTAATACGAACGCGTGGAGAAGGTGACGAAGACAGGTATTGACCCTGAGCAACGCGCGCTTCAATCTGATCAATGCTCTCGGTAGTCCAGTTGTTTTCCACTTTGAGAAGGGCATATGTTAACCGTGTTCGGAGGGTGGTGGATATCTAATCATCATCCATGGAAAAGAACGTGTAAGCACAGTGCACAACTAATTCACGGAAACAAGGGAGGAATTGAGCATTTCATAGAGGTTGGGCGTACCTGTGAAACATCCCTCGGGCTTGCATCAATTCCCGTATGTATCCTCGCGGGTCTTGGTGTCACGGGCGTAGCAGGCGAGCCAGGACCAGACGCGCCGAGCAACGTGCTCTTGACAGTCCCGGAAGCCGTGCGTTTCGATCCTGCCGTTGACACGGCAACAGAAGGACTGGCAGGAAAGGGATTGCATTGAGGATTTGCGCCTGAAGGGGGAACCACAGGAGTAGTTGTTGCGGATATTAATGGAGGCGAACCATGGGAGGAAGTGGAGGGGGAATCCGGCGGTCGCTCGTCATCCTCTTCCGGCATTGAGAACACGGTTGATGCCTGCGAGATATTGCTGACAGAGTGAGTAAGTAACGGGGGAGGGTTATGAGAGATGTTGTGAGGAGCCATCTGAGAGGAGGGTGTGGATAACCGTCGCTGAGGGGGCTCGTAATAGTCCGGTGGAGGGATCTGTGAAGAGGGCGGGAGGGAGGACGAAGATGCAGAACTGCTCTGTGACATTATGGACAAGTGAACGAATGAATGATGGTATGCGTGTGTGCGTGGTGGTGGTGGTGGCGGTGGGGGGCCAGAAGGAGGGGAAGGAATAGAAAGGGTAGGGTGGGGTGGGGTGGAGGGGAGAGAGGAAGGAGGGGAAGAGGGAGGGATGGGAGCCGTTAGGGTCGAGGACGGAACGAGGGACGGAGCGTGACAGACAGGGCTAAGCTCGGGGGTAACGGGTGAGGAAACGAAAAGAGGCGTTGTGGTTGTTGACGATATGCCAGGAAGAGGAGGAAAGAGCGAGAGAGGGAGGCAGAAGCAGAGAGAGAGACAGAGTACGACCATGCAAGCAGACGGACAAGACCACTCACTTTACAGACTCCAGTCCAGTCAACTCCTACAAGTCAGTCAGCTAAAAAAAAACCCCCCTTCAACCCAACCAGCGTTCTCTCTCCCTCTCACTCTTCCCACAATCCTTTTCCCACTTGACCCGTCGTCCAAGTGGCTGACACGAACCAAAACAGAAAACCCACAATACCACACACACGCACACACACACATACGCAGTCAAATGACGGTGCTTATGATATGGTACAATATGGTATGGCACAGGACGGATACAAATACGGCAAAAGTGATTTTTTTTACAGGTGCTGTAAAAATGATGGAAAGAGCACAAAGTACCTTTTTCCTATTCTGATCGCGATCGAACTAGGGTGGGAAAAGAGGAACGGGGGTGTGAGCATGGCACTCTGGCTTTCACCGACACGCGAAATAAAGTGACTTCCTCTTCTGTCCTTGAACTCTTCACTATGAGTTCTAGTTGTGCTCCCTTGGCTTCCTTCCACCCTTCCCTCCCACTCACCGCTACCACTACCACCGCTGCTACCACAACTCTTTCAACCGTGTGGCAGTGAACGGGAGAGAGAGCGCAGCAGGATATAGGAGAGAGTGCAGAGGAAGGATATGGGAAGGCACCAATACCATAGGCCAAACCCCCCACACGCTCCTGTACCCTTCTACTAACTAACCCATAAATCATTATGATAACCCATACTCCCTACCCCAATAGCCCGGAAAAATAGGGCCACCAATCCCCCACTTTATGGGCGAAACGCGGCATAGCAAAGATAGAAGACGGGCGGGCAGGCAGACGAGGGAGAAAGGGAAGACAAAAGAGCGGTGAGGAGGGAAATCTCCCCAGGCAAGACAATGATATCTTCACACACCCAGTCCCACTCGAGTCCAGTATCCACGTTGTAGAAATAAGAGTAGAAAACGCGACCCAAGGTAAAAATAAATAAAAATAAAGATCCACTCTATTCCTCCAACTCCCCCTCCCGACCTCCTCTTATAATCCGAACCCTCCGCATAGGGTGCCTTAAAGTTGATGGAAGGAAAGAAGAAAAAAAGAAAGGCCGGTATACCATAAATTAAAACTTGTTTCTTATCACCTCCCCCCGCTCCACTGCAGAGCTTCTCACTCACTCACGTCTCCCGCGAAATCACGAGACTTTGTGGCGTCGCCCAGCCTCCCCGCTTTCTTCCAGCCCCTCTTTTTTTTTTCTTTCTCCCAGCCCTTCCCAACAGGTGAACCAAATGGCCCCCCCTCCCAACGCGATAGACGCGTTTTACGCGTTTCAGCTCGCGTGTTGGGTGGATTTGAGGTGAGGGAGTTGCGGTTTTGTTCCGTCCGCGCGTTCCTTCCCCTCCTGTTGACGGGTGTCAGTTGTGCGGGTTGGCACGTGATCGCAGAACAAAAGTGCCGGTAAGTTCGGGTGGATGGCGTAATTAGGCTCCCAGTCCCGGAGAGGGGGGGAAAGAAAACGGTGATCGACCGGGGGAGTGGAATGTTTGTGTTATGTGTGCCATGTCTTAGGAAGGTGGGGGGGGGGGAAGGAAGTATTTCTGATATTAAAATTGAGATGATATTGAGCGAAAGATGGAAGGGTGGCTGCACCTGTGGATTGCCTGCGGAATTTGAACTGAACTGTATCTCCTGAGGAATGTCTTATCGTTGTTTCTTTTCTATAAAAGACGTGTCTCCCAGCACACTACTTCGTCAGTTTCATTTCGTTCTGGGAAATCCCCTTACAGGTTGAGTGCCCCCCCCCCAGAGCACCGGTACATAAATAACAACCCCCATGTCATATACAATACTCCCCAAGACTCTAGCCGCCCTCGGAATCGTCTCACCTCTGGAAGCAAAACTCACTTTCCGAAGGGATCCTTCGAAGCGCAAAAGGGCCCAAAACCGCAACTTCTACCGGAGTGGGGGATGTCAGGACACTTGCTTGTCAATATGCCCCCTTCCCATCCTGCCTCATCAAGCTCGAACCAGAAAAACCGTTTATGGGGGGGGGGGGGGGGTTGGAAAAAACACATGTCCCATCCACTCTCCAAGCGGGGCTTGAGCCATGGTACGAGTTGAAATGCCATTCCTACCATGCCTAGGATTGAATTTCCAGACCCTTCCTTGAGTAGCTAGTGTGGCACTTCAAGGTTCATGGGATATCACTCGATGATGAGACTTCCGTAAGCCTTGGGAGGGGGGCCTCTGTGGGAGGTTCATCTCCTGGGGCGCCGGGTGCGGTAGCTTGGGAAAAAGAGAGGCTTTAGATGTGTGACCGGTGTTGGCTCCGCATTCCCTACGAGTAGTCCCCGCACTTTAGTCGTAACCTATTCTCTCGCAGCTTGTTGTGCCCGGAAGGGAATTTACTCTGGTGCCATAGAGACTTGAATGATTGAATTGCGTACTAGGCCACCCCCTCACGACGAGGCCCCGCGGGATGGGGGAGCTTTTTTTGTAAGTTGCAGGATGGAAACCCGCTAGGGCGCTCTCCCTTGTCCTCCGGGGTATTTACGGTTCATGGTTCGACTTGCGTTGGTGGTTTTCTTTCCCGGAGCTCCCCGGGGGTGTCTGAAGACATACACTGCGGTTACAAGGGTAGCTGGGCTACTTGCCGTGGCTCTGATACTACTATTACTGCTACCACTGTCACTGGCAGGATCAGACTACTGCTACTTCTGGTATCAAACCAAGGGGTGTTTGTCAGAATGTGGGGAGTGCTTGAAGGGCTCTGTACTGCACAGTCGGGGCTAACTAGCGCTCCAAAATAATTACACTCTACTCTCCCATATTTGATACCACTCAGCCTGGCCAGGAGAACCCCCTCGTGCGAATTACAACCGGCCGCGGACTCAATAATGCCATGGTCGCTTTAAATATAACATCACATCCCCTCCTCCTCCACCACCACCCCCAGAGTCTCTAGCAAATATGCTTTCACGATTAATTCCTAACCACAGCAACTTAAACCTCGCCTCCAGACCACTCTAGAATATATACGATAGACCCTACGAGAAAGTGGCTGTGAACCCCTCCACCAGCCACGCCCAAAACTATTTGACACACACATGCATATATTATCAAATACCGAACCCTTCGGCCGGTACGTTAGTTTAACCCCGGTAAGTACGGTTATGTGCTATATCGCGTCAACCGGCCCGGGATCTTGAGATCTACCCGCTGTGTTATCGCGTTTTGCATTGGTGGGATTTAGTGCACTTTTATGTAATACGCTGCTGCCTTGTGGAACTTAGGCTGAGGGGGATAAACAGTGTGAGAACTCTTGATAGTTCTGTCCACAATCTTCGCCGGCCATGTGGTCTCTTGGCTGGCTCTCAGAGACAGAGGGGGGGGAGGTCTCGGGGAGGAACTAGCGTTTGCCTGATATGGTGTAAGATCGGCCCACTGCATGTGTTGGGTCTCGTTGACTTCGCTGGTGTTTTTCGCGGTTTCCTGTTGGCCTTTCGGACTGAAACTGTCGCTGGTTGACGAGTTGATTTCCGCTGCTGGTAGAATAATACGATAGTGGACCTCGAGAGTTTCTCATCTTTTTATTTTTACGGCAGTAGGTAGTGGGTTGATGGCGAGGGCTACCGGTATTCATAGAGTGGGTGAGTGAAATAAATACTTGCCTGCTAGGTAGGCGGTAAGCTACAGTAGCTAACTTTTCTAGAGTACATATTGGATATTAACTTATGAACCATAACCACTAATCAGTCCATCCATCCGCTCATCTGTTCATCAAATTTACCATATCTATCATGTACCGGTATTGTGCAATCTCCATGACTGTGAAGGAGAGGAATAAAAAGTAAATAAGAGCGAAGAAAAAAAGCAACGCCAAATAAGAGAAAATGCAACTTCATAATATACCCCCCCTCTCCATCTCACAAAAGCACCACACCCACCAAAACCCCCCCGACAATCCCCCACCCCCATCCACCAACTTTAGCACTCCTGCATCCGGGGGAGCACGTGAATCCTTGCGCCTTCCAATACGCGCACCCATATCTCTGCCCCCTCAAGCTCACAACAATAGTCTGCGTAGCTGTTGCTCCGGCCTCAATAACGCTCTGAACCGTAGTCACCACCACCGCAGCCGCTCCTACTCCTACTCCTGTCCCTGTCCCTCCAGCACCCTTATCAACAGTAACAGTGCTAACGACATAAACCGTTGTCGCGCTCATCGCGACATACACGCTCGTTTTGACAGCAGCATCAGTGCAGCCGACGCCGACTCCAGAGTTACCGGTACCGCAGTTGTTTATGCCGGAGTTTGAGGTGCCTGAGTTTCCAAAGCCCGAGTTGTTGCAGCCCGAGTTGTTCGTGCCGGAGTTTGGAGAGCAGGTTTGCTGTGGGGCTCGGGGGTGGATTACGGCGGCGGCGGGGGAGGCGGAGGAAGCGGTGTTCGTGGGGTGTGGGAGAAGAATGAGTTGCGGATTCGGGGGATTATGGAGGTTTGTTGGCGTTGGTGATTGTGTTTGGGGGTTGTTTGCTTCGAGGAGCGTGAGTGTCGATGATGGTTCCGAAGGAGCAATCGGGCCAGGAGGATACTTCGACATCGGAGACGCAAGAACGCCCATTCCCATTCCCAGTCCCATCCCCATTGCCACCATAGTAAAACCCGTAGAAAACTTCATCCCGTTGCCGTTCTCGTTCTAGTTCTCGTTGTTGATGATGGTGATACTCTAGATTCTTGACTTTTTTTCCTCGTCTTTCTTTTATGTCTCCTTGAAGTGCCTCCAAATACCTAAGCCCGCGGTCAAAATTCTCACGAGGAGCAGTAGACCCAGTAAATAAATGTAGAGCAAGAACCTTGGCGGCGGCTGGCTACCCGTTGAGATAATTCTGCTCCCTGCCGACTTCCGTCCAAGGGGCATGGCAGACAAACAAGCTGCTGGGTGGACGTGTTCTTGTACTAGTATTAAGTGGGTGGGTAAGAAGCACGACGGGGCCAAAAACCTGTTCCCTGGACGACGCGAACCGGGATAGAGAAGACCAAACCGGACAAGACAGGACAAGAGATGCTGGCTGCACGATGACGAAGTGTTGCCTGCGGCTCAGGGATTACCCTTGCACAGCTTTACCGGTATTCGGCTTGGTGTTGAACCGTGGGATGGGGGCCTAGGGGTTATGGTAATGCCGGTTGTTATGGAACTTATGGTTGTGCAGTTTACTCACGGCGGTGTAGCGGTACTCGAGTAACCTTCTTTGCACCATCAAATTGTACCGCTGGCCCTTGATTATGTCTATGGCTTACTGGCCGTCAGTTATCGGATTGGATGAAACACGGGGGGGTGAGCGAGCAGTGGCCGAATGGAGGGATCTTGGGTTGTTCCAGCGGCTGGGTTACCTGATTCTGTCAGTGCCGCGATGCGTTGCCCAATCGGGTGGTTGGTGAGAGGGCTTGCCAAGCTTTCATCTCCCTGATTTGGAATGCCAACCTGTTGGGATACTTCTGGAGTGGTTTCGTTGTCTCTGAGTGATACTTTGTCACAGGCAAGAAGTACCCGATTATTGTGATGAGAAACCAGGGGTTGGGTGAGGGGAGGTCACACATACTCGGGGTAGGGGTGAAGTATTGGGACAAGCAGGGGTAGCAGAGGACCGTGCAAAGAACCTTCTATAAATGGAAAGAATCACAGCTAAGACATCCATATACCTAGAAGGAAGATAACTTGGCCTGTTTAAGTAAATTTCCCAAATATTTTGGTATTCTGAAAAGTAATCAGTATACGAGAACTTGGACCTTGGTGAGAAGGTGAGCCGAGTTTGCTGTAGAGGGCCGAGTTCATCCATAATAAGCCGTAGGTATACATCTGAACTGCAGGAAGCCGGTTAGCAGAGGGTAGTAGTTTGGGGGCTAGGAGACGGAATAAGGTGGAAGTAGATGGCTAATGAAGAAATCATGAATAGGATTCAGCTAGAGAAGGGGATCAGCAATGGGTATGTTATAGTAATCCAATGGTACTAAAATAGAAGTAAATATTGTAAGTACAAGGCAGACTTGATGATATAAAGTGGAGGAATGGAGTAGATTTTGGAAACTATTACCCAAGCGGGAATAGCTTACCTAATTAAGAGCGAGGTAAATGGGTTCATAGGATAACCATATATCCGAACCCATGCTCCTGAAGTTACGAGCTTCTCTGAGGCATCTGGAAGACAACTCGGAATACTGGATGACAGCACATTTTAAGATATATTTATCTGATTAGAACGATGTTAAGAGAACACTACTTCTCTCATTTTCTTGTTGCATATGAATTAGCTGCATAATGCTTCGATAGCTGGATATCAAAACTGATCACTACATATTCCATATTACGATTGGTATGTAGGTATATAGACCGCATATTCATATATAGTCTATCATGACAAAAAGATCGAAGACTGTCTACTGGTAGAGTCGGGACACCCTGTGATGAAATAGTAGTTTGGGAGACTCTCGGAGTTGAGCTAGGCAAGATTTCAGGGTTAAAAGGTTTTCGCACTTTGTTCTGATGAACTGAATTGTTAAGAAAATACTTCTTAAATAAAGAAGTTAAAGTAGTATGAATATTAGTATAAAGAGTAGGCCTCTCCCTTAGGGGTTGAAGAATCACCAAGCAATGGAGAAGAGACCTTAACAATATATCAAGTTAAACAAGTTGGGCACTGTTTGGGACACCATCATATAACAAAATGTCATTTTTCTTGAAAATGGCATATATGCTATTTTTAAAAAAATGCCATTTTTCAGAATAATTGTGTTTGGCAATACTTTTTCCATATTTCAGGGTTTCTGTATGTGAACAAAAAACACACTATAAGATAGGTTTAAATAAGGTAAACCTAAATATTAATGCCCTTTTTGAGTAAAGTGACTGTATTTTCAAAATTTCCCACTAACTATAACTTTTTCTCATAGGATATTTCTCAATATATATATAAGGAAC
>Ga0307509_10002876_pt1 | contig 27245 bp, 30 predicted proteins | sample 10_EM_MG_FD_202245 | JGI IMG/M metagenome (GOLD analysis project Ga0307509, IMG submission 202245) | Populus trichocarpa ectomycorrhiza microbial communities from riparian zone in the Pacific Northwest, United States - 10_EM | ecosystem: Host-associated > Plants > Roots > Unclassified | place... | reverse complement strand
GTAGTTGGGGGTTTTTTCTATGCCATAGCGTAAGCTGCATGTAGGATTTTGTACCCATAAACAATAATCATATGATTCAAAAAAAAAAAAAAAAAAGAAAAAAAAAGAAAATCTAAATAAAACATCATCCTCCATCTCCTCGGCACACGCGGCAATTGAAATCTCAACACCACGAGATTATCACCACTTTTCCAAACTCCACACCCCGTCATGGATTCGTCCTAGGGGGTGAGGACATACCTCCTCTAGACTCTCCTTCCCTTAGGTTAATCCCTTTGGGCTTCCTTCACTCTGGGTTGATGGATTTCATCTTCTTTTGATGATGTTTCCTCTCCCTACCCAGCTTTTGCTCTGCCTCGCTTAGAGCATCTGCACGGTCGGCAACACTCTTCTCAACACCCATGTTACAGACGGCCGGGAACACGGTTTGCAGTAAGAGAAAACAGTTCAACAGGCCATGGTGGATTTCTCTACTCTCTTTCTCTTTCAGAGGCTGCCTAGTCAAGACACGAACGCGTTCTCCAATAGTTTCTACAGCACAGAGTTGGGTCAACCTCTCTTTCTCCTCCTGCTCACCGGGTCGGATCGGCTGGCACCCTACTGCTTCTCTACTTTTTTGGCTGGTACCCACAACTACCGGGCTGGTACCTATAACTACTTCTTCACCATTTGGACTATGACCACGGTCCATCACGGCCTGCCTCTGGGAGGATGGTATTGCATTATCTCCTTCCCCTTTTTTTCGAGTGTGTTGCCAAAATGGCTGGCCTCTTCCGGCCTCCCCAGGACTGCAATCATGCCGAGCCTGGCCCCCCGTGCTGAGTGTGCGGAAATTTCAAGTGGTCTCCGCTACGTTTGCGTTTTGTTTTTCTTTTGTTTGGAAGATCGTGCCATGGGTTTTCCTGACTCTTCCTGCTTGTTCTTTGATTTGATTTCTTTCGTCTATCTTCTTAGCTAGTCAAGGGTTTCTTGTTGAAGGCGACATGTGCGGTTGGTTCCATACCAGAGGGACTTGGGGGGTTGGCTTTTTCCCAGGGGTAGTTGGGGGTTTTTTCTATGCCATAGCGTAAGCTGCATGTAGGATTTTGTACCCTAAAACAATACTCATATGATTCAAAAAAAAAAAAAAAAAACAATCTTAATACAACATTATAATTAACTTTAAAGTTTCTCCTAGATGAAGATATACCTTCAGGGCAATACTAAAAACTTATTTGAAGGCGATTTAACATGTTTATATGACTGAAAAGTACAATTTTATTAGCCCCAATATTAATAAAAAATTTAAAATATCCACCACTTATAAACCAATGTAATACACTAAAATGTCAATTAAAAAAATATATTACATTATGGATTTGATAACCAGTGTAATGGTAAAGATCTTGATAGTATAAGCATTTATCAAATTAATTATCCTATAATTGTATACTACTTTGATGTAAAGTATAGTAATATTTGGCTTGTCTTAATCAATAATTACAATTGCAGAACTAGAACATTCTGAATCCTTATGAAAATTCTACTAAATACTAATCAATATATTGAAATACTATTACAGTATATTGCTTTCTGATTACTTAATATTATAATGAAACTTTATACAGCCAGTAGTCAGAAGTGTTCGTGATCTGAGACATGTTTAATAGCGGTTGCACTATAGCTCAGCTGTGGTGGAGTACTCAAGTGGGGTTGCCAGGCCTGGTAGCAATGGGCACTCATGCGCGATGATCAATGGGCAACGATGAATTGTCCATGATCAACCAACTCTGAATTTAAATAAAATAATAACGTCCTGTTCAGCACTTCTTGCTCCATTTTTTAGGGTTTCAATATGTGAATAAAACATATACTAAAAAATAGGTTTTTATAAGGTAAACCTAAATATTAATCCCCTTTGTTGCTAATGTGACAGTATTTTCAAAATTTCCCACCAACTATCACTTATTCTTATGGGATATTTCTCATAATATATATAAGAAACATGTTTGAAAATAATACCTCATAAATTGCTCTCATACTACTCAGAGTATGCGTAGAAATACTCATTTTTAATTATTATTACTCTTATAGAATATTCTATTAGTCATCAAATACTTTTTGTTCTCTATATTACCCTAACTATTAATCAATCTTACAAAAAAATGCTATTAAAAGAATGGTACTAAATTTAACAAAATGCCATTTTCCTTACATGTCGAACACACCTCCAGTTTGTTTAAAAAAAAAGATAGAAAAATGACATAAAAGTGAGAAAAATGACATTTTTCTTGTGTGCCAAACAAGACCGAAAAATAGAAATTAAGGTTAAGAATACTAGTTAATACCTTGTGTAGCCTCCCTTTGCCTCCAAAACTGCAGCTACTCTATCAGGTATTGATTTCCACAACTTTTCAAAAAATTCCTGAGGAATTGTCTCCCAAACCTAAGGCAATACTTCTGCAAGTCTCTTCTTAACAGCTTCATTTCCTCCTGAATTATCTTCAATCCTGGGATACTGCCGGTGAAATCGCTTTTTAAGCTCTACCCATGTATGTTTAATAGGATTTAAATCAGGGGAGTAAGGGGGGTATTCCGCTTCTTCAACAGAATCTCTCTTCAACCAATCCATAACATTATAAGCCTTATGAACAGGGGCATTGTCTTGCTGAAAGAGAATATATTGCATACGAAAAGAAACCATTTGATCAATAACAGGAAAAAGATACCTTCTCAAGAGTCTGATATACCTGGTTTTGTTGATATTTTGAGTAATAGGAACCAAAGGCCCTTTTCTCTTGCCCTAAAAGCTGCCTCAAACTATAAGGGACTTTCCCTTATCCTTCTCCTTTGGCTGAATACAATCTGCCAGCCACTTCTCCCCTGGTTCTCTAAAAACCGAATACTGTCTTGGATCCTTGGATTTCTCCACAGTGCTGTAACAACCCTATAATAGGTAGCTACAATGACTAGCACCCTAGTCCAAATGGTATACCAAGTGGTAACCACAGGTGGTATGGTCTGGTATACTGAAAATACAAATGGCTGGTTGACCTAGGACAAGGCCCAGGAAACGATAGAGTAGCTTCGGGTACTCTATTAGGCAGGGTAACCTTTCAGGAGTAAGTTCGCATAAAGTCAAGAGAACTATGGGAATATTACATGGGTCTCTGAAACGACATTAGATGTCGACAGAAGGACTTCCAAGGTGTTTAAAGGTATATGAAGGCAATATTACTCTACCTTAGGCATTTAGCCATTCCGTCCATGGGTCCTGGTTACCCAACTGAGAAACCCAAGTTACCCTACCTTCACCGGCAAAGTCATTCTGAAACATAGAGGTCAATTGCCTCACATTCTATGAACTCTGTGATGTTCAAAGGTGTACACGCACGTGTACAGAAAGGTCAGACATCTGAGCAGGGGTGGCCCGAACATGCTCTTGAACTAGGAAGGGTTTAGATAAGACCCCCCTCTGGCCCCAGCATTGGGATAGCGTGTCATGGGCAGACAGCAGCAAAGATGCTTAAATGCTAGTCAAAAGAGGTCATTAGATCAGCTGCCGCAATACCATATACGTCGTCACTATCTGTCGGACTGAATATTGTTTGCAGGATGTATAAGGGGAATATAGGTAATCACCAAATATGGGGTCACACACAAATGGTCACTCCGGTGCCTAGTAGTCTATCTTTGCCTACGGGTAGTAGGGTAGTCTTTCAAGAAGTACTTATGTAGTGCTAGTAAGCCATGGTGCTTTCGGGACAATTAACTAAGTAACCAGCCAGAACCTTCTCTTTTTAATTTGTAACATTACTATAGGTTGTCAGTGGTCTCTAGTGGTATGAGTCTTATTATAGTAGAAAATATCCTGAGAGGCTAGCTATGGGTAGCGCCCATTGAGCTAACCATCAGCTACATCTCATCGGAGGAGCTTGCATGTCTGATTATTGTATTGAGTAGTGATGTAGATTAAATAATGGACTGCATAGTTTGTATAGACAAAACTACCACTGGGCCAGTGAGTCCCCCACCTAGGTATTGACTCCGGTTGTTGTCCTGGCAGTTAGCCACTGGCATGACTTTAATATGAAGAGTTTTTCCACCTGTGGTTGTATTAGAGATACATTGCAGAAATTCATATCCTATTGATAGAATTAAGCTTACCAGAGTTGGTCTGATACCTCCTGCAGGATAATTGCTGATGGAGGGACCTTGAATAGCCCTGAGTAGGACAGGGTACTCGCACAAGGCCAAAGTAGTGGTGAATGTCAAAGGCTTAAATCTGAGATCTACTTAAGTTTAAGCGTTTGGCATTCTACTTTGATGAGCAACTTTCCTCAAGAGAACTTATTGAGTCTAGCTTTCAGCTTAACAATATTAAGTTTTATGGTTTTGATTCTTCGTGGATTATTTACTCTATCATTATCTTCTGCTTTGCATTTTGATACAGTCGCAACCTTAGAGTTCACCTCTCTATAGAGTGCCCCGTTACAGTATATCATTAAACACACTTGCTTAACCCTCTTTGGGGAATTGTTGAATAAATTCATTTTCTTGATATTTGTTTGAGTCCGAGTCACTTGTCTGGTACAACAAGCATCAGGTAGAAAAAACAATGTCTTCAGAAATGGATTTAGTCGTATTCAATTATGATGTTTCTCATTATAATGCTATTTCAGACTTGGGCGGAATTGGGTGATGGTCCCTCCACAAGCAAATGGTCGACCTTGTGCCTACAGGTATACCTAAGGAGGTGCAGGAGTTAGAAATCTTAAACTCTGTCACTTTCATTGATAATCTCACTTAAGACTCTTTGGTTAGAAATAGAATACCCCTACAAGGAAGAACACCCATGACGACTGCCAACTTCACTAGGGAATTGTTTGAAACCTCTATCGTCAGAGAAGTGACAAACAGGTTTCATGAGGCTCAGCCTTCCATGTAAGATTTCGTTAATGCTACTCAACTCAAATGGCAAAAACAAGATACTAGCCAATGCCAACTGCTGGATGAAGATTCAGCCGAGGGAATACAGTAAATTAGCTCTATCAGATCAAATGATTAGAGCATGCCTGCCAGCTTTTGAGCTGGCTTTTCATGGAGGGTATTCAATAGACTCCGATAACGACGTGAATATAAGAACAGTACCTCCGCTGTGCCTTGCAACTGAACCCCCTCCACAATATACAGCTGAGATGGCAGCCATAATGTTATATAAGGAGATGGAGCCTTATCTGACACAAGTGGCTAAGAGAGCACTGAAATTGCAAGAGCTGATCCAGCAACTGGAACAGCAAGTGCAAGTGTTGGTCATTGCACAACCACTCCTGCTAACAATGGCGTTTGAAGAGGCCATGAGATCTAGAGGTATCAGCCCTGTGGCGAACCTCAACAATCTTCAACTAGCTGCTCAGCAAAGTTGTATCTCAAAGTTAAGAAGCCTAGCTTCTTAACAAAGTTCGAGGGAAGCCTTACAACAGCCACCACCTCGAGCTCTATCGAACGAACCTACCCCACTGGTAGTTGAGCCCATCACACCAGCACCAGTGATACAGGTAGAAACTGATCGGCCCATTGCGGTTGCGGCCACAATGCCAATACCCGCACCAGCCACCCCTGATAACCTGGCTGTCTCTGCTTCGTCACAGGTAGTGCTAGCTCTGGCAAACCCTTCAGGTACAGCTGCATAGTTAGGTTTCTCAGAGCAACCAGAGCAATTCTCTTCGAAGTATTGTACCAAGTGTTCTCGAACGGTGGAAGGAGACAATATTGAATTTAACTTTTCACATCAGGTGCTTTGTTTTAGACGGACTTGTCAACCTATTGAATTGAACTTGAAAGAAAATCACAAGCCACCCTGAAAAAAGAACAAACTGTTGTACCTATTATTAGTCAACCCAACATAAGTTAGGTGACTGTGGGGATTTTGAGCATGATTACCTGAGACCCCAACCAGAACAATCCGTACGCCAACCCCTTCTACCTCATTCACCTGCACATGCACCATCTGATCCGATGTTTGAAGACGAACCTGATGAGGAACAGTTTAATGGCAATGAAATACCTGCTGAAGCCCAAGGTGGAAACACAGGAGGCACTAGAGGTGGACAGCCTCCTAGAGGCAGAAACATTGCTGGAGGAGATGATCTGGGTGATTCTAGTTCTTCTTCTGATAGTGATGATTCTAATACCTCACCCCCCAATTCGAGAGACTTCCCAGACAGTCGCAAGCGCCATTTGAGTCAATAAAAGAAGGACAAGTACAATAAGCGATATGCAGCCCTGAATATGTTCATTCAAGAGTGCCATAAGGCCAAGAAGTTGTCTCATCAGCCTGAGAAGCCAGAGAAACTTGAAGTTGACCCCTTCACCAGGAATCCCAAAGACACACAACACTTCGTACACGATGTCAAGATTAAGCTGGACTATATCTGCGATTCCTTAGTGAAGGAAATTGACAAAGTCAGTCTTGTCATCCCTCTCTTGAAAGATACGGCCAAAGAATGGTATAAAGCAATCCACCTGTATATTAACAAAGATGTGGCCAAACGACAAGGGATCAAGTTCAACTCCAAAAATGAGTTGCGAACCTGGCAAGGATTTCGCAAGCGTTTGGAAGGTAGCCCTGGGGGCCACCTGGACAGGAATTGTGCTCTGAAAGAATGGAGCCAGTTGCATATGAAGGCCGGAAGAGTCAATTGTTTTATTAATCAACTTATCTGCCTTGCAGCAGTATTACGGTATAGTGGGAAATTTGTGAAGGATAGAGCACACATGGGAATGAGAGATGAGCTCAATGCTGCCTGGTCTATAGAAACCCCCTACCCAGTTACCTATATCAACTACCTAGACCTGCTGCACCAAACTGGGCACCAGCTCCAAGATGCCTCCAACTTCTGTACCCAGGTACAACAGGACACGCACCCTTCAAAGCAAGCCAAGAGTGACGATAGGCATAACTCGGAAGGAGAGAAACAGAGGAAGGAGCAAAAGTCCATGTGGTAACGACAGCAGAAACCACATTATTAACACTCCAAGTTCTCCTACCCCCAGAAACAGTGTATACCAAAATGTATTGTGGTATCCTACCAACTCTGAGCAACAAACGCAGACCGTTGAACCAGTGCACACGCTGCAGAGAAGAGGGTCACTATTGGAAAAAGTGTCTCACGACAGGTCCTGTTGTTGCCCCTGCTTGGTTAACCCTATAAACAACCTTCCGTAATGCTGGACTTACAGCTAAACGGGTACCGAAAGCACGACATATTGTAGCCACTCCTACTCCTGCTATGAAACAAGTTGTTGCCGAGCTCCATGGATCACCTCCCTCTGATTTGGATATCTTAGAGGTTGAAACCAACATAGATGACTAGGTAAGCTTTATCCTATAATCAGAAATCATGTATGGAAGGATGCTAAACTTCACACTAGGTCAAATTATAGAGATGAGGTGAAGATGAAGGATGTCGATTGTATGTTCCCCAGCCTTAAGCGCTGCAAACTGAAACTAATATATCAGGCTAGTGAATGCACGATGGAGGATAGTTTATTTTGTAAAGGTTGGGATGGTTACAGAACCTTCTATGAGCTCTTATTTTATTTCTTATGTGATGTCGTGCAAGCTGTAGCTTGCGTATCCCATACTGTTTATCTGTTCTGAAAGGAATTTGGTTGGGTTTTGTTCTGATTTTGTCAGGCTGGACTTGACTTAGCGATTGAAGTTATTTTGCAAGTTTACCTAAGGAGGGTTGAATACCCAAAATCATTCTGGTGTAATAGTAAACACCATAGCCATTGAAACCCGGTAAATTTTATCAAGTGATTGAGCCATTCACAACCTGTTGTGGCCGCTCTTGTATCGAAAGGCAAGAGAAATTTACTAGCTATTGTAAAATATACCAAAGTCTTTTGGAAATACTAACCACAATGCTTAGGGATAAGGGACCCAAAAACCAGTTGAGGCTTGCAGGCCCGCCCCCACATACAAGATCCATTCACATGAGAGTGAGATTAGAATGGAGCCAGAACCAAGAGAGGCTGAGTTGTGAAGCCCTCTTATTATTAGACAGTGGCGCCACTGAGGCTGTGTTAAGCAGTGATTGGGTTAAACAAGCCCAAGTATCTTATGTTCGTCGGAAGAATCCGACACCTATTACCGACGCCAGCACGAATCATATCCCAGGCTCTGGTCTTCACTCTACTAGTATAGTAGACATATAGATAGGAGACTATATGAATAAAATGCGATTTGAAGTTGCAGACATACCGGCAGGCAAAGTAAATGGTTACCTGCCAATGTCGTAGTTAAAACACAACAACCCAGACATCAACTAGGAAAAAGGCAGTGTTATGTGGCGTTCTGACTATTGTAAAGCCCACTGTCTCAGAAAGGAGAGGTGTTTAGAGTTCATTACTGAAGAAGAACTCTTAGCCGAGGACCCAGACAACATCATTGTTATGGGAATGGCCCTCTATACTGATGAAGAGGGGGACAATATCAAGGTCAAAATCCTACCAGAATATCAAGACTATGCAGACATATTCAGTCAGGAAAGAATAAATGCTCTACCCGAGTATACAAAATACGATCAGCTTATTGATCAGATCCCTGATGGTAAGTTGCCAGAGGGACCAATATATCCCTTATCCAAAAAGGAGTTGAATCTGTTATGGGATTATATACGAGAAATAGAGGATCAAGGAAAGATCAGATGGTCTTCCTTGGCAATAGGCGCTACTATTCGGTTTGTGCCGAAGCCTGATAATACACTTTAGTTATATGTTGATTACTGAGGGTTGAACAAGATTACTATTAAGAATAAGTATCTGTTGCCCTTGATGAGCAAGCTTAGGGGCAGGCCCAGTAAAGCCACTATCTTCACAAAATTGGATTTGAAGAATAGCTAGTATCTTATCCGCATGGCGGAATGTGAAGAATAGAAGACTACTTTTAAAAGCAGATACAGTATTTATAAGTATACCGTGACACTCTTTGTATTATGCAATGCACCATCAACTTTCTAGAGTATGATCAATGATGTATTCTGTGACATATTAGATGTCGGGGTCATCGCTTATATGGATGATATATTGATCTATACTGAAACTGTAGAGGAACATGTCGCCCTTGTAAGGCGAGTGATGAAGACGCTAAGAAAGGCATGTCTTTGTGTTAGCATTAAGAAATGAAGTTTTCATTAGCGGGAGGTAGAGTTCTTTGGATACCAGATATCCGATCGAGGAATCTCTATGACAAGTACAAATGTAGAAGAGATCTGCACTTGGTCAACACCCGAGAAGGTTGCCGATGTGCTAAGCTTCATGGGCTTTGCTAATTTCTATCATTGGTTCATAAAAGCTTTTAGTAAGATAGCTAAACCATTAAAAGACCTGACAAAGAAAGGTATCAAATGAACATGGACTCCCTTCTGTCAAGATTCATTTGACACATTAAAGAAGATGTTTACCATGAGCCCAATCCCGACACACTTTGAAGACACTCGTTCAACTAAGTTGGAAACCTACGCTAGTGCCCTTGTGTCAGGGGCCGTATTATCTCAACTCTATGAGGATGAGTAATGGCGCACCCTGTAGCTTTTCATAGTAGAAAGTTCTCACCTACAAAGATAAATTATGACGTCTATGATAAGAGGATGGCCGCAATAGTGGCAGCCTTTAAAGATTGGGAATACATGTTAATGTCAGTTGATAATCAGATATTGGTGTACACTGATCAAAAGAATTTAGAGTATTTTAATACAACAAAGACTCTAAACCGAAGGCAACATGGCTGGGCTGATTTTCTACAACCATTCAATTTTAAGGTTATTTATAGGGAAGGACGGTTGAATGAAAAGACTGATACATTGTCAAGGCATAGGGAGTACCGCCCTGAAGGGGGGCGTAATTCTGAACCTTTTACCTTTGTTGCCCAGGACAGTATATTGGAGCGGAGCCTGTCATCTTGCAACCACACATGCTGCAGACCTATCTAGTCTTTCGGTTGCAGACAACCTTTCATGATGCTCTTATAAATGCAGCCGATAATGATCCACACTATTTAGCCACGCTAAAGGCACTCCTCAAAGGCAATAGTAAGGTCGATACAAATTTTGATATCAAAAAAGACTTGCTCCTGTATAAGAACATGTGGAATATATCCCCAAGGACGAGGGATTACAGTGAACAATAGTAGAGACTGAACATGATTCAAAGATTGCCGGACACTTTGGAATGTAGAAGACCATAGGCAGGGTTAAGGCAAACTTCTATTAGCCAAAGATAGATGATAATATCACAGAGTATGTTCACTGGTATGATGTATGTCAATATAATAAAGTCATCCAGCATAAGAGGTATGGGCTGCTAGAACCTTTAGAAGTTCCTATGAGGCCATGAATGGCCATATCCATGAACTTCATTGTTGGGTTACCAAAGTCAGAAGGGTATATGAAAATATGAGTTATCGTAGAGAGGTGCTCCAAGATGGCACACTTCATACTGATAATGACAGAGGAACATATTAATGAACTGGCCTTGACATTCGTAAAAGAAATCTGGCTCCTCTATAGACTTCCTGAATCAATTGCCTCTGACCGGAATATCCGACTCATGTCCAAGTTTTGGACGATCCTAATGCAACTAGTGCAAGTAAAGTTGAATCTATCTACTACATTCCATCCGGAAAGCGATAGGCAAACTAAAAGGGTTAATCAGACACTAGAGCAATATTTAACAAGTTATTTCACATATTAGCAAGATGATTGGGTATCACTGTTGCCATTTGCGAAACTTGCATATAATACCTCAACATCCAAATCAACAAAAGCCAGTCCTTTTGAAATCATTTATGGATTCTCCCCGCAAACATGATGGTTGGGGATGGTGTCACATAATAAGGGAATATACCCAGACACTGAGCTTATGGTGAAGGATTTGGAAGGCACGTTGCAAGAGATCCAGGAGACACTACAGTGGGCACAGCAAAGACAACAGAAGTGATCTGATCAAAAGAGACAGCCAGCTCAGGAGTCTGTCACATTAGAAGATGTCATGCAAGCCAGAGCGAAGAAGGCGGACAGAGTCATGTTAGACCGCAAAAATCTCTCCACACAGAGGCTAATGGAAAAGCTATACCACTACAAATTTGTCTGGAGAGGGGTAGTGATATAGCCTTTGGGGAAAGAGGAAGAGGAAGGAAAGAGAAAAAAGCTCCTATCACTGTCTCCACAGACATGGATTTTACTGGAAAGGTGCATGGCATGAGATCAACTACAGGTTTTGTTATACTTGATCTATATGGAGTCCTTGTTCACTGGAAGTCTCAACACCAGACAACAGTAGCAAAATCAACCAGTGATGCAGAGTTTAATGCCACTGCCCTTGCTGTCGAAGAGAGTATTTGGTTGACAAAGGTCTAGGCCAAGTTGTACAGAGAAGTCAAAAAGGTTATTCCTATATCTCTGTTCAACAACAATCAGGTCTGTAATGCTAGTTTCACAAATGGCCAGTTTAGAGCCTCTACACACTATGTAGGTGTTAGATATTTCTGGCTAAGAGAGCAAGTACATGAGGGCGAAGTCACGATCATGTATCTTGAAACAGAGAAGATGATAGCTGACAGATTGACCAAGGGTCTAGAGAGTGGGACACCAGGGTTTTACTAGGATGTTATTGACAATGAGCTGAACCCTATCATAATACCTGTTTATGTTTCATTTTTGTTCTAACAAAAGTTTCTCATTTTTCATGCTGTTTAGATCAATCATACCATGTGTTTCTCACTGCATGGGATTCAGAGGAGCGATAGCTGGAATCCCATAGTTGTTAGAGTATGATAGTTTCATTTTCAGGTATGATCAGTTTAGTGTTGTGACTGACACTTGGAGGGTTTTACTGTTGTGTGAGTTTTTCCTGTTTTGTGTGTTTGTGCACTCTCTTCTGTATCTAGTCTGAGCTACTAGTTGAGAGCTTCCTGTATCGTACATCAAACATCCACATTATCATCACATACTAGAACGACCACCTACCTAGGTGCTTTTCTCCATGCTTCGCGCCGTTACCTACTCTACCCCAGTCATCATTGGGTTGTGAGCGAGCTGCCATGAGAGTGTCGCTATCATTAAGAATATCCGAACTTATTTCCTCCCCTCCTCCTGATACATCATCCTCCAGTTCTCGAATACTGGTACTCGGGGAGTTGGGTCAGGGTTCGACTTTTCTCAAAGCCTGGATTGTGGCAGGCCGGAAGTGCCCCAGCATTTGTTCCTAATTATGATTGGACCAATCTTTTTTGTATTGCTACTGAATTGGGCAACTGCATAAGGTACTGGGCGGCCTAATCCCCCCCACCTCCACCTACCGTACTCCGCTCGTAAAGTGGCAACGGACTATTACAGGTATTACGCCCAGCGAATCGTCGCCTCACTTACAGACATCGTGACAACCAGGCCCAGGAGAACTGTCCTAGACAACTGGCTAACTTCAGTGACCCGTGAAACTAAACTCAGAAATAACGGCCGGATCCAACGGTGGCTGTGGAACGCGTCCCAGAACAGCAGACGATATAATTATTGGTGATTATAAAACATACGACAAGATCTGTAAGATGCGCAATGGGGGCACGTACCAGTACCGTACTCCTACTTAGCCCTGATAATACCACTTTTCTCCCTCCCACATGTCGTTTCCGGGGCGGGTTCGAACACATGGCCAATTCTCCGATTCCACACATTGGCATATGTGCCCTCCAGGTGCCATAACATCCCATCCCATACCGGTACTTTCAGTTTCCCTCCCTCTATTAAGCCAATCCCACTGACAAACAAGTGACACAAACCTAGAGCGACAAGTGAAGTGAGACGAAGAGCGAAGTGGCCAAACAACACAGCAAAAGAACAGCAATTGCAGCACAACGTCGTGGCGTTTCAGATTAGAAATATTTGCAAAAAATGAGTGGCAGACTTGACCTGTCAGATACGTTTGGCCAAGCTTTTCCCCTTGCCAAGTTTGAAGTTAGTTCGATCGAACACGATGGGGTTGAAGAAGTACCGGTATTGCTCCCTGTCTTTGGCGTAGTCTACTTATTCCCGACCCGGCAACCACCATTACCAACTCAGGACATACCGGTAGCCATGAGTTCCTCCTTTTTTTTGCCCTGCACTGCAGTATTAATTTTAGAGGTGAAGGGTGATGCGAAATACTGTAGTAGGCGTTGTGTTGTAGCATGTAAACTACTACTCCTACTTCCAGGTACTCATTCAGTAACTTCTAGCACTTTGTGTGGTGATTCACCAAGACTCTTTTTTCCGTGCCAGTTGATAATCGACACGAGAAGCAGATTTGGATCGATGGTGTTCCACAATTGCACCCCGACTTGATAATACTTTAGCTATCCTTCGAAATCGGTGCCGTTTAAGAGGATGACCCCGATTTCATCGTGATGTCAGCCCGGAGGCCAATGAGTCGCCTCTCCACAAGTCCTGGTCTCTGCGGAATAAAGGGAGGGATAAAGAGGAAGAAGAAATAATCCCCCCCCCGGACATCCCGGTGCTTCTGCATTACTTCAAGCAAGTCAATCAAACAGCGGGGTCCTCAACTTAATCCCCACTAATATTTCTAAACACCACGATATCTCCAAAAGTGTCAGGTTTCGAACTTGACAAGAAATCGGACATTCCTCGTTGTCCCAACATGTTCCCTCGTTGTCCTAGCATGTTCTGCTTCTCCAGTCTGCGTCAGCCATGAACAGAGTGTCATTTTTTGATTTTGATTTTTATATTTTTTCCCCTTCCGCAGTGGCGATGGTTGTGATGATGTACATAGAAGATACCGGATAGTGTGCCCAGCTTAAAATTTCCCCTCTTTCAGATCCGGATCTCCAAGTCTGAACATGCCGCAGATCCCGCTACTCGCGGAATTCAATACATCATACCTTATAGCGGCTCGCAAACAATCTAGCAATCAAGCACCCAGGCAAATACGGGGGAGCCCGTGCCAAAACCCGAAAAATGGGATTGGGAACCAAGCCTGTTGTCTCTTTCTTATCAGCTCTACAGTACCATAACATTGGAATAATATGAGTACTCGAGTACAGTCCAGCATGCTTGATCAAATCGAGCAAGAAAAAAAGGTCCATTACTATCTGCATCTTAAGGGATTAGGTAGGCAAAGCTGCTAAGGTTAAATGGATACAGTACAGTGCGCTGCTCGAGTACCGGTACTCGAGTATGGCTCCTGGGTACGACTAGGAGGATATGGTAGTCGCCGTGATCAAAATCACCTGTGTGCAGGGTAAGACACATTGGGCCATCGCTGAACGATCGGTTAATCAAGGAGGGCAAAAAGTAAGCTTCTTGCAGTGCATGGCACCGGCATTGTGAGCACTGTGCGGTACAGCATGGTACAGCATGGTACAGCATGGTACAGCACAGCAAGAAGCATGAGGCTCTTTCTTCACCCCTCACCCACCCCAGACAGAACAGGTCTCTCTATCCTCCTTCCAATCTTCTCACCCCTCTTTTCTCCTAGCAAGAAAGGCAGAAGAAGAAAAAAAGCCCTCGAATGCACCCAACACGTACGACATGGTACGTCCCGTTACCCTAACTATGGTCACCTATCCTCCCCATCACCCCACCCGAAAGAGCAATACAAACGTGCACACACAGCCCGACACTACACGCTGGAGTAGAGTAGATTCCAGTATCGTGCCAATCGATGCCAACATGACCCTGACTCGAGCACACTAGGCCCCCCATTCAAACTCCGAATGGAAGACCGACAAGTCAACTTTATCTCGTCTTGTCTATTGTTTTAAATCTCAATCATGAATAATATCGAGATAAAATTAATTACCGGTATCCAGTGGGCAGCCTGATCCCAGGAATTCGGGAGGCTGCACGAGAGATTTCCCTTCCGCTTCGCAAATGAACCGGAGGCGTGATCCAGTGAAAGAGAACCGTCCGTCATACAATACTACCACAATCAGTAATAACAGTCCCTTCAGGGACAAACAAGTACTGCTATTTCACACACAATTGCCTGGACATTGTATACCACTTATTCATCACCCCCGCCCTCGGCCACCCCCCCCCCCCCCTCCCCTTCCCCCTTCTCACCGTTCCTATAAAAAGAGGGGCAGTTCTGAGGAAGAAGGGGGGGAGAGAAAAGGGGAAAAGTCAGCAATCCTCGGTTCGCTCGCCAACCTTTGAACCAAATCGAACTTAAGGAAGAGAAGAGAGGGGAGGGAAAAAATACTAAAAAAATATAAAAAAGGCATCAACCCTTCTCAATCCCCACCTTCCGCTTTCTGCATGGTCGTAGACCCACTAACCTCAATTCATCGTCACCTTAATAGAATATCCCCAAGCCAAACTCTTCCAACCGATTCTATCCCCTTCAAACTCAGCGAGCCAGATATGCAAAAATCAGGCCGAGGCGGAAAGGGGGGGGGCGTGAAGGAACCGACAGAAATTATTTCCGAAGCCTGGACAAAACAAATTAAAGAACTACGCCCTGCGGCCAAAGGGTGGGAGGTCCCTCCTCCACGAACTTATCCAATTCCCTTCTGGGTGCAACAACTCAGTATTACACTTCCAAAATGGATGTTCGATGCCCAGGGGAACCTCTTAGACGACCTGAGGTTCGACGATTACGGTCGAGGCTATACTTGTGATGTTTACGAAGTATTCTGGGACGGGACCCAGTCTACCGTACCACGATCCGCCGGCTTCTCCGGATTTGCCGGCGGTGGTGGAGGCGGAGGCGGAGGCGGAGGAGGTGGAGTCTGCAGAAGCTATCAGAATACGGGCACCTGTTCTTTCGGCGACAGGTGTAGGTTCAGTCACGATTCGGATGGCACCGGACAACGACAATTCGTACTTCCCGAACGTCCAGGACAGGCCAGAGGTGGTGGCGGCGGCCGTGGCGGTGGCAGAGGAGGTGATCAGGGAGGACGCGGCGGCCGTGGGGATGGTGGTGGCCGTGGCCGTGGCCGTGGTGGTCGTGGCGGTGGGGGTATATGCAAATTCCACAATTCTCCCCAAGGCTGCAAATTTGGCGCAAATTGCTCCCAGCGCCATGACTGAGTTCTCTTGCACTTCCATCTTCTCTATCGATGAGGATTGACTGGCAAACTAATTCGGTTGTTTAAATTTTTTGTTTCTCGTTTCTCTTAGGAAAGATTGCTTGTTTAGTTGTGTAGCGGGGATCTCTTCCTTCACTCTCAGTTTGTGGGATGCTGTATGTTGCACGATTTGGGGGAAGGATAACGAGCGGAGGAGTCAAATTTTGTTAAAACACTACTTTAAAAAAATGGCGGAAAAAAATCAGAAAACCCAGATAAAAAGTTGGACTGTTTGTTCCGCTCACCATGAGTGATTTGCCGTGAGAGTCGGTTTATTCACACCTGGAAACTGAGGTGTCACAAGGGTATCGCACCCTTAGGTTGTCCACCCGGGCTCGCTGGCGAGGGCAAGCTTCGACCCCATACGCGTAGACCAAAAAGGAGCAATCTTATACTCGAGTAATATGATAACATGCCTGACAGGATTAAAGACAAGCATAAACCTCAGCCAAGGATCACAATCGACTCACACACTGCTCCCCCATTACACAGCCATGGCCAAAAAAGTAAAACAACTTCTGTCGAAGATGAATAATTGAATGGGGCGGACAGCAGATCTGCTGTGCCAGAACTCCCACAGACCACTAGAGATAGCCCAATCACCGTCAAGGTTTTTAGGACAGGATAAGCGCCTCGAGGACTGAAAAGCCCTCTTCCGCTCTTGCGCACCGCACTCTTCCGTTCACTCCGTTGGGGACCAGTCAAATCTCAGGCTACACCACACAATAACTGGTCTCACAGGGTCATAGAAGAGCACTCGATATTGGACCCCTACGTTCTGTATTTAGAAGTTCAAGTTAGATGGAACTGGAGAAGCCGAAGGAATAAATCTCGACTGCCACTCCCTACTCCATCTATCCTTCCCCCGACCAATGTAATAATCAGGTCAGGCACCAAGAATTCGACATTCCGATCTTCTAGTCTCAATTTCTACCTGTCAGGTCAAGGTTCAATTAGCCCCAGACAGGCATCATGAAACACGGTACTGTACACCTGCCAGGATCAAGCCGGGGCATCGGATTTTGAACTTGCAGCAAGGACTGTTCCTGCCCGAAACTATAATACCATAAAAGATAGTCCGATGAGGGTAAGACCACGAATGAATACACCACAATTTACTCGTACAGGTAACGGAACCACTCGCCAACCAGCAGCCAACCAGCCAACCCCTTAGCCCACGATCAGCACCTATGTGCTTCACAAGCAGAGTCTACGCGCGGTCGCTAACTTATCCTTAAAACACCCCTACCTATCCCTTCTTGCCCCTTCTCATCCCTTCTCATCCCTTCCAACCCCCTTTCATCCCTTCCCTCCCCCTCTGTCAATGATGCTGCGCTCCACGCCGCCCTCGCCCTTGAAAAGGGGACAGCAAAACAACGCGCGTGGGACAGGTAGCAGTAGGAGACACAGAGAGAATAAGCATAAATAAAGTTCAAAGCTTCAACCACCATCCGCCCACACCGCGTTCCTTCTCGTCTATTCATCCGCCCATAAAACTACCACCTCCTATCCCGACCCTCCCAGGCTCATAGGCAGGGAAAAGTAATGCCGGGGCAGGACATCGGTAACAATGATAAACGGGAGGGCGATGACGGAGGAGGAGATGAAGGAAGAAGGCGGGGAGGGATATGCGTGAATACGGAAGGGTTGTTCATGGTATTGGGAGGAACTCGGGACATGGAGGGGAGCGTGAAGGTTTTGGAACTTGACGATGATGCGGCGAGGAGGCAGCGGCGGAGGGCTTATGTGCTCGTTTTGCTGATTGTCGTTGTGGTTACGACCGTGGTTGTTGTTGGGGTTGTGGGGGGGCTGTCGGGGGTTGTCGGGAGGAACCATAAGGAAGGGGAGAGGTAGCTAGTGGGGCATTTGATGGAGGGGGAAATGGTGGAGAAGGCCTTATGGATGGTGATTACTGTGAAGCATCGGTTAAGTGGGCTATCGAGCGGGTTGTAGCTTAGAGCTCCAAGGTACCCCATGATCACGGAGAGGAGCGGAGGATGAAATAGGTAGACGAATCGATCCTGCGCCCTGAGAGGAATTCTGCGAGGAGAGAGGGTGAGTGGGTGGAGGTTTCTTTTACATTTTCGGATTCGTTGTATTTCACTTCAGTTTCTTGGGACATTGGTGTGCTGCCATGGGCAGGAGCCAAGTCCGAACCGAATGTTAAGTGGATGAATTAGTTCCACCGGAGGTCAAGGGAATGTTCAGTTGAGATGGGTATTGGTTGAATACCATATTCTGCAGATTTTTCTACCTTTCTACAGTGAAACCTCCCATATTTCCCACCTCCAAAACTTCCAACCCTCTAGTAATTCCAGTGTTTGCAGGGTCACGACATTTGACATATGAGAAATCCCTCTCAAAATTCTAGGCCTCTTATAGTTTCCAATTCCAGGACACTCCAGGGGTCTTAATTCCAGCAAACGCCTATCCAAGAAAATTTAGCGGGAAAATTTGGCTTGAAAAAAAAAAGGAAGGAAGGAGTAGGAGAAACAAACAATCCCCATTTGGGTGAAAGTTTGAAGGGGTTTCTAGTTGTATTTATGCGCAGAAAAGCCATCATAGCCAGAGTGAGGATCACAACCGTCCAACCCTCTGAAGAAAATTCCTAGCCAACAATTAAGCTCAAGACTCCAGGAATCACGGTTCAAAGCAGTCTTTTATACTTCACGGTGGAAAATAGTCTTTACTTATGTCTGCTTTTATACTCAGTTCTTTGTATATCATATCCAAATTCTATGCAAAATTTCCTTTTCTCTTCGCCATCATGGGTATCACTCGATTTCACAACTTATGTCAGCCCCCCTGTGCCAAGACCCCTCTCCTCTTTCCACCCCCCCCCTTATTTCCAGCCTCGTGTTACTCCCTACCTGCTGGAATTATCGGAGGTTTCACTGTAGCTATAATCATGCTTAAAAGGCTTGGCAATAAGTAATATTGCGGTATTGAATGGGAGTCGCTTTCTGGTGATGATTAATTCATGAAGGCGAGGAATTTTGGAGAAAAATGGGTTGGCATCCATCATGTGCAAACTTTCCTCGAACTCCTCGGTTATATCATAATAGCTCGCTCGCGGGTATAACCTCCTCTCTATCCCCATCAACCTGGCCTCAGCTTCTTTCGAAAACAGTGAGACCCCAGTGGCTCCACCTACTACACAGCTCACAGGTCCCAGAGCTTACAAAAGGGTTACAACTCACATCCCCCCCACCGGTACTTTGCTCTCCCTCCTACCGTAGCTTCGCGCCCTTTGTCCCTTCCCCCTGATCATTTCAAACAAACATACAAACCAGCAACCTGCCATGTCTGTCACTTCGGCTACCGCCATACCCTTCTCCGAGCCTCCTTACCTTAATGGCCTCCCGTCTCCATACTACACCCCCTCGCACCACCGCTGGCAAAAGGCTTGTCGTTCCTTCATTAGCGAAAACCTCACTGCCAACGCCCTAGAATGGGAGCGGGAGGGGTTGGTTCCCCCAGAGATCTTCAGCAGGTTTGCTGCAGCAAACTTCCTCCTGCCGAACCTTCCTGCTCCGCTGCCGATCGATTGGGCTAAGAAGCTGGGCTTGGACACACTCGCTGGGGGTCTAAAAGTGGAGGAGTTTGATTATCTGCACTTTCTGATCTACGTTGATGAGGTTTGTTTTAGCTTGCCTGCCCTGTTGGTTGCCGCTGTGGGGAGGGTTTGACATGATATACGGATAGATGGGGAGGAGCGGATTGTCCGGTCCCGGCGCGTCCCTTACGACCGGGATTGCATTCGGGGTCCCGCCGATATTGAAGTTTGGGAGCAGGCAGTTGCAGGAGAGGTTCATCCCGGATTTGCTTACGGGGCGGGCGCGAAGCTGCATTGCGATTACGGAACCGGGAGCCGGGAGTGACGTTGCCGGGATTGAGACCACGGCTGTAAAGTCAGCGGATGGGAAGGAGTACATTGTTAATGGATCAAAGAAATGGTACTCCTCTTGCCTTTGCTTCATAAACTCAGGCTAACGTCTCAGGATCACGAACGGGATCTGGGCAGACTACGCTACAACCGCAGTACGCACCGGCGAACCAGGGCCTGCGGGTCTCTCCTTACTCCTCATCCCACTGAAGAACAACCCGTCCATCACCCTCCGCGAGTTGACCGTCATGGGCCTTGCTACCTCCGGAACCACATACATAGAGTTCGATGACGCTCATGTTCCTATCGAAAACCTCATTGGCATAGAAGGCATGGGCATGCGCTACATAATGACGAACTTCAACCATGAACGCATAACCATCGCCATCGGAACAACGAGACAAGCGCGTGTCGCCGTAAGCACAGCGCTGGAATACGTCCTCAAACGCGAGGCATTTGGAAAGGAGCTGATAGAGCAGCCAGTGGTTAGACATCGACTTGCGAAGGTCGGAGCTATGGTAGAAAGTATGTGGGCATGGGTCGAGCAGATTGCGTATCAAATGAGCAAGATGAAGAAAGAGGATGCAGATCGGGAGCTAGGCGGGTTGACAGGTCTAGTAAAGGCAAGTGCTGGGAGGGTGGTCGATGAGAGTGCTCGATGCGCAGTTTTGCTTTTTGGCGGGAATGGATTGACGAGATCGGGGAAGGGGGAGTTGATTGAACGTATGTGCTACTCCCTTCTATTTACTGATGGTTTATCCTGTTAAACGTGAGCTAATTTGATGAATAAATAGGCATCTATAGAGACGCCCCTAGTGCGAGAATCCCAGGCGGCAGTGAAGATGTCTTGTATGACCTTGCGATTAGGGAGTTGGTCAAGAATTACCGTAAGAAAATCCGGGAGATGGAGAAGACCTCAAAGTTGTAGGTTTGGGGGATTTATAAGTACAAGTACTTTTCTTCTGTGTAAATCAATGCATAGATATCACCGGGTGGGGATAAACCTTGAATGGTGCTATTGATCCACCTTCACCCCGCAAGCTGCTTGAAAGTCCCTCATTTGGGTTTAGCTGTCCGGGTGGGGGGGTGCCTGGCGGCCTTGGAGGCCGTCTACTTCTTGCTGGGTCATGAGAGAAATTTACCACCCACGTATGGCGGATATCTACACAGTGGGAAAGAAATGGGCTAGTAGCAGGCCCATGGAGTTCCGACATCATTGTCTCTTTAAATTTATGTATGACTCTTACAAGTCTACCCAAAGTATTGCAGGTAAGTATTGGACTCCTGAGAGACCAAACGTCACCAGATATCACTCGCTCTACCTTTGCAGCTCTGTTGAGATATGGTCTTCTCAGCTGAGGCACCAGAGAATTCCTTGAGCTCCCTACTCACTATTGCTTATATGAAGGTGTACGCAGATGTTGGTATTCCGTATCTACCGTTACCGCTTCCAATAGCTAGCTAGAGAACTTAATAAACAATCTTCCACTGCACACAAGGACGCTCAATCCTTGACACTGCCAGCCAGGGCTTCTGGGCTGGGGCCTCCCTCGCGAGTTCTATAGTAATGAGAAGCCGAAATAGGTAGAGTATCTACGACCACGAACTCATCGTATACTCCTTGTTTTAGGATCCCAAAACTCTGCTAGTACAAGTTCCAATTACGCATTAAAGTTAATGACATATTTGGTAGAAGGGGGAGGGGTTTTTTCTTCTTTTTCTTTCTGATATGGCAATATCCGAGCTCATCTCACCATATCTTCTAAACTGATCCCCCGTTTCTTCCTTCCCGAAAGGAAGTTTGTCCGATGATGGGCGTGGTTGACTGGGTAGTGCATGCCACTGGTGGGATACTGCGGCATATGGCCTAGTCTCTAAACTCGTATTTCAAATAACCATTGCCCTCTCTAACGCTCGACGTGAGGTATCATAGCCCTATTATACAAGTTATAGGCTCGAACGAGAACATGCATGTTAATTTATCAGGCCTTGGCTCCCGGTTGGCGTTTATCATAATATGGTTCCGGTTCTTTCGGCTGTTGGAATTTGCTTTCGGAGGTGAGGGCTAGATTAACATGTGTGAAGATTGAGTTATTGCTGTTTTTGGATCGGCGGAGTTCTTTTGGTGAGCTGTTCTTGGTGAAGACTCTATTCCAGGTCTAATTACTGAAGTTGTTTCTGTTGTATATGGTCCCGTCCTGCATAACTCCGTGCCGTTGACACTTCAGGTAGTGTGATAGCAGATGACTTTCTGTCGAACTTGCAAATCTCTTTAGCTACTTAGCGCATTACTTTTTTCAGGATTGTGTATGCTCTTGCGTGGTAGCATAAGCTGCTGGTTTGGGTAGTTGTGTTAATGTTTAGGAGAGGAGGAGCCTCTTCAGATGAGGAGAGAGGATCGTAGAATTTTCTCTTATGATTTGAACCTACTCTTTCAGTCCCCACCCTTCACCATTCTTGTAGTTTGATCAAACCAATCGATTACGGCTATCCAGTAACCATCCTTCAACTTTCACAAGGAGCCTTTGCTTCCTTCTGTTTTCCACTGCAGGCTACCCTCACAGGAGCTTTTGTAGTCAGGATTGCCAATACTCACAAAAGAACGCCCGATGAGGAAGACCCGCTACGGTATTGTGCCCTAATAATTAAAATACCTTCTTAAAGTAGAATTCCCCTCAGAGTGCAAGTAGCACTGCCATATCTCGGCAAAAGAAAAAACTGCGACAGCCTTGTGAGATGAGTGATAGGTTATGCAAAAAGGTTGGTAGCCAACAAAGGGACGAAATCGAGATGTGGGGCATAGTCGTGGGGTGAAAGTTATTCCAAGGGGTGCACAAAAGAAAAATGGTATGGGCATGCAGTCCAAAGGGGCGCCAGAACACGCCTAGTCTAGGGGGTGAGAGGAAATTGTGGCATAAAGGCGTAGGTGACATTACAGAATTCACCTCTAACCTGATCCTTTGTCTAGGAGTGGAAGATGTCAAGAAGTCGGGCCAGAGGATTCGGTGATCACAGCCTACGCAGTTGATAGTGGCGCCTAGATTAGAACCCGTAGTCGATGTAAAAATAGAAGCAAGGAAGTAATTCCTCTAGATCCATTTAGCTCCCCCAGATGAGCAGGCCAGCAATCGTGTTGGCAATTGGATACTGTTTCTTCCACAATCGAGATAACCCCCTATATTTCCAACAAATTTTTGGCTTGATGTAAGAAAATTCGGCACTTGGATCCCCTGCAGGTGAGAGAAAGTGCAAACACTCTCTAGGCACGAAGAAGCCCAAAGGTGGGGACGCGAGAGGCTTACGCAGAGAAACCATCAAGAGTAGGTAAGGACTCCGTATCTCATGGGTTGGTGAACCGTGCGGGCTCCCCACCTTCCTCATCCTAGTGTGGCTCGGTGACTTTGCCTGACAAAAATCATGATATATCATATCTTGAACTATGTTCTCGAATTGTTGTGCAATATTATTAGAGGTGATTTTGAATGGTCTTTCTGATTGCAAGGTAATATCAATATGACCCCATGTTGGGTGTCATGCGGCCCACTTCAAGCAGTTAAAGGTGCAATACATATCTCTTGAACTATCTGCTCTGGTGCTTCTTTGGATCAGACAATAAAGCAACAACACCACTATAGTTCCATTCGTATTGTGTACCATAAGTAAAGGCATGTAAAGGTGCTATCAAATGACACTAGGCTGATGAGTAGGTCTGTTAACCTGCATAATTTGATCTGCATATGTCTGGCAGAGCCCTGTCCTGGTACCTTTATCGCTACTGAGGCATTGCTACTGTAAAATCTCAAATAAAAGTACCGTGTGCGAAGAGGTTGATTTAAGGTAATTCATGACACAGTGGATGACCCCTCTGACACAATATCATTTTTAGAATTCTTGGCACTAATCAGAAAAAAGATTTACATGATCTTCAAACTCATCTCCCTCACAATTTACTGGCACTTTGTTCATCTCCCCTAAGGCCATTTCACCATCACCCAAGGTACCCCCTTTCTCTTATTAACACCTTGCTAATCCGTCAACTAGGAACTGCGTCTCTATCACCTTGATAGAGATCTCACTATTGGCACTTCTATTAATTGGAAGTGCCAATCCAACCACCTGAAATGATCATCAAACCACCTCTACAATCTCCTGTGAAAACCTTACTGATGCCTTCCCATAGCCCAAGTGGCTGCAATACATCGCCCTGTGGCCATGCTCCCAGTAAGCTTCCCCCCTTCAAGTAAGGTATCCTCCTCCTCCTTTTCATTAATATTCAGTCAGGTATTTAACTCTTCATAATAGGAAACTCTACTTTAGTACTTGAAAAAAAACAAAAAAAGAAGTAAGTTTATCACTCCATTCCTGTAATGACCCTACGATAGGTAGCTATAATGACTATCACCTTAGCCCAAATGGTATACCAAGTGGTAACCAGAGGTGGTATGGTCTTGTATACTTGGTATACAAATAGCTGGTTAACCTAGAACAAAGCCTACGGAACAGTGGAGTAGCCTTGGGTACACTATAAGGCAGGGTAACCTTTCGGGAGCAAGTTCGCATAAAGTGATGAGAGCTATGGGAATGTTACACGGGCCTCTGAGACAATATTAGGTGTCGACAAGAGGACTTCCAAAGTGGTTAAAGGCATAAGAGGGCAAAGTTACTCTACCTTGGCGATTTGGCCATTATGCCCATAGATCCCAGTTAACCAACTCAGGTATCCAAGTTACCCTACCTTCACCAGCAAAGTCATCCTGGAACTTAGAGGTCAATTGCCTCGCATTGTACAGGCTTTTAGATGTTAATGGAGGTACACGCATCTGTGGGGAGAGGTCCGATGCCTGAGTAAAGGTGGCCCGAACATGATATTGAACTTGGGTGGGTTTAGCTAACACCCCCTCTTGCCCCAGTGTTGGGACGGCGTGTTATAGGCAGACGGCTGCATAATTGCTCATTTGCTAGTAAAAAGATGTCATTGGAGTGGCTGTCGTAACAGCATATAAGTCGTTGCTGTCTGACCAACCGAATGTTGTTCGCAGGATACATAAGGGGAGTATGGGTAACCGCCAAATATTGGGTTGCACATAAATGGTCCCTCTGGCACCTAGAAGTCTATTTTCACCTACGGGTAGCAGGGTAGTCTTCCTAGAGGTACTTGGGTAGTCTAAGGAGGTCAGGATGCTTTTGGGAAAATTACCTCATTAACCAGCTGGCACCTTCTCCTCTTGATTTGTAGCATTACTATGGGTTGTCAGTGGACTCTAGAGGTATGAGTCTTATCACAGTAGAGTATGTCCCAAGAGGTTGGCTATGGGTAGCTCCCATAGAGTCAACCATCGATTATAGCTGACCGGGAGAGCTTGCATGTCTGAATATTGTATTAAGAAGTTGTGTACATTCAATGATGGACTGCATAGCTTGTATAGACGAAACCACCACTGGGCCAGTGAGCCCACCACCTAGGTATTAACTCTGGTTGTTGTCATGGCGGTTAGCCACTGGCATGACTTCAATAGGAAGAGTTTTTCCACCTGCGGTTGTATTTGAGATGCATTGCAGAAACTCATATTCTATTGACAGGGTTAAGTGTACCCGAGTTGGTCCGATATTTCTGGCAGGATAATTCCTGAGGAGGATTTACCGTGGACAGTCCTGAGCAGGACAGGGTGCTCGCACAAGGTCGGTGTAGTGGTGAATGTCAAAGGCTTAAATCTGATATCTACTTAAGTTTTAGTGTTTGGTATTCTACTTCGAAAACATACTTTCCTCAACAGAACTTATTGTGTAAAGCTTTCAGCTTAACAATATTAAGTTTTACTGCTTTGATTCTTCGTGAATTATTTACTCTATCTTTATCTTCTACTTTGAGATTTGATGCGGTCACAACCTGAGAGTTTACCTCTCTATAGGGTGCCCCCGTTACACTCTGAGGTGATATAAGATATTATCATAAGAACTTCCGAAGAGGTTAAGGGCATAAGAGAGCATAGTTACCCTATCTTGGGAACTTGACAATGAGGCCCATGGGTCCCAGTTACCCTACTGAGGATCCCCAGTTACCCAACTTTCACTGGGAAGGAAAATGCACAACTTAAATAAGGATTGTCTGAAAATCAAGAGTTTCATAGATGTTTGTGGGCACACACGAGGTTACACGGGAAAGCCTGTAGCTTGGGTAAAAGTCATTTGAATAGCGATTTCGATGGTCACAAGTTATACTAGTGTAGTTGCTAAAACGCTAGTAAAATGCGATCTATGAGGATGGTCTCATAACACCATATATGTTGAGATAGTTCAAAAAAGTGAATCTCATCCACATGATATATAATGGGGGTATGAGTGGCTGCCAGATATCGGGTCACACATAAATGGTCCCTCCGGCTTCAAGAAGTCTATCTTTGCCGACAGGTAGTAGGGTAGTCTTCTGAAAGCTCCTAAAGTAGTCCAAGGAGGCCAGAGTACCTTTGGGACAATTATCTAAATGGACAGCCAGAACCTTCCCCTCTTGATTGTAGCATTACTATGGGTTGTCAGTTGACTCTAGAGGTATGAGTCTTATCGCGGTATGGTATGTTCTGAGAGTCTGGCTATGGGTAGCACCCATTGAGCCAATAATCAGTTATATCTCACTGGGGAGCTTGTATGTCTCAATATCATATTGAATAGCCAAGTAGATTAAATAATAGACTGCATAGCTTGTATGGACGAAACTACCACTAAGCCAGTGAGTCCACCACCAAGGTATTGACTCCGGTTGTTGTCATGTGTAACAATCCTACTCTGATGGCGATTAGTCATGCAACAGGTAACGAATTACTTACGTGAGGATTTTGAACTATCTTTATAGTTCTCGTTTGTTTAAGTATCTGAGAGTGTTCTTCTTTCCGAGATTAACTTATAATCTCTTCTTCGTCTTGGACTATCTTATAGTCTTCTTATCTTACTCCAATATCTTATTGGGGAGAGGTGGTGAGGGAACTTCTTCGTAACTCAATCTCTTCTCACGTGAGAGAGATGTGAGACTGTCCTTATCTTATCAAGTCTGTGGCTGCTCTGACGCTAAGAGCTAGGTTGCTTGCATACAAGCGAGAGGTAAAGGTAGAGATAAAGGTATATTGTAGAAAAGTACTTAGATGGTTGCGTGAAGAGCTCTAACTACTGTGACTTTTTTTTTTTTTTTTTTTTTTTTTTTTTTTTAAATAATATGAATTTTTTTAAGTTAAAAAAACAGCATAAAGATTTAAAGATAAGGCC
>Ga0307509_10002875_pt1 | contig 27250 bp, 35 predicted proteins | sample 10_EM_MG_FD_202245 | JGI IMG/M metagenome (GOLD analysis project Ga0307509, IMG submission 202245) | Populus trichocarpa ectomycorrhiza microbial communities from riparian zone in the Pacific Northwest, United States - 10_EM | ecosystem: Host-associated > Plants > Roots > Unclassified | place... | reverse complement strand
AGTTTAACCCAAGTAGGGCACCGACGTTCAGGGGGATGCCGATTAGGCCAGACAGCGATGCCAGGAATGGGTCGTTTTTAGTGAAGGTTGCGTCGCAGCATGACACCGACCCAACGTTACACTGGCTTCCGCCTCTGGCCACCGGGGTAGCAGCAGCAGAGACGCCAGTCGCAACAGCGAAGGCCACGATGAAAGAGACGAGGGACTTGGAAAGCATCATTGTGAAGGCTGGATGGAGTCTGTGGTAATCCTGGAGCTGCGCTTTGGACTGAGGAACAGCAGAGCAAGCTACTTGCTCTTTTATACGTTTTCCTGGCTTCCCGATTGACTAATGATAACAAAGATATAAGCAATTAATTCTGCCAAAGTAGAGGCGCCACGCCTTCGCCAGGCTATCGTAGCAATAGGGCCCTTCTTCCGCCGATTTAGTCTCAATAGAGCACCGAGTGTTACCTCACCATACGACGCAAGTTTCTTCGAGATGCACGAAGGCGGGATACAATTCCGACGTCGCCTGGGCGTGGGCGTGGCATTTTTTTTACAAATTTTTAAATGTATTTTGGGTCCGAAGACGTGAACAGAAGATGGGAGGTACAACAAACGGCGTACCTGTCCACATAATAATAGAATTGGGATAGCCTAACTGGGGAAGAATCGACCGAAGCACCTTTGCCTTTCACTTTGGAAGTTCGGATCATCACCATCTGCAGTAGCGCTAAATGTCCATACACCGAGACCAGACACCGGGAATGAGACCATGCCCCAAGGAGCTGACACCGGTCATAGAGGGGCTCTTAGCCGGGAATGTCCAGTGTCTCCTTGACCATAGCCGACCTTGAGTTTCAGGAATTGCAGGATCACGAGGCAAGTAGCGAATGAAAGGAATGACCGAGAGCTGTGTACGGGGAATCGCGTTGTATTTCGCCCTGATTCCCAGGCTTTCGATCTACGCTGACGTAGTCTCTCCCCAATAAAGGTGGTTATCCAAAACCTGTAAAAGTAGTGAGTGACTTGCCCCTTGAGTACCCAAAAGTCACTTACCGTCCGATCTTCAGTGGGGTATTGGATCTGTACCGTAACTATTGTACTGAAAGTACTGTGGAAGATGCGTGTGCTTGATAAGGGAGTGTCTATTTTTCGCAAGGACGTCTCGCAAGAATACCTTTTCCGGCTTCCCGCAGAAGAAGTCTACCAGCCAACCTGGTATTATACCTCAGGTGTGTATACACAAGTGGTTTGCTCTCCGAAGGGGTACCATTGGTGCGGTAAATGACTGAATAGGGTCGAGCATGCAGGTTTTCCGCAAGTGTTTAACGTGGGAACTGGATGTCAGCCTGATTGATGGGTCCGCGGAGACCGTCTATGTATCGCGCGGTCATTTTGGAAAGAATTTAATTGAAGTGTAAGGTACCAGGTCAATTTATCATGGAATGGCAATTGCAGTCCCCGTTCAACTCCTTTCTTTCTTGATTCATCCACCAAGCCACCGACATGGACGGGGATTTCTGGCCTGGACCACGTCAGAAGGGTGGGCAACGTTTGAAAGTGAATACAAGGTTTCTCAAGCGAGTGCCTCGTGCACCGGAAGTACAACCTCCGGTGCAAGTTGCGTAACCTAGATGGTATTAATCCCTCTGCGATGCCGGGGGGGGATGAGGGTGACGGAAAGGGGGGATACTTGAGGCGCCACATGCCAGTAGATTGCTATTGCACGCAAGAAAAGAGGTCGTATGTGACGGCATCTGTGGCGCGCCAGAACGATAATGCCATGCCATAACCCAACGCATGCTTTTTTGATTTTTGAGGAGGGCGTGTGCAGGTACAAGGCGTGTCGCAGTCATATTTGTCTTCGTTGATAAAACAAAAAAGGGGGAGTCCTAGACGGGAACTTCAATGTCCTAAGCGGCAATTGGTGCTCGTTCGAGAGATGAAGGCAGCAAGCGGTCACATTTGAATAGGTTGATGCTTGGGGTTGAAATCGGAAATTTTCCACCGGAGGAGTCATTACGTACCTCTCTTCATACGGAAGGTCACCTACCAGATTTTGTGCGGTGCTTCAGGCCGGTGCCCAGAGGTGATAGGCCAAGTCACGAGTCACGACATCGAACGCACGGTGATGGCGGCGTGGCATTGTTGATACCCGCGGAAATTAGCTGTCAGAGCTAACTGACCTAAGTGGCTGGATTCACCGCTGTGGGTCGATGGTCACGGTCTATGGCTGTAATTATTCCAAGTAATGACCCGAGAACGGCATCTTCCAACGCACCGTCACGGTCTGTGCTCGGCATACACTATCTCCACTGGCACCTCCTCGCCCTTCCGAGTCATAATAAGCATAATACCATAGACGGATAGACCAGTCATTTGAAAGTACCACATCACAATTTGCTTCGTCGATTGAATCAAGTAGATGGAGTGCGGCACAGCGGGCACTGCAAGTCGCTTTTTCCCCCTTTATTGAGGGGCGGCTGCATTCAGTGTGAATGATTGGTGGCAACGGAGGAGACGTAACGCTTACAGTATGTACCATAACTTGGGCCCATCATTATAGGCCTGAGATAGGCGTTAGGCTCGCCACTGTGCCATAAGTGGAGTCAGTTTCAGCAATGAGAAGGTGTCGAAAAAAAAAAAAGTGCAAACAGCTCGGCAAACGTGCCGTGACTCGGAACGGTGTTCCCGCCAAAACCGACGAACGGTTCGTGCGTCGCAGACTGCCAGCGACATGCTACTGAATGATTCCATGCATGTCCGACTAGCGGCGTGCTTCCATTATCATTGTACCATCTCATGCTGAACCCTACTGTACTTTTTGATCAAATGCCTGGTGTATTACTGCCTATTGATCAGCCACGGGCAACACGGGTCCGTGACGCTGGTCTATTCGGTGCGCCCAATTTGCCTTCGTCTCTGAGTCCAGACAATGGAATTCTCCACACGCACGGTAGCCCACAATGATGGTGCTCGGCGACTGTCCACCTGGACGTTGATCGTGAGCACAATGACCCACACAATGATGGGGGTGAAAGGGGACACTCCATGACGCTGACACTGTGGATTTTACAATACTGTAACTTATATCCTATGGATTGATGCTAAATCTTGAAATTCGATTGGCCAGCTGTCACTACCTGTCAGAAACTGAATTGGAATAAATTGTAAAATTCAGTGTAATCAACCTATGTGATAGCCTTTGGCTTTGCGGACGTTTGATACCAGGACCGAGGCTCCCCCAGGATAGCAGTGAAAAATGATGGAGGTTTTGATGCACTGCAGATGAATGGCCCCATGATGGCCTGCTAACTCAACACCTGCTGGGTGTACTGTACTGTATGGTACCACATACCTAGCGCCGCGCTGGTCAATTGTTTGGTTGGCTTGGTAACCATTGGCACCCACCGCAGATGACAAAGTTCATCCATAAAGGGCAACGACATACCCTTTTTGGCGTGGTTCCGAATCAAGCGGCGATCGTTTTCATTCGGGCTCTGAACAAAACGCAAAACAAAAATAACATTCCATTCATTCTGGGACATCCAGATAGTATCCAGGGAGTGTCTTAACTACAACTACGAAGTGGACATGACCTGCACCGCGCTTGGCGGTGTCTACTGCCAGCAAGCTGGAAAGTGCGACCAGGGTCAAACCCCAGCGCGACCAGCGCGTGTCATTCAAACTACATCGGCTCTCAGCCGATGGCGGATGAACGAGTCGGTTAACGTGTAAACGTGAAGGTGAGTGTAAGTAAAAGTGAGCGTAATCGAAGTGAGTGTGATGATGAGAGAGTGGGAGAGAACAAGAGTGACAATGTGAATCCAAGGAGCAATGTGTTGGCCTAAATCTTTATCCAGCCTCGCGGAGGTGTGAGAGTGAAGGGGTTAGAGGGTTAGAAATATGAGGGTAGCAAAGAGGTGCTCAAAGTGTGTCGAGTATAGCGACAGAGAAGTCGGAAAAGTAGGCAGTCTGGTCACGGGGCGACGCCCAATCAGAGGTCGAACCTATAAATGTGAAATAGGTCTATTAATTACGCGCGATATAACCATAAAAAGAACGCACCACCAAAGAACGTCTGGATCTGTATGCCACGGATACGCCCAGCAGAGCTGCCACGGAGGACAAGACCAGAAACCTTTATCTTGCTCTCGCCACCGACAAAGAGTTCAATCTCGCCATTTGCCTGACCCGCGTCATTGAGGCGTACGCGCTGGGCAACAGTGGTCCATTCACCAGCCTGGAAGTGGAACGCCCCACGACCGACGGATGCGCCGTACGTAGGGTTGCAATCAGAGAGGGGTTTCACGTGGCATTGAACGTCATTCTCATCGAACTTAGGCGGGAGATAAGTGTACACCTCTCCTTTGCCTTCTTTGCGCCACATTAATCTCGCAGACCAGCAACCCTCGTCGTGACGGCCGCCAGAGCACGTGGTCGCGACCTTTTCATCATCGCCACCGTCTTGGGTCTCGTCAGTACCGGTAAGGAAGATATGAAAGACGGATGAAACGGGACTAACAAAAGCCGGGGAGCTTCCCACCGCGGTTCCACTCCCAGCCTTCTTCAAACATTACGGAGTACCCAAACGTCGCCTCCTTGGCAAGGGTCAAATCGACGTGCTCCGGGCCAGGAGCATAGAACGAGAAACCGCCATCGGTACCACGATGTAAGTCCCAAGACCCTTGCGCGTAGACGGCCTCCATCGCTGACTTAGGGTTGGGCCCTGGGGACTTGACCGTGTTGTGTGTGAGGGTTCGGGCCTCCACGACAGGTCGGAACGTGGAGTCTGAAATGGGCAACGCGTCCTCGGCATCTTCATGTGTGGTCCACGACTTCAAACCTCTGCCGAGCGGGAAGACGGCATCGCCCAACGATGTGTTCGAAGGGTTCTCGGGCGGCTGAGTTGGGACCGCAGAGTGAGTGGACGACGGCGTGGCACCGTACAAGCTCTAAAGTCTCATAAGTGGGATGCCAATCAGTCGTGTATGACTCTGCTTACGCTCGTAGCACCTGGAAACGTATGATGCGTGAGATAGCGTGAATGGGAAACAGTGAGCTTCCGGATCCAGGACGGGCGGACTGCGCGTGACACAACTTACGTTTGAGGTGGTGACGGCGGTGGATGTGACCGATGGCTACAACCTCGGAGGTAGAGAAAAGAGAAAGAAGAAAGATAAAGGCGGGGAAATACATCGTGTGGGGAAAAGAAAAGGAGGAGGGGAGAAGGGGGGGGGGGGGGTGGGGAATGGGGAGCGGACTGTGTGGAGGAATAAAAGGATGAAGGGTGAGAAAAAAAAGAAAAAGCTGCGAGGGACAACCTGCTTGTTCTTAGTGACCATCACTGGTACGGTATGATATCAGGCACATGGGAGCGCTCATGGCCAGGCACCCGACTGTGGGTGTGGTGTGCATTTTCATTTCGGCTTGGCGTATTCTTGGCGTCCATTCGCAGCATCGGCCGATTTTGACATGTTCAGAAAGTAGCCCGAAGCCCTGTGCTGGAATCATGGTCCTAGGTCAACCATCATAACATGAGGAGTTGGAACGCTTCGTCACGGCTAAGGACGATCCCTGACGTACGTACAATACCTCGTCCGTGACTGTATCACGTAACAAGATTTGCGTCAAACTTGACCAATCAGATTGGGGCATTTATTTTTCAAACATTCTTGGGTGACGACTAAAGTACACTCTACAGTACCAGTACAGCGCGGAGAAGACTCGGATACAGCAGGGACATCACAACTTCTTTCGCCTACATTCAGTTTACAAAATTCAGGTTATCGACGCGGCACGAGGGCCGCTTTAGTCTTCCTTTGAGGCATTTGAGGCATTTGAGGCAAAAACAATCCATAACCGTACCACCCCTGTATGTGAGTCAGAACGGGTTCACCACCGAAGGGGTTGACACGATCCAAGGGTTGATTCGTAAGCGCAAAGTTGGATGTAGTAGGCTCAAAGTTGAACAGGCTTCGTTGCTGCAACTGCGCGATGCGCTGCGCCTCAGGATCAGTTTGCCTTGGTTCCTCCTCTTCGTTTCCCCAGGTCACTGACATGTGGCCCCGATTGGCAAAACTTGTCGCGGCCTGTTTCCCAAGGCTGCGCTGTACAGATTGCTGTACATCCGCCAAATGCACAAGCCGTCGACCTCCGGGGCGTGCCGCCGCCGCATCTCGAAGTAGGACATACGTGCTTGCTGGTGTGTCAAGGGACGCCTCGTGATCGACCTCATCTTTCTCGACCAACTTCTTCGCCGCGTCCTTCTTCGCGATCTCGGCGGCTAGCTTCTCCTCCATACGGCTCGCAAAAGCGAGGAGTTCAGTAGCCAGCTTGGTGCCGTTTATGAGGCGGCCGTCAGCGAGCAGTAAGTCCAGAGTCGCGCGTAGCTTCGGGATCTCTTCCTTTTGTTTCTCCACGTCAAACGGAGCAGTGCTTTTCAAGCTATTCATCTGGTTTGCCACATCGACCTGCGGTACGTTCGGGACAGGCACCGCAAGAGAACCTGTCACCCGCGGGAGGAATTTAAGGCTAGCTATGTCTAGCGGCGTTTGTCCGACGCTGTTCTCAGTGTACAGTTGTTCCGCGGGACCGTATCGGAGAAGAACTTCAACGAGAGCTGTGTTCGTGTTTTGGACGGCAATGTGCAAAGGAATAGATCCGTCGGCATCTTTGCGAAGAAAGGTGGTGGGGTCAACCCCGAAGTCTAGGATGGTTCTGGTTGTCGTGGTATGCCTGCACGTCACGGCCAACATCAGAGGCTGCACCAGCGCGGAGTGAGTAACACGATATCGGGCTAAACGATGGGATTTTGTACCGTATTAAAAGCCTCTTTGGACGTTTGCGCCATGAGCTCGTGCGTCAGCTCCTCCGGAAGGGTCTTTAGTAGATGGTCTACAAATTTGACCCTCTTGGCGTTTCCGGATAGACAAGCGAGGTGGTAGATATTCCAGCTTGGAAGATTCCCGTCATGAATTGATCGGAGGACAAGATGAGCTTTTGACCTACCCACGAGTATCACGTTCGCTTGGGTCACAGCCCTTTTCTAACAAGAAGTCCACAATTTCTGTGCTGGAGCAATAATACGCTGCGGCCAAAAGTGCATTGTATCCGACCAACTTCGTCCTGCCTCGTTATCAGCATCGTCCTGACAAAGAATGTCCACGATGATCCATACCGTTGGTGAAGTGCTTCCTCCATGAGGTTCGGCTTAAGTGCGAATAGCTGTTTCAGAATGTCTATCCTGTCGTGTATCACGGCGGAGAGCAGCGGCGACTCGTTCAGTTCGTCGACTTTCCAACCAAGGAGATCTGAGAGGACTGCCTCCAAGTTTTCGAAGCTCTTCAAGTACTGTGCAATGTCATCGCTGTGAGTTGCCGCATAGTATGTATATGCTGCAAGGGGCCGCGGGCCAGCGAGATACTCGACGACCTTGGCCGCGCCATAGGTAATAGCACTACGGAGCAGGTCATAGTTATACGTAAGAACCCTGGGTCTATCCTGCACCTGTGCAATATCCGCGCGCCGCTTGCCGCCAGCTTTGAGTCCGAGGTACACGCGCCCTTCTTTTACGGCCTTCTTCATAGTCTCCTGGTGATTCTCCGATGTGTCAGTGGGATAGTAAGGGATTCCAACACCAGTACGGCGCGTGAGCTCATCAAGCATGTCTGGCCGATCGAGCACCATGGCCAGCTCATAAGTCGCAGCAGCAGCTGGCCAGAGAGCCACCCCGGCAACCTGGTATAACTCGACGATGCGGACGAACGCCTCAAAGTCCCCCTCATATGTAGCTTTGTGGAGCGGATTGCAGTAAATGAGCTTGTCATAAGCTTCGAGGAGTATGCCTTGAGAGAGGAGGAGCATGTACGCGGCAGAAACCTCTGCACGAACGGCGGAAGGTCTCGCTACGAGGTCGGTAAAGTTGATTTCTTGCTCATCTTCATAGTCCTCGTCAGAGTCGTAACTTCCCTCCTCTGAATCGTCTGCAACGTGCAAGATCAGAGGTAATGCTATCGAGGATGTCATGATAAAGAATGCTTACAACCTGAGAGGACGCTGGACGTGGGGACCAGAGGTGTGGCTTCGGCATCGGGTGATTGGTACTGAGCATTGGCAATGGCAATCACAAGTCGTGCTGTATCCCAATGACGACGATGCAGCGCAACAAGGAGTGGCGTCCACCCTATGATTGAGTTGTCAGCTACTCAGTCTCAAATAAGCTGTTAACTGCAGCATACCGTTCACCGATGTAAAGGAACCCTTGGAGGTAGTCTGTACGGATATCTGTATGGGCTCCTTGCCATCCGAGAGGTGCTTGGGGAGGCAGAGCTCCTGGATTGCCGCATTGTCCCCAGTCCAGCACGCATCGTACAGCTCGTCGTATAACACCTTGAGGTGAGCCGGGACGGGGGGTTCTGAGAATGAGTTCCTGACGTGGCGAATGTACCCGGATGTTTGTGGCGCAATGTACCCCTGTAATTGGAATGGGTCGCCAAATATTTGCACTGAGGAGGGAGGGCGTGAGGAGTAGGGTCGTGCTTCTAGGGGAGCTGGATGAGATTGCTCGAAAGGAAGCTGATGGGCCGGAGGGAGGTTGGCCTGTATTGAGAGTGGTGAATCTGTTGGGGCTTCGCTGCTTTGTGGCGCTTGGTAAGGCACGGTGCTATAGGAACGCAGAATAGACTCTGCGCGGGCGTAGTAATCTCGCGTAGCCGGGACGTGTTCGTCATTCAGACGGGGTGCAACAACGTTCCCTGGAGTGTAATGTCCACGTGAAGCCACGAGATCTATATTTTCCTTGGTGGGAAGGACTGCGGTGAGGAATGCACGGTATTGTGTCCACGTATCGTCAGCCGGAGAAGTGGGAAGGTCTTGTGTTATGGCCAGTTGAGGCTGAGTAGGAGTCGCCTTCGATAGGTTCTCGACAACTGTGGAAGTCCATTGCAGCAAGTTCATGCTTGACTGACCGAATTGGCTCGTGTAAAACAACTGATCGGGTTGGTTAATGGGCACGTCGACAGCTGCACCGAGTGCAGCTAATAGTGAAACAACTTCGTCGCGCTGTACAAGTGCAACTTCAACCGGTGAATCAATGCGGGTCCCAGGGAGCACCCTACCAATGAAACAATCAGTACATTCTATCTTGGCTAGAGGCAGGGTTGGACGTACGACGCCGCTTCTTCAGCCCTGGAAGTATCCTCCGGGGAATACGCCAGCTTGACACCGTGCGCAAGCAGGACAGACAGCGTAGCATAGTCACCAATGAGGATGGACGAGACCACGGGGAAGACGAGTTTGGATCCAGATCGGGCAGAGGTATCGAGCACCTTCTTCGCATTCTGGTCGCATCTAAGCAGAGACGCTACGATCCGAGTCTTTTTTGCGAGTACGAGACGATGAAAAATTGTGAGCCGCTGCCCGTCCGCAGTTGACGAGATTGCATGAGCCGCTACTAGACGTTCAGCAATCTTCGCCGCACGCTCGTCGCTCTGGGTGTAACGCGTCAGGATGAGTGGGTGGAGAGGGTTTGTGCCTTTGGCACGGGTCGCGACATTCGGATCGGCGCCCGCCACAAGCAAGACATCCGCGACTTCAACAGAGCCAAAGAGGATAGCATAGCCAAGAGCGGTGAGTCCAAAGTCCCAATCAGGGATAGACACATCAAGAATGTCGGGCTCGTCTTTGTCCTCTTCCAGAGGGTCAGCGTCCTTCTCCGCATCGCCTTCCGTGGGAGAAATCTTGCGAGGAGGCTTGACATCGACAGATTCTTCGGAGGACCAATCGTCCTCGCTGCTCATCCGTACGCGATTGGCATCCCCCGCATCTTCTGCTGTTTCCGCATCTTCCGCCTTAGTTTTCTCCTCCGCTGCCTTCTCCGCATTATATACGCTGCGCGCGAGCATCTTCTTGACCACGCTAGTATGACCCATCTGTGCCGCAAGGTGGAGAGAGGTGCGGCCGCCCACAAGTCGTGCTGTCATGCGGGCACCTGCATCAATAAGGGCGTTGGCACACTCAACGCTGTTGGATAGGATAGCGACGTGAAGTGAGGTACGTCCAACATGATCACGACGGTTCACATCTACGCCGTCTTCAATCATCTGTGTGGTGAAAGCCGTATCATTTTTGCTGATAGCACAGAAGAATTTGGCCATTGCCTGGATGTAGGCGGATACGCTCCATTCACCTTCGTCGATCGGGTTGAAACTGCCGGAGATGCTCTGACGACCTGGGTCTTCCTCGATGAATCTAACGGCAAGGGTCATCAGACGGATAGCGATGTGAAAGGCGAAGTGTCACGTACGCGATGCGACCACGTACGTATGACTTGTCCTCCTCGTCCTGTAGCTGATGCTCTTCGGCGTCCCTGGGCTCCGGGCAAAGCTGCACAACAGATCAACTCACGCTTCAGGACATGGGGCGAGGCTCACTTCACAGCAGTCTTCCATACACTCTTCCATCGTACCGAAAAAAGCTGAATGCCGATGGAGGTGGCGATTCTTGTTCTTTGGGTTATACGGAGCTGCCACACAATCAGTACGAATCTAAGTTGGCCATGGACAGCTCACAATTGGCACTGAAATCCTGCAAGAAAAGCCATTAGTAAAGATCCTGTGGGCGCTGACTTAACGCACAGCTTTGTAGATCAGTCTCTCGATCCTCCTTGCGTCCCATTCCTGGCTATAAGGAATGTGGAGGTTGACAATGTCATAGTCGCTCGATTCCAATCCACTGAGCAATTCATCTGCTTTGAGGTCACCTTTAAACCTACGGACGCGTCGGGGGTATGCCATGAAACCACTATTTTGTGTTGGGCGACCACGCAGGACGCTGCGCCGCTGCTGATATAGGTTACGTGATTCTGGGGTAGCGAGTTTCTCGATGGCAAGGAGGCGGGCAAGGCCTTGGACACGGCTAATAGAGCGTTCAAAGATCTTTGAGGAGAATATTAGCACACCGTGACATGAAAAAATGGACTTGGCAAACCGTGGGGTCAATTTCGCTACGCTTCAGCTCGGGAACATAGATTTCGAACCCGCGGGAAGAATATTTGGCCAATCGGACTTCATACGAAGGCGAACGTCTCGTTACATCTACCATGTTAGACTGGCGCATCATAGATATAATCGCGCGGGGATTGGCCCAGACACGATTGCCATCATAGGCGCAGCACGGGGCGTCGACGTCAAAACCTGCGAGTACCTCGGCGGGAGAGCTGTAGAGGCGAAGAACAATCTGGACGTTGCGATAAGGGTATTGTGCTGACAATTTTGTGAATAAAATTCTTGGCAAATATCATGAACCACTCACAATGAATTGAAACCGTGTGCTTTGTCCTGACACAAATGACGTCCCAAGGAACGGAGTCGCGAACGGCTTCATAGATGGTGATTATCTTGCGCTCAGCCTTCCAAAAAAAGGTGTCAGCGAAAAGGGGCGATGAAAAAAGGGGGGCATAACGCACTTCCTGCGGCGTCAGACCGTAGAGAAATAGATCAACATCGGACGAGGGGAAAGCCCTTTCGTGATAGTGCTTCCTCATGGCCCTCTTGCTAGCGGTGGCGGCCTTTGGAAGTGGCACGAGACACGCCTGAACGGAGCCTCCGGCAGCTACTACGTTGCTCCAGTCCGACAGCTGAGAGAGGGAATTCTCCGTGAAGACATCCCAATTCTTCTTGAATGCCTGGAGGTCGTCGACCATTGCTGGAGTGCCTTCCTTACGTCTCTGGAAATCTGGCAACGGCATGACGTGTTTAGCATCACGGTCGGAATTACCGGTGATGACGCGCGCTCTGGTAGTCCTGATGTCGCGCGGGGCAGCGAAAACGTCGACGAGGCCAACATGGATATCCTTGAGACGCCTATTGCCCTTATCTGTGGCAAACAACTTGCGAAGCTCCGCTTCGTCGTCGAGCGATGGCTGAAGAACAGCATCGAGGGATACAGGTCCTTTCGGCAAGTTAGCAATGCGCGAGAGGAAATCGGTAGCCTCTTTGTTCTGGAACATGGTGGGAAGTGTTGTGGGTGATAAATGCGGGATGAGAGTTGGGGAGGCAATCGCAGAATCACTGGCAGTATTTGTATTCCCATTCCGACACTAGAGTAGTATGGGGCGCAATCAACGCGTGCTCGGCGCCCAGTATCAGAAGGTGTTGATAAGGTGCGGTACCGCGATCGATTCATGGGAAACGCGTCGAGTCGAGTCGGCCTTTTTTCCTTTCTTGGAAAATTCCCATCACGTGTTTTGAACGTGTCAGGTGCCACGACTCATGCCCACAACAATTTCACGGGATCGCGCGCCCAACCGACTTCTCTCACTAACATCTTCCCACTGGCTCGAGTCATCAAGACTCATTCTCCTCCCAGAACGTTATGACCCACGATATCACAGATGAGTTTCGAAACTTCGTCGATCAGAAGCGCAAGGACCTTGGTGACTCCCGGCGAACAAAGACCGGGAGACAAGCTCATCCCACACCTGGAGATACTCAAATGGATGGCGCTCCTCCATTCATGCAGGTATACATGAAGGAAGCGTACACAATTGTGAGTCAACTCTTTTGTTTTTCTTTGTTACCCCTGCTTCTTACGCGTGAGAAGTTGCAACAAATTGGTTCGCTGACACGTATGCTCGCCGCCGTGCGGCGTGCATACCTCGACGTTCACGCGCGAGTACCACCAGTCACGCGCCAGACCGTGCGTGCTCTCGATACCACTGGTGTGGATGCATGGGTGGATATCAAGTATTTTACAAATGCCGAACGCGACCAAATTGACGTGCAAGCACGGCAAATTCTTGCGCGTTGTGCCGAACGCGTGCATGACATGGAGACTTTAGAAAAGCGTGCGTCTCCTACCCCCTGCCTTTCCCTTTCCCGTATAGCCAAACTTGGTCGTACACAGATCGGGCAGAGCGCGTCGCTCAATCTTCGAACCCCCTTTACCGCCTTCTTCCTTCCCTCCTCGTACCCGACGATGCCATGGCCGCATCCGACTTTATATCTGCTCACTGTGCGGGGGTTATATGGTATCTCACCCGACGCCTCACACAGGTGAGCCAGATGCTCCGCGACATGCAGGAGGAGCGCGTCCGTCGCGAGACAGAGCGCACTCGCACTCTCGGCTCTGGTGTAGCTCGTGAGTGGCCCGACATGAGCGGCAGCGCCTCGGGGCCCGCGCAACCTGGCTCCAGCAGCTGGTTCGGAAGCGCATCGTCCGCACTCGGCGCAAGCTGGGCCGTGCCCCAACGCGCTCCACCGGAGGAGCTGGACCCAGCCATTTCGGATGACGATGAAGACGACGTCGAGCTATCTGCATCCCAGATCCAGCAGTTCGAGGCAGAAAACGCGCAGATTCTGCGTTCAGCAGAGGACACGCTCGCCGCTGTGCGGCAAGCCGAAACCCGACTGCTCGAGATCAGCGCTCTGCAGGCGGAGCTGGTTGCTCAACTGACACGGCAAACGGAAGTCTCAGACCAGTTGTACGAAGATGCGATTGCCACGAGCGAGATGGTTGAGAAGGGCAATGTTCAGCTCCGTGAAGCCCGTCGCCGCGCGCGTGACGGCCGGAAGTGGTTGCTGGCGTTCCTTATTGGTGCTAGTTTGTCGTTGCTGTTCCTGCACTATTATTGAACACTTTTCCCTGCGACTGCGACTGCAGGCTGTTCGTATCCAGATTTTTGCTCGTCTTTTATTCCATGTCCCCTAATTCGTGCTAAGCCCATCGAAGTTCCTTGGAGACGACCCACAAGTGCTCGAAGTCACTACTAGGTACCAATTACATGATATGACACCGACTGAAAGAAAGTCGTCGATGATACTAGCAAGTTCCGTCCCTCTGTCGGCGGCTCTGGGGGCATCCGTATTCACAGACCGATGTTGATACATTCAATGGCTATTAAGGCCTCTGAATATAATCTAGACATTAGCAGGCAGAATCTATGGGAACGCGGGAGGAACAGACTCTCGGTGTTGGACTGGCAGCAGTACGTTGTCCCCTGGCTGCGTCAACGTGTTAGTCCCTTACACGCACCGCAAAGCACGAACGAGAACGCTACCATTCTTTACCACTGAGGGCGTTACAGTTCTCGGAACCATTGCAGCACCATACATTCCCCGTGTTGCACTGGTCCGCGGACTTCGCGGGAAGCGCGGGGGGGATAGGTCCGTAACCTGGGCCAAGACCCCTACGAACCGGAGTGGCAGATGCGGCGACACTGCTCGTGGCAATGAAGACCATGACAAGAGAGACGAGGGGTTTGTAGAGCATAGTCGTGAGGAGTTGGATGGATGGAGTCTGTGGTGATCCTTAAGGCTGAGACTGCGCTTTGGACTGGGGGGAACAGAAGGGTAATGAGCTCCCCTCTTATAAATTTACAGCCGTGGCCCTCAAGACCAATAGTGGCAATGCCCCATACCCTTCCTACTACCAAGCGTGCGTAGAATTCCGCCTTGACATAGATTTTTTCCATTTGCCTCTTCCGATTGTTGACCATATGACCTCGCGTCGCCGCTAGAAGTGGTTCGAGTTGTAACGCTCAAGATACATGGACCCTGTCACTTGATAAGCTATCCGTGGATCCAGGCCATCCAAGCGTAAAGCAGAATCTTACGACGTAGACGAAGATGGGAACGCGTCGGTAGCCTGAGCTCAAAAGAAGCTTCCTTTGAGCGCCCGTCGTCCTGAAGGAGGGTCCCTTCCATAATAATTGGCCGAAATAGCCTCGGATGTCCCCGACTTACCACGTTGACTCCACGTTCTGTGTTTTCACTTTCTATCCATGACTACCTTTCAAGACGAACTTTCATTCTAATGCCCAGATTTGATCTAAAAGGGATATTTCTCTACTCGAGAGTGTACTTACGTGCTACGTTGTGCCACTCTAAGAGGCAGCATCCTCTCTGTCTACTGCATTGATGGATTAATTCGATCACGCGGACAAGGGAGAGGGAATTTGCAGGAATACCATCCAGCCATCATCCTTGCCCACTGCCACAAAGCCAGGCCCTACCGTCCTCAGGTTTGATAGGGAAGAGCAGTGGATTCTACTACTGTAGCTTCAAGTTGTCCTTCGTGTCTTCGCGCGTTTCCCGTCTGCGGTTATGTATCGCGGGTTGCCAGATGCGTGGATAGAGCTTCGCAATTTACTCCTATTCTTTAGTGCAAGCAACCTCTTCGCAAGACCACTAAGCCGATTAAAAAGTCAGTGACCCGTCTGTTCCTGGAGGCGTCTCAAACACAGTACGCTCGTTGGTCCTTTCCGCCTCCACGGATCCGGGCCATCGGGCGATTACGCACGACGGCCCCATTCTTGGTGCACAACGGTTTCTCATTCGGAAAGTACGTGATTTTTATCTTGGCTAGGAGTCTATTAGCCTTTCTTGGCTTGCAAGATAGTCTTCCTGACTAGTCTAGACGGGGCGAGCTCGTTCTTATACTGTTTGACGTTCAGATTCCGCAGATTCCTAGACGTTTGGTCAATCTGGTAGTCAAACCTGATTGGAATAAAGAAATTCCCCTTCGAACTAGCGTGATCTTTTTGTGGAATAACCCTACGCCCCCATCGCATTACGGATGGCATCAAGGCGTACGGTATGGCATGTCGCATACTGGAGCATGACTCGTAACCATCCGAGGCATACGCAAACACTCACAGCACATTGCTCCGCGAATTTGTGCATCTTCTGGTAATTGAAATGCATATCCTGCGTTCAAGCCCCATTAAAAAGGTTTGGGGAATAGCGACGGATACGCTCTTACATGTACAACAGCAATTCTTTGTCTCGGCGGCCTTGGGGTATACCTCAAAGAAGCGAACAGGCCGGGACCATTCAATATGCAAGTCTTCTGAACGTTCTGTTACTGTTCCGTTCTTGTGCAGGCTTGTCCTCAGTTCATATGCGATGCGCACAAAAAGCTCAACTTTAGGAATGAGGCTACCGTTCGTCCTCGTAGCCGATGGGCTTTGTCCGGCCTTCCGACACCTAATTGAGTTGTATACCACGCTTCGTCGTCCCATGCCGTGGGACTGTCGCGCGGAGTTCGAAAGTGGTAGGTTTTGTCGATTCCAGGTGTGGTGTTTTTCTTTTGAACGTCGTATCCTTGCCAGGGCACCAGGTCTCAAACTCTCGATATCCTTCGTCGCATCACACACCTGAAGGATTATTTGGGTCCCCAGCGATACCTTGAGAAAAAAAATTGACTCAGGGATACTCCCGTGTCGAAAGACTCAGAATCAGCACGATATTTCGGAGAACGGGACTCCACGACGTTCATTCATCCATTCATCATTCACCTGTATGGGCGCCCAAGGAGATGGGCGTCTCTCTCTCAAACTGACTTCCACTTCCAGAAGGACAAGCCCCGAAACGGTGCTCTCCCAGCGCCGAGACCCTCATTCTAGTCTCGTTTGTTATTCATCCGCATTTTACGGGGCTGATTGGAAGATTACCTCTCAGGCTTCAGAGCCAGACGTACAAATGGAAATATGACGTTCCTTTCCTCTTCCTTTTTGCCCGTTGAGCAAACGAATACATTTTCATTATCGCGTCTTTCATGCCTGGCTGAAATTCCCGCGAACCGTTGACGGACCTGTCAATAACATCCGTCCCGTTGACCTCCTCAGGCTCGATGGGGAGTGTTTCTCACTATATCGCCGATCTTTGTGATGCCATGGGGCCATCAGCGATTATGGATAACGCATACTCTAGAGCTATTGCCCCCTCTACCGCTTTTACTTCATCGTTTGTCACCGTGCAACTATCCTCGGTCCAAAACAAACTGGTTCCGTTGCCAAGCGGCCCAAGCCCCGCCCCTCAAATTCCGCCGCGGAAAGAAAACTTAAAACTTCCTGTCTATGGTAAGTATAAGATTAAAAGTTACCCCGTAGAGACTCTTGCGAGGCTACGCGTTACTCCCACCAATGTCGTGTTCGCGTCATCTCCGCTGCGAATTCCTTCCTCTCCTGCATCTCTTTTCCTTTTCGAGCTACCTTCAAATACAAGTAAAAGAACTCTATTCTTACTCGGAGACGTGGTGTTACTCTCGCGCTTTTGAGGTGCCGATGGACGCCAGAGATCATGCGCCATCCTCACTCAATCGTATTACTGCAGTACTACTGTAGTCCTCAACTTTCAATGCTAATAGCAGACTAGGCCATTCTCGGTTCCCACTCGTTTGCCTCCCCTGCACCTACCAACATCATCCGGCCCTGTCGGTTATATCCACGTCAATCAGAGGGTTTTCCGCGGACGCCGCGCAGTCGAGAATAAGTGTGCCCGTCGTCAGGTGTGTTCTCCGCGTTGACCACTTCGGAGTTTGGACGATAGAATGCAGCAAGCGTGGCATAAATTACTCTCATAACACGAGTCCTCCCGGGCCTAGCCTACGGATACGGCCCATTCTCGTCGCGGGCGGCCAAGCGGTCCAGTTTCGCACCACGCCCAGACACCGTCTCGGTCTCGTACTACGGCTGTTCTAAGGTAGCCCCGCGGCTACCGGAGTCGCTCCACCCTTTAATGCGCTCCGATATGGTGCAGGCCCGACTTTCACGGGGCAACAAGTTAGCACGGCAGCTAACTTAACTTCCTCATCCCCAGTGCTATCAATCTATATGAACCGGTCACGAGCGATTTTAGTCACAGAAGTAATGACGTGTGCCTCATACCTCCCCTTTGGTTTGTCTTGCATTGCACATCGCGGAGAAACCTCCTCGTAACCGCGTCTCGGGGAAATGCCCCATATACGCACGCGGCCACGTCGTAAATCATGTCCGACAATCACCTGACAACCTGGGTGGGGGAGCTGGCATAAGGTACTATCCGACTTGCCTGCGTAATTGTGCAGCTTGTCGCGCGACATCCCCATCCGGTGACCATTTTGCCCCCGAGAGTTGTTTAGCAGCAGTGGCAAGTCGAATAATTGCTCGGTTCTGACTCATGTTGACTCCGGATTAGTATGTGTAGTGATTGTTTTGTCCTCAAGGCAGGCCCCAGGCCCCAGCGCACCAAGGGGTGTCCGAGTTGCGGCTCACATACAATTGTCGCATTGTTTCTGCTTATCAAGTCACTGATTGCCCCCTAGTCTCATCTGTGACCCCTTTTACGTGTTTTGGAGGGACCGGTGTTGTTCCCTCCTGTTCGGTGAATGAAACAGTGGTCTATCTACCATACATGCATCTAGACTACATCGGTGATAGTGTTACAGTACAGTGCTTGCATGGTTTCTGATGATGGTCTGTCGAGATGATGTGGTTGAGGTGCGACCTGCAAACGAAGACGGCATTAGTGAACGTTATTTTGTGCAAGGCAGAGAACGATTAAAGTCAGGAAATAATAGGCAATTTGTCGGTTGTCTCCATAGGTGTGACAGAACAGGTCTGAATTGGGTTCATCACGACAGATAAGAGAAATTCCATGCTTACAAGAATGATGGCGGTCCCCAGGAATGAGGCCGATGAAAAAGTCTACCGGAAAAATATTATAGTCCGTCAGCACTTGTCCTCGATCGATGAAGTAAATGAATAAGAGAATGAGATTCAGAAAGCCATGCATGTAATGGGTAATCTGCACGCCCGTGAGGGTCAGAACAGGTCTGAGAATGTTATCATCCCGAAGAAGAAACGAACTAGAGTGGACACCGTGAACCAGGACACATACCAAAAGGTTGCAACGGCGTCGCGTCCGGGTCACGGTGACATAGGCGGACGTGATGTCGGGATATATTGATTGATGGTCCGAGACGGATTATCTTCCCCATACGCCCAATCTTGCTTCCATTCATCGTCATCCAAACCCCCCATATCGCAGTCCTCGACATACACACCGATGCCCGCGCCATCCTCGGGATCGAGTATCATCTCGCGCCCACCAGGCACCGCTACGCCCGCATCCAGCTGCAGCTTGCGCAGCGCGGCGATGAGGTCGTCCGCGAGCGGCGTCACGTTGGGTGGGTCCTCCACGACCTGTTCCCAGCCGATGGGCGGCGAGCCCGGAGGCGAGATGAGGAAATTTTTTTCGATCGCTGGCGGGCGAAGCAGGGCTTCGGCGGGCGGAGTTGGTGGCGTCGGGTCCGCCCGAAATACGCGGAGGACGAATTCGGGGCTGTGAAAATGAAAGCCCAGTCAGCATCAGCATGGCAGTGAGTGGGCCCATGGGCATTGATTGTGAGGCGCATCAGCCGATCGACGGGGCCACGTACGTCTCGGGAGTGGCATCGATTTGCAATCCGTCGCAGTAGGACTTGGCTTCGTCGGCGCTGTCCTCGGATTCGTAGACGACTATGACGCGCGAGAATGTTCGTAAGGGTGCCCATGCACGAATCGTCCCGTGGGATGCGAAGTGGTCGCGTAGGGCATCCATGACACGTGGATGGAAGAAGGGCGTCGGCAACTGGGTGAGCACAAGTGTGTTTGTGCGCTTAGAAGTTTCTGTTGCAGGTGGTGAGTCGACTAACGTTGGTGAGGAGGTATTGTCATGGGTCAGCCCGGGCATTTTGGAGGGTTTATGGATAGGTCAATATGGTGATGGTAGTTAGGGATTGAGTGACCCAGGAGGTGTCAACCGTGGCCACATCGCCGTAGCGGTTTTTACTACCTAGATCACGTAATCACACCTTTCGGGAGCCGGAGGTGTTCCGGGGCAGTGCGGCGGGGAGGGCGCAGCGATCACACACAGCCGTTTCATTCAACCAGTACAAGCCAGCACGGGCAGTACTCCCGATAGCAGTTGGAAATGCCGATTTGTGTCCATATCTTCTCCACAATATAGGTCATGGTCTCCGCTCCAGTCTAACGTAACAACTTGAAGAACCTACAGCACTGCGCTCATAATACGTACTACACCCACACGGGAGAACCTTGAGGGAAGTCAAGAAGAAATATTTTCTTAAGACTTCTCGCGGAGGCGGTCCCGAACCTCATCCTGCCTCCGGCGTAAAGCATCTACCTTCTCCTCGTTCGTAGCGTTGTACTCCACCGTTACTTGGTTGAACCTGTACAGTCCAAGTGAGACGGAGACGGTGCGGAAAACAGGAGGAAAGACTGTACGGATTATCAGGTGACTTTTGGAATTGCTTGAAGAGTATATCCTGTTAGAGAACTGGAGTCAGTATCACGGGCATTCTCGAACTGCGCGGGGCGATGCGCGGCACCTTGTACTGTTGCATGCGCAGTCCGGGTTGCTGTGAACATAACGATCGTAAGAGCGGATCCAGCAGGATGCGGAGATGGGTTGGGCACCTCTGCTCGGATATTAGGCATTTCCTGGTCCACGTAAGCGTTGAATGCGGCCTTGGCACGACGTCAGGAAGTCATCTAACTAGCATAAAATGAAAATTGAAAAGCACCTTGAACCGTCTCTGCGACGAGCGAGTGCCCACATGTCAGATGTAACGGCCAGCTTGTGAAAATGTGAGCGTGCGCACCTCTGGGTGCTTCTCGATGGCGGCCGCCTGGTTGCCGACGCTGGCCTTGTCCACCTTCGCGGTGACCACCTCCAACAGATCAAGCGCGTTATCGATCCCAGTGGCAGCAAAGCTCTCGACCACCTCGGTTACGCCGCCATCCTTGCTGGAGCTTTCTGTGGAGACAGAGGGGTCGCCGCCCGCAGCGATGGCATCTGGGCCTGCGGGCTTCGCCTTGGCACCGGCGGAGGCTTTCTTCGCACCTGCCTTTGGTGGGGCTTTCTTCTTGGGAACAGATGCCTCTTCCTCGGCTAGCAGTCGCGCGTTCTCTGCCTTGCGAGCGAGTTCCGCCTTGCGCTTCTCTTCCCGCTCCTCCTTGCCTTTGGTGGATTTTGCACCTTCTGTCCACTTGGCCGACTCTGTTTGTTCCTGGGAAAAGCGTATGCACCCCAATTTAAGGCGGAAGTAGGATATTGGCATAGAAGGATAGACGAACCTTCGCCCCATCTACTGCCGCACGCTTGTTCGCCTCGTTCTCGGCCTTCTTTGCACGGCCAGCCTCTTTCTTCGCGTTTCCACCCTTGGGGGCCATGAATGTGTATACCTCGCTATGATAAAGCCTTTATGATTAAATACACAACGATATGCAGGGGATCGGTTTTGGCTACGTACTAATGCTTGTATTACTTGTATCTGTTTGCCCAATCCAATCCTAATAATGGGAGTGATAGTGAAAGGATGCGAAAGAGAGGTCTTTCACGAGCCCGTGACTCGAATCTAATCTGATCAACGTTGCGTGAGCGGCAATGGCCGGACAGCCCGCCTTATCAGATGTTCGTGGACACGGTCAGGCCACGAGGTCAGGATGGATCCTCTTCCGAGTCAAACACAGGTTCTTCGGTAATCCCGGCTTCGGACAAATTCTTCATCTTACGTGCCAACCTTTCCTTGTCCCTGTAACTGTACCATCTTTTGAACCTACCTCGACTCGCTCGCCTCTCCTCGACTCTTTTATACTCCCAAGCTGATCTTACAGATTCACCATGATGGATAACGTTCGAGTAGACCGCTGGGCTATGGGGAACTCATGTATGTAACCGTCCTCTCGTTGTGTCACCTCTCTCAACTCTGTTGCAGATGGACCCGTCATTTCGCAAACAGACCTCTACCTTCTCAAGCCGAACTTACAGATTCACCCCATCCTCACCAGGTCTCACAGCTTCGTCCTCGTCTTCAACCTCCTTACTGGTACATGCCTTCTCGTACTGGATCACGATCACATATTCAATCCTAATGTCGATTTACCTGTGAAGGTTACTCGGGCGGATTTAACGAGCAGCAAACCGACCGTGACCACCCGTTTGAGGCGGCGAATCAGCCCGCAACTCTTCCCCGAGTATCGGCCCTTCACATCATCACGGAGCGCTCTCCATGGTGTACCACGGTACGCAACGAAGCAGGCGTCACACTTGGGGACATAATAGGGCAGATGCATAAGGAGTGAGTAGACACATTTCCTGTGTACGATATGCCTGTGCTGACAGCATAGCCCCAGCTACGTCGAAAATGTCATTTCCGAGGCTGAGCTCACTTCAACACAGCCACGCATTCAGGAACGCATCAAGCAGGTCGCCGCGCGCAATGCTGGAAACGTCGCTGGGCCCCAGTGGAACGGGTTCTATTCGTCTCCCGCCCCGACGCCACTCAATCGACTGAAGCGAGTAGGTACGTATACATTCCCACGGATGTAGGTGTGGAGTCGTGGCTGATAGGTCCATTCCTTGCGCGGATAAGATTGGTTGTGTGAGGCTCATTTCTTTGACCAACTGCATCGCGACGACCGATACGCCGAACAACGTCTCGGTTTCTCTGCGCCGAATATCTTTGTAATGAAACTAGAGACATATGCTAACTAAACCGAGCAGCCCTGAACCGTGTCCTTGTAAATAATGTTCCTTCTTTGGCATAGTTAAAGTCACTTGACCCTCCTGCCTATTCAACATCCACCATCCATGGATTGTCTGATGGATGGGTGCATAAAATTATGAATGAAATGGAACGTTCTATTTGGAGATCTGGTCACATGACCATATTTGTTTGTCCCGTGATCCTACACGTGTTTCGACGTCGACGGCCCTTTGCCCACCGTCGCGGTCGTTCCTCGGGATTGCGAACTGCTCTCGGGTCCTAACTCTTTCGTTTTTGCTACCTCAAAGGTTACTCCGAAATTCATGTCGTTGACTCACTGTCCAAATTTCGCGTTCGCCTTTTAAGGATAAAGGTTCGTTTGCCCTATGCCCTTTACCCTGCCGCTCCCACCACCCGATCTAGCCGACCGTCATCCACACGTTTCCCCATCACGTACCTCTCTCCTTTTCAACAAGGGCACCCCAGCCACGCACAGCGCGCTCCCCGTAGTCCCGCGTGCTACTCTTTTTTTAGCAATATCTTATCTTTCCTACCTTTAGAAAGCCAAAGCTCCAGCTGAGGTTCTGGGATACGACTCCAAATAGCGCCCTTGTCCAAATCGTTCTCTCTTGGTGCGTCCACTCATTTCCGCTCTGTTCCATTTGTCTCCAACCCCCGTGTGAGAGAACAGCCCAAGCCGTGGAAAAAAGCTTCAACACCTGTCCACCATCATGCCTGACTCCGAGCCCGCCACACCCTTCATCCCTCCCCGGCCTGATTTTGGGACCCCATCAGGGAACTCCCCCGCCATTCTCCCATCTGTCATCCCGATGTCTCCTAGTCAGAGCCAGGTAAGCGTCGCTACCCAAAACCGGTATAATCAAAGTTCGCCGACAGGTAACACTGCCTCTAGTCTTCGACCTCATCTCCTCCGGGCCTGAGCCCGTTCTACTCCCCTCTCACTGGAACACCCTTCATCCCAGCTCCCATGGCTCCTCCTGGGTCCTATTTCATGCCAACCGTTCAGCTACCAGACAATGGCCAACGTCCACCCTCCAATCCTCCGTCGGGTCATCCTTCTGGTGCACAACAACAGCACCTTCCTGGCGTTTCCGCAGATTGGATAGGTCCACAAAACGGACACCAGGCAACACCATATACCCCCTACGGTGCGCTACCGCATGGCTTGGTTCCTTCCCCGTGGTCGAACGCGATGGCTACACCTTTCGCGGCGTTTGGCGCGTTTGCACCCCAGCTACCACCGACGAACCCTCCGACCGCAGGCGCATACGCCCCTCCCCCAGGCCCACCTCCGTCACAAGGTTATGCAGGTTATGCAACCCCATATGCTACCCCCGCATCGCAATTTTCCGTGCCGCACGGGTATCCAATGGCATATGCGGCGGCGGCGCCGTGGGGCCCTCCTATGGCATACGCCCCACCGGGCCCCCCGCCGCAAGCTGTACCACCGCGCGGGCCTGAGCGGCTTACGCGTGCTGAACGCTACGACAGGATCGGACGTTTCGCTTCCGGACCACACTGTATGCGATGCATTTATTCGCGTTACGAGACATTGTAACTCATCCTGTGCACGTATAACGTACAGATGGCCCTGTGCTCGAACCGATGCTGCTGAAGGCTGTTGCAGCGACACCACAGATCAACCCTCTTTTGGTCCCCATTGGCGACGAAGAAGACCGACCGCATCTCCGCTGGAACATGCTCTTCTCTACCGCGCACTGCCACCGTTCCACGGACCCGTCTCATCGTTCATGGTCTAATGGCCGACAGGAACCCGTAACGTTTCCCCGCGTGACCGAGCTTCGCATCATCTCACGCGCGTTTCCCTGGATCGTTCATATCCGCGCGACGAACCGGACCATCGGCGTCACTTGCGGCGACCTGATAGAACAGCTCTCGGACCACTTGCAACGGCGGCTGCGCAAGGAAGACTACGACGGCGCGACGGGCCCGAGACGGCGCTCGATCCGTGACGCGTATCACCACAATCGCTCACGAAGTGCAGGCGTGCCCGGCGGACAGCTCGGAGACGGGCTCAAGGCGCTCGACTGGCTCGGCATGCAGGTGATGTTCGGTGGCTTGCAGCTGAACGAGCAGCTCCTGCTGGAACGGTTCAACGTCGTACAGCCATGCATGCTGGAGCTATTGTGTGTGGATCGGCCGTTGGTCGACGACGATATGGAGGATGCACGCAGCGCGAGGCGCAGCAGACATTCGTCGACATCGCGTCCTCAGAGTCGCGTGGATGGCTATTCATCATCGGCATCGCGAGAATAAGGACCCATAGACCCTCATTTCCGTAAGCTCCGGCGTGCCTTTTTTTTTTTCTTGTTTTGTTTTTCCTTTATCGCTCTCTCTTTTGCATGCAGCACAGAAGTACCCACGACTCGATGCTGGAAAGGAGCTGCGATGGAAGGATACGTTTTGGTTTGGACGTCAATGGTGCTGTTATACTGTAATCGTAACCAGTTGTGTTGTAGTTCCTGTATCTTTGGTTTCTCTCTACTCTTGTTTCCAAAATGGGTTTATATCATGGCTGTGGGGTGGCTGTTGAAAGCGGTACTGGGGCTGAGACGCGTTAGAAGTATCCATTGACGCATGAACTGTTATCACTGGGGAGGGAGATTGCATTTGCCATTACTGTATGTACAAGGGTCGGAATGTCTACCTCCTGGGTGATGTCGGGCACGACGACTCTCTCGGGAAGACCCCGCACCGCGGCCCCCGGAGACCCTTCCATCACGCTCGGTCTGAAACATTTTCATTCCGTCCGTTGTATATAAACCCAGCTGTTCCGAAGAGCGAACCCTAAGCTGTTGTAGCGCAGGTGGTAAGTCCATGCTTGTGAGTTCGGGGGTAGTTCTGAGATCCGAGGCGGGTTCGCAGTCTCGAGAAAGTGAAGACGCGAGGGGAAAGAGAGGAGAGAAGGGAGAGGGGAGGGTGTGTGAGTGTGAGTGTGTGTACGACGCAAGAGGGCTCCGCGCGAGCCGCTTGAACGATGCTGAGACTGGACGTGGCGACGCAGACTGTGATGGGCACTCATGGCTCCACTGGCATGGCTGGGGGATTCGTAACGGCACGCAAGCAGAGAGAGGACGGAAAACTGGGCTCTATTGCATTTTCGAGATCCCCCCTGTGGCCGAGGTCAGGCGAGGGGGTTATATACAAGTATGCTACTAGAGAGGTGAGCAGAAGGGCGAAAAAGAAGAGGAAAAAGGGAATGTGAAGTCGGTCTTGCCGGCAACAGACCGCGTGGCGATGATAGCGAAAGTGTTCGGAGTTCAGATTGAAGGCAGTGAATATACGGTATCGAAGGCGCGATAGCGGGCAGAGTCAAAAGGGAGCGATGTCGTGCTGTGTCCAGTGGCTAGGTAGAACGAGGCAAACAAAAAAGGGAGAGTAGAAGTTCTAGACGAAGGATCGGTAAAGAACGTACGAAAAAGGGAGGGAAAGTCCTAAAAGCAGTAACATGCGAGTCCGGTGATATGTGGTCCCGAGCGAGGGCTCGACTGGCGAGGCGTCGCGTACGCTGTTGTCTTGACAGCTCGAGGCGGCGAGAGTAGGCGCTCCGGGTGTCGTCAGTAGCCGGGCTTGAGGCGAGACGAGAGGGGACTTGAGGGACAGAGCGCGAGGACGAGACCGAGGGGGGCGAAGGCGGAGGCGTGGAGGCGTGGCGTGCGAGGGAGGCGACTTCGGTGGCGCAACAGCGGCATCACGTGGTTCGGTCAGGACAAACGGATGCGCTCACGTGGCTCGTTTCCGCGGCCAGGCCAGTGTATGCCATCCTTCCTTACACTTACACTGTGAATACGGATATTGCCTAAATCCTCACTTGGGAACGTGTTAGTTTCAGGAACTCTACTTGGGTTGTAAGGACTCGCCTTCAGCCCCGTCTGACCTCTCGCCGCCTTCTAGCCCGCGTCTTAAGTGGCTAGCTCACCTCCGAACCTAAAAATCGACTTGAACCAGAACCAAGCTCGACACGCCGACCTGAGCGTGACACTCGTCTTTCCCCCCATTTCCTATACGACGTACCAAGTCATCAACTTTCATCATCGACCGCTGGGTGCCGAGTCATGGATGACCAACAGTGTAAGTTTGGAATCCAATCTGGACATTTTTGGACCTGTCCTTTGACCAGCAATTGTCTTATTTGTCTTCTGCCTTTTCAGCCTCTCTCCACATGCTTGATGGCATTATTTCTACTTCTCAAAATATCATGTTGTCACTGCAACGATCCGATCCTCAGCGCGCCCACTGTATTCAACGTCTGGCAATTGCGAGGGTTATGCGCTTCAGTTCGGGAGGCCACGGTTATGCCGATCTTGAACAATCAATCCTCGGCCTCACAGAAGTAGTATTCCTCACACGCCCCTGGGATACATGCCCTCTGAATATTGTCGAAACATTCTTTTGCCTCGCACTTGCCGTTTCTTTTCGCGCCCAAGAATCTCGGCAGCCTGAAGATGTTAGAAGCTGCATCATGTACCTTCGCTATCTGCGTGGACACCGGCACGACATCCTCAATCGCTTTCCCATCGATCTCAGGGGAGCTCTTATCCGCGCATTGGCTATTCAGGTTGAATTAGATCCTGGAGATGCAGATCAGGACATCGAGGAGATGGCGGAGCTCTGTGACGAACTTCTCAACTCCGAGTCGAACTCCGAGTCGGATATCTCGACAGACTCCCTGATACGCCTTATTATGGACTTCGCGACGGCTGTTAATGCCCATTTCAGAGAGGCCAGATGGCAAACTCCCGACAAAGCCATTGGTTGCCTACGAAATGCGTGTATGCGCCTATCATATCCGGTCCATATCTCATTCGTGCTTGCCCGATCTCTCCTTTTTCGCTTCTATATGACTTCTTCGGGTGATGACTACAAAGAGGGAATGGCTATTCTGGATAAGATTCTCGCCACCAAGGGTGGA
>Ga0307509_10002874_pt1 | contig 27250 bp, 23 predicted proteins | sample 10_EM_MG_FD_202245 | JGI IMG/M metagenome (GOLD analysis project Ga0307509, IMG submission 202245) | Populus trichocarpa ectomycorrhiza microbial communities from riparian zone in the Pacific Northwest, United States - 10_EM | ecosystem: Host-associated > Plants > Roots > Unclassified | place... | reverse complement strand
ATCGTGACAGCGTTTGAAAGAAGAGAAGTGCCTAGGCGTAGGATCAGGATGGCATTAGACTAAGTACACGATGCGTCCGGATGAAAACGCGGCGTCAGATAGAGTCACGATCGGATCAGGACGAGGCATATATAGGGCGTAAGATCAGGACGAAGTGAGCAGGCGTCAGGAAGGGAGAGATGCGGATCGTGGGATCCGGACGAGGTCGGCAGGGTGTGAAAACATTAGGACGCGAGATCTAAAGATGCGTGAAGCCCTGACCTTCGCTGAGAAGGAACCGGCATCAGGGCGGGAGAGTGGTAGATCCGACGCAGTCAGAACGCAATAGCGGAGGACCCGACACAGTAGGAACGGAAGAGTCGTAGATCAGGGGGAGTCAGGAGGTAATAGAGGAGCACCAGACGCAGTCAGGATGCACAGGATGTAGGGGTCCGTGTCCGGATGGCGTCAGGACGGATGGCGCTAGGTGACGCAAAGTCAGGACGCGACGTCGATCCGACGTTACGTCCTGATTCGGGATTAGCATTCCGACGTCCCAGGTGTCAGACGCACGGGGCGCACAGGACGCAAGGTATTATTTTTGGTGATGGATTTTTCCCATGAAGAGGTGAAGCGGGCGGTGGGTTTGCATTTAGGGGTTTTTTTCTCTTCATAGCTAGCGCTGCATAAGGCTTTTTGTACCTAGAAACAAATAAAGCATGATTACAAAAAAAAACAAAAAAACAACCAACAGATAGGATCTTCACGCAACCATCTCAGTCCTTTTCTATCCTTAAGATATTGCAATACGATTACGCTCTACTCTCTTTACATACACTCCTCCTCTACGAGAGCCTATGCTCTAAAGAACCTGGAGACGATTGTGATAGTCTTGACGGGCTGCCCGAACATAGAACTATCGTGATAGTTCTATCAAGCACGCCAATCCACCCATCTTACTATCTGAGGAGATAGTTTCCCTCAACGAATCCTCTAAGACAAGCAAGCCAGTTCCGTACTATCTGAAGAGATAGTACTTCCCTACCCCTTGGTGCAAGAAAACGAGACTCGCATATGCAGGAGACGACTGTCATTGCCTGTTGCACATACGCTCAACAATAGGATTGTTACATTTGGTTGCGTCTCTTCGCAACACCCAACGACATCACGGATATCGATCCTACAGCGGACGAGTCACCAAGACAAGGATTAGCATCACCAATCTAACTTGACCCACCAGACGAAGGACCACTCGACCTAGGATCAGCACTAGAAGAAGCACTTAACACTGCACTCTCCCTCGAGAGATCTCAAAGAACAGCAAGTCCGGTTACACCAGAAGAAGAATCGCCAGAAGGAACACTCTCACCAACTACTCCAAGAGCCAGAAGGATGAGTACTGTTCCAGGACCAGCACCGGCGCCAGCGCCAAACCCACTAGTAGGGTTGACAGGCGATCAACTTGCTGAATCAGTAGCTCAGATAGCTACATGAACAGAACAACGCCCTCGAGTCCAACAACCATCCCACTTCGAGGGAGAAAGAACCAAATTGAGAATATTCCTGGTCCAGCTAGGAATCTACTTCGACGCCTTAGGATGGAATAAAGATCAACATCACAAAAAGATAACCTACGCAAAATCACTCCTAAGGGGAGCGGCCGGACAATGGCTGGTTCCCTACGTCGAAGGAAGACGCGAAGAGAACTTGGAAACATGGGAGCAATTCGTGCAAACCCTCAAACTGCGCTTCGGAGATGTGGATGCCAAGGAAACAGCTCGAAACAAAATCAAGGGCATTACCCAAAGCGGAAGAACGATGACCAAATATGCCAACGAATTCAGAATGATAGCGGCGGAGACCGAGTACGATGAAGGAACCTTGACTAGAGTCCGATTACGAGGGATGTCAAAGAAACTGCAAGACGCCTGGGAGGCACGAGAAACAGACAATCTCAACACGACCTTGGACATTACCCGATGGGCAATTGCCAAAGAAAACAAACACAGCATGATGGACCACATCAGGAAAGGAAGACCAACGGGGAAGTTCGACACAACACCACAAAACGTCAATGGAACGTTTAGACCCACGCCAGCGACCGAGAACAGAGGCGATCCAATGGAATTAGACGCTACCCGAAGAAGACCAGGATTCAATATCTCGGCCAAGGAATACCAACCCAGGATGAGGGCAAATTTATGCCTCAAATGTGCCAAACCAGGACACAGAGCCGCGGCCTGCCGAAGCCAAGCAAACAACAAAGACGGAGCAACCTGGGAACCAAAGAACGACAATAAGAAGCAATGGAGACCGCCAGCTAAGGCACGAGAAATAGGGGTCGAAAGAGAAGCTGAAGAAGAGTTGGGAAACGACAAAAGTCCCCAGTAAGCAACTGTCTGAGGGAGAAGACCAAACCAAAGCCCATTGAGATGAGGAACCTATACGCGGCACTGAACAACACGGAAATATTCGACAATGAGAACGACCATATTATGGTCCAGATATGACTACACAGCACGAAAAGGCATGTTACGATCAATGCGATGATCGACTCAGGCGCAACCGAGGATTTCATCGACAAAGGGTTCTGCAGCAAATATAATATCAGAACCACGCAAGCAAAGAGGACAAGAGAGGTTTACCTCGCGGACGGTCAACCCAGCGCTATGGGACCAATTACTCATACAGTGAAAGTACCTATGGACATTGGTTGCTATAGGGAATTGGCGACCTTCCAAGTGGCTAAACTACCCAACCATGAGGTCATTCTTGGGATGCCATGGTTAAAGCAACACAGTCCCCGAATCGACTGGGGCCAAGGAAAGATCACCTTCGAAAGCGAAAGGTGTATGACATGGTGTTTAAAGGAATCACCCATGGTATACGCAATACCTGAAGACAAGGCGCGAGAAGAGAACTTGAAAGTTGAGTTCAGCGCGACTCGAAGCAAGAAAGATCAGAGGATCCAAGTTAGGTTACTTGACCCTCAAGCAAGATTACCAACTCGAGGATCGGCAAAGGCTGCAGGACACGACCTGTACGCAAACGAAGAAAGGACTATTCCTCCCCGAGGACAAGATGTTGTCCCAACTGGAATATCATTACACCGCCAAAAGCAACCTATGGACGGATAGCACTACGAAGCGGCATGGCAGTTAAACATCAGATTGCTGTCAATGCAGGCGTGATCGACTCCGACTATACCGGCGAAATCAAACTAGTATTAGCCAATATGCGCGACAAGGACTATCAGATCCAGAACGGGGATCGAATCGCACAGCTCATCACGGAGAAAATAGTCGAAAGCGACGGTTACCAAGTCCCTAAGCTGGAAGAAACCGATCGAGGTCAACCAGGATTTGGAAGTACGGAAACTTCCGAAGCTCAGATCTGCGAGATCAGCCCACGAGCTTTTGGAAAGTTCTACCGACGACCCGACATGACCACGGGGATCCTCAAATACAACAAAAAGGAAGGATGAATAAGCCTAGAATCGGTCAACATTAGCACCGAACTAGCCATCAAAAGTGGAAAGTACCAAAAGCAAAGGAAACTTGAGGAAATGGTGCCTCGAGAATATCACGGATACTTGAACGTATTCGAAGAAGAAGAAAAAACAGAGCTACCACCTCACAGACCACGAGTAGACCTGGACATCAAACTCAAGGAAGGGCAAGGACTGCCAGTCAAAAAGATGTACGCACTCTCCCAGGACGAACTGGAAGAACTCTAGAATTACATCAAGCAAAATGAAGAACGCGGATGGATAAGAGAAACCTACTCCGACAGAGGGTCTCCTATCATGTTCGTCAAGAAAAAGGATGGGAAACTCTGACTATGTGTCGACTATCGAGCACTCAACCATGTTACCAACAAAGACCGATATCCTCTACCGCTGATAGGGGAAGCCTTGGACTGGCTACGAACGGCCAAATATTACACAAAGTTAGACATCAAGGATGCCTATCACAACGTCAGAATCAAGGAAGGAGATGAATGGAAAACAACATTCACCCCGAGATACGGCACGTACGAATACTTGGTTATGCCCTTTGGACTAAGCAACGCACCAGCGGCCTTCCAAAGATGGATCAACAGGACCCTGCAGTCATATATTGATATATGCTGCATAGTATATCTGGATGATGTCCTCATATACTCGGACACTCTGGAACAACACCAAAAAGACGTGGCAGCCATCATCCGCGCCATACGAGAGCAAGGAATGAAACTCAAACCCTCAAAATGCGAGTTTCACCAAAGGGAAACAGAATACCTGGGATTCATCATAAACAACGAGGGAGTCAAGGTCGACCCAGTCAAAACCGCAGCTATATGGGACTGGAAACCACCTACCAATAAGAAAGGAATCCCAGAATTCATGGGATTCTGCAACTTCTATCGACGATTCATTGAAGGGTTCAGCAGGACGGCCAAACCCCTATACGACCGAACCAAGAAAGACATCAAATGGGAATGGGGAGACAAGGAACAAGCAGCATTTGACGAGTTGCGACAAAAGCTATGCTCAACCCCAGTGTTGACATACTTCAAACCAGGGAGACCACTCCTGGTCGAAACCGACGCCTCGAAATATGTCTGCTCAGGCATTTTATCTCAACATGACAAAGACGGAAAATGGAGGCCGATAGCATATCGGTCGAAAACCATGGTGCCGGCCGAATGCAACTACGACGTACACGACAAAGCACTATTAGCCATAGTTCAAGCACTCAATGAATGGAGGCGATACCTCAGAGGAAGTGGGCAGCACTTGAAGGTCCTAACCGACCACAAAAGTCCAATAAGGTTTACGACAACCAAGGAACTGATGGACCGACAAATACGATGGAGCGAAGTCTTAAGTGGCTCCGACTTCAAAATCGAATTCAGACCTGGAAAGGAAGGAGGCAAACCAGATGCCTTGACCAGACGAAAGGCAGACATGCCCCAGGAAGGAGACGAAAGGCTCACACAAAAAGAAAGAATTCTATTGCCAAAAGCGAAATACTTCGATACCAGAATCCAAGAGATGGAAACGATAACATTCGAAAGGAACAACGAAGAAGAAATCAGCAACGGATCGGCCAAGGATAAAGAAATCCAAACCATAAAGGAAGCGCTGGACAAAGGAAACAAAGAAATGAAAGGGGTAGCCTTAGGATTGTGCCAGTGAAAGGACATATACCTATGGCACCAGGGAAAGATTTGGATTCCTAACAACGAAGGAATAAGAACCAATCTTATACGACAACACCACGACATTCTTCAGGCCGGCCATGGAGGAACAGCTAAAACTACGGAACTCGTGCAAAGAAAATACTATTGGCCGAAGATGCGGGAAACAATCAAGCAATACGTCAAGAGCTGCGATATTTGTCAACGAACAAAAGTCGCACGACACGCACCTTATGGGCTGATGATGCCTAACGAGGCCCCCGATCAGCCATGGAAGTCAATATCAATGGATTTCATCACAGACTTACCACTATCGGAAGGAGCGAATGCTATCCTTATCGTTATCGATAGACTTACAAAAATGGCTCATTTTATACCATGCACAAAGGACATGGATGCGCGGCAGTTCCAAGAAACTTTCATAAGGGAAATATTCAGGCTGCATGGGCTACCGCGAGACATGATCACGGATCGAGGATCAATATTCACATCGGACTTATGGAAGGAAACTACGAAGAAACTAGGAATCGAAAGAAGGCTGAGCATGGCCTTCCACCAACGGACAGACGGCCAAACAGAACGGACGAGTTCCACCTTGGAGCAATACCTCCGTGCCTACGTCAACTATCAGCAAGACGACTGGAGAGAGCTCCTGCCTATGGCAGAATTCGCCTACAACAATGGATATCAAGAAAGCACCAAGCATACACCTTTCTTCGCAAATTACGGAACGAACCCCGAATATCAGGCCATAGGGCACCTGATCAAAGGAAAAACGACGTCACCAGAAGATATGAGTCAATTGCATGACACACTACGAGCAGAAATGATGGAAGCCCAAATGCGACACAAGGAATACTACGATGAACAGCGAAAACCCGATCTGAACTTACAATCAGGAGACATGGTCTGGTTACTACCAAGGAATATCAGGACCACCAGGCCATGCAAAAAGCTCGATTACAGGAAAATTGGACCATTCAAAATCTTGGCAAGAATAGGAACCAGCGCTTATAAGCTGGACCTCCCGGTCTCGATGAGAATACCCAACACATTCCACATCTCTCTTCTCAAGCTTTATAATAACAACAAGCTCCCTTCACAAAAATCAAAACCTCCTCCTCCTATCGTTATCGAAGGAGAACCAGAATATGAACTCGAAGAAATCGTCGACTCACCTCTACACTACAACAAGCTCCAATACAGAGCCAAGTGGACAGGATACTCACCAGAACACGATAAAACCTGGTACCCCGCCGACAACTTCGAAAATGCAGACCTCGCAAAGCAGAACTTCCACTCCCGCTACCCCAACAAGCCGCACCTCGATCAAACTCGAGGAACAGGGCAACAGAGACATACTGGTCTCCGTGTCGCAAGCACCAAAACAAGAAGAAGCACCCCCTCGACCACCGAAAACACCCACCCCTCAGGACAATTGGGGGACAACGATAGGCTTGCCAGAGATGGCACCGACCAGCCCGCCATACCGCTCACCTTCGGCCTGGGAAGAAGGTGAACGAAAGCAAGCAGAACACGATGCACTCCACTGGACGGGGTGCTACAATGACAACTGCTGGGTGCACGACAGCGAGAAAGTGGCACGAGGATGGTACCCCAAGAAATCCAATACTACGCAATCCGGCTGGAACCAGCCATATGAAACGAACGCACTAGCACCGGAAGCGGACCAAGGGGTCCAAATATCCAAAAACCAGCAACGAAAGGCGAGGCATTCCATCAGGGACTGGAAGGAATGTTACAACGAGAAGTGCCCAGCACACGTCCAATACAAGGTGGACGCAGGGTACTACCCGGAGAAGGACGGAACAAAGAAAGACCTGTCGCACTGGCACCGGTACCACCGAGACCCAAAATTCCGCGTGGGAAGGAAAGGCGTTGTGGGGACATGACAGCTGAGGGAAGGGAGCGAAAAAACACAACCAGATCACGAGGCCTTACACAGGCAGATCCAGGAACTGTTGAATGGAAGGGAGCAATCCCTGAAAAACGAGGACGACTACCAAAGGAAGATCGCAGACCAACAAGTCAAGATAGAGCGACTCGAAGAGGATGTCTGAGGACTTCGCAGAACGGTGGCAGGAGCGGGATTCAGACTAGGAAGGTTGAAAAAAGAAGTGGACGAGGGGAGGAAAGGAAACCAGGAGCTCGAGCACAGGAACCACGAGCTTCGAAAGGAGTGGAGAAGAGCTGGGCGGAGGTTGCTCGATTTGGGCAATTAGCATTGAGGGACCGATGCTAGGGGGAGACGGGAGCTAATGTCACAAATTGTGACTAAGCAAGGCATATTTCAGATGACTAATAATTATTAGTCATAAGGTATGTTGGGTTTTTGCACTATGACGTCATTTGACTCATAGCTTTTACATGACTGCGCACTTGCGAGTTATTGGTTGATTGTGATTGGTTGATGATTTCATGACTCACGATCATGACGTCATAAGATGTAATGATTTGGCACATGACTCAGATTACGAGTCATGGGTTTCCCGCATGCGACTCATTTGAGTGCATGATCGGGTGTATGGGTTGAGATCGAGTAAAGAGAATGTGCGCATTTGATTTGTAAGAATCAGCGGATGGATTTCGCACCATGACTAATTATGAGTCATGGGGCTATGTTACGCAATGGTGACGAGTTACCAGGGTTAGGGTTGTGGGAAGATGCCTATATAAGGCGCTTGGTTCCGACCAAGCGATAGGACACGAACCATCTCTCCTCCACCTCGGGCGATTGGAATCTCAACACCACGGGAAATCATCGTCAATTTCCCCCACCCACCTCTCTTCCCCCATCATGGCTATTGCCTAGGGGTTGACGTTAAGCCATCTTCCCTCCTCTCCTGAGGCACGCCTCCCTCCCCTCCTTGGGGTTCTCGTTCCTGTTCATCGTTGACACCCGGTCATGATGTTCGGTTCTCCCCCTTACCCCGCACTTCCTTCGCACCTCGCTTAGGATTTTGCGCGGTCGAAAAGCTTCTTGCTACGCTCACGGTCGGCGTTACGGTGTCGGACTCTCGGTCCAAGTAGGCCCCGGCTTGCTGGGCTTGTACCTCTGATGGGGAAAGCTTCGGTTAGTAACATCACGGTCTCGTCCCGCTCTCGTTGTCGTCCCAAAAGCCCTTGCTATGGCCCGTTTGTCTGTTGTGGCTAGCCCGCTCGCGATCCTTCCTCCACCCCCCTCCCGGTTGCGGCCGCTGGCACCGTACTGCCTCATAAGCTGGCACCTTACTGCTAATCCTCCCCACCCGCTGGCACCCTACTACTCCCCACCGGCTGGCACCCTACTACTACTCACCGGCTGGCACCCTACTGCTCATCGTCGTTGGCTGGCATCCCCTCTGCCCGGTGGCTCCACTCGCCCACCTGCCTCTCTCCCTCCTGCGATTTACTCTACGGTCGCAAACCTCGCTTAGGTTACGGTTGATCATGGTATTGCACTGCCTCCTTGGTCTCTCCTAAACGCCGACGCGTCGCCATCCTCCAGTCAGTCCCGACCGTGAACCGGCCTGCCCCTTACGGCGACTAGCCGCCGGGCCTTTTGGTTAGGCATATTGGCAATAGTAGTTATATCTCGTTATTTCTTTGATTCTTTTCCTAGTGTTACCAGGGGGCCTGCTGAAGGGTTTGGGTCTGTCTCCTGTACGTTTCTATGAGTTGTTTCCCTACGTGTATCAGGTGCGAGTCTTAGGTGCTAGGCGGGGGAAGTTGCTTCTATAGTCTCAGGGGGTTTGATTTTTCCGATGATGAGGTGAAGCGGGCGGTTGTTATTGGCCTTATAGGTTTTTTTCTCTTCATAGCTAGCGCTGCAGAAGGCTTTTTGTACCTAAAACAAATAACACATGATTACACAAAAAAAAAAAAAGAAACGAGCAAGAGATAGGCCACGAACCATCTCTCCTCCACCTCCGGCGATTGAAATCTCCACACCACGGGAAATCATCATCACATTCCCCCACCCACCTCTCTTCCCCCATAATGGCTACTGCCTAGGGGTTGACGTTAAGCCATCTTCCCTCCTCGCCTGAGGCGCGTCTGCCTCCCCTCCTTGGGGTTCTCGTTCCTGTTCGTCGTTGACACCCGCTCATGAAGTTCTCTTCTCCCCCTTACCCCCACTTGCTTTGCACTTCGCTTAGCATTTTGCACGGTCGGAAAGCTTCTCGCTTTGTTCACTGTCGGCGATATGGCGTCCAGACTCTCGGTTGAAGTAAGGCTTCGGTTCTGCTGGGCTTGTACCTCTGATGGGGAAAGCTTCGTTTAGTAACATCACGGTCCCGCACGGTTTCGCTGTGGTCCCAAAAGCCCTTGCTCTGGCCCGTTAGTCGGTTGTGGCTTGCCCGTTTGCCATCCTTCCTCCACCCCCCTCCCAGTTCCGTCCGCTGGCACCGTACTGCCCCATAAGCTGGCACCTTACTGCTAAAAACTGCTCCCCTGGCTGGCACCCTACTGCTTCCCGCTGGCTGGCACCCTCCTGCTACTCACCGGCTGGCACCGTACTGCTTATCGTGGTTGGCTGGCATCCCCTCTGCCTGGTGGCCCCGCTCGCCGTCTACCCTTCCGATCGGTTGGCCCCTCCTCGGTTACGCCTAGTCGTGGTATAGCACTGCCTCGGCGGCTATTGTCCAACGCCTTTGATCGATGTAATGACCTGCCTGACCGTACATCATGGTTTCGGTGGGCCCTCTGCTGGAGTTTTCCTATGTGGCCGATCATCTATCCTCTCCATCAGGCCCCGAAAGGGTCTTAGCGCAGCCGTCGTTTCTTTTGTTTTGGGGAGCCTGCTGAAGGGTTTGGGTCTTTCTACCTGTACGTTTCTATGTATTGTTTCCTTACGTGTCTGGGGTATATTATCTTAGATGCTAGGAGGGGGAGACTTTTCCTATGGACTCGGGTTGTTTGATTTTTCCCATGAAGAGGTGATGCGGGCGGTGGGATTGCATTTATAGGTTTTTTTCTCTTCATAGCTAGCGCTCCATAAGGCTTTTTGTACCTAGAAACAAATAACGCATGATTACAAAAAGAAAAAGAAAAAAAACGACCAAGAGATAGGACACGAACCATTTCTCCTCCACCTCCGGCGATTGAAATCTCAACACCACGGGAAATCATGGTCGCTTTCCCCCACCCACCTCTCTTCTCCCACCATGGCTACTGCCTCGGAGTTGACGTTAAGCCATCTACCCTCCTCCTCTGAGGCACGCTTGCCTCCCCTCCTTGGGGTTCTTGTTCCCGTTCATCGTTGATACCCGCTCATCAAGTTCGGTTCTCCCCCTTGCCCCGCACTTGCTTTTCACCTCGCCTAGCATTTTGCACGGTCGGAAAGCTTCTCGCTACACTCACGGTCGGCGTTACGGTGTCGGACTCTCGGTCCAAGCAGGCCCCGGCTTGCTGGGCTTGTACCTCTGATGGGGAAAGCCTCAGTTAGTAACATCACGGTCTCGTCCCGGTTTCGTCGTCGTCCCAAAAGCCCTTGCTATGGCCTGTTTGTCGGTTGTAGCTAGCCCGCTCGCGATCCTTCCTCTACTCCCCTCCCGGTTCCGTCCACTGGCACCGTACTGCCCCTTCAGCTGGCACCTTACTGCTAATCCTCCCCCCTGGCTGGCACCCTACTGCTCCCCGCCGGCTGGCACCCTACTGCTATTCACCGGCTGGCACCCTACTGCCCATCCTCCTGGCTGGCATCCCCTCTGCCCGGTGGCTCCGCTCGCCCTCCTCCCCCCTCCGATCGTTCGACCCTTCCTCAGTTACCCCTAGTCGTGGTATAGCACTGCCTCCGTGGCTATTGTCCAATGCCTTGGATTGATGTAATGACCTGCGCGACCGCCCGAGTGGTTCTAGTGGGCCTACAGCTTCTGTGTTTTTCCCCGTCGGCGATCACTTATCCTCTCCCCCAGGCCCCGAAAGGGCCTTAGCGCAGCCGTCGTTTCTTTTGTTTTAGGAAGCCTGCTAAAGGGTTTGGGTCTCTCTACCGGTACGCTTCTATGTTTTGTTTCCTTACGTGTCTGGGGTATATTATCTTAGGTGCTAGGCGGGGGAGACTTTTCTTATGGACTCCGTGCGTTTGATTTTTCCCATGAAGAGGTGAAGCAGGCAGTGGGTTTGCATTTATAGGTTTTTTTCTCTTTATAGTTCGCGCTGCATAAGGCTTTTTGTACCTAGAAACATATAACGCATGATTACAAAAAAAAAAAAAAAAACCGACCAAGAGATAGGATCTTCACGCAACCATCTAAGTACTTTTCTATCCTTAAGATATTGCAATACGATTACGCTCTACTCTCCTTACATACACTCCTCCTCTACGAGAGCCTACGTTCTAAAGAACCCGGAGACTATTATGATAGTCTCGATGGGCCGCCCGAACATAGAACTATTGTGATAGTTCTATCAAGCACGCCAATCCACCCATCTTACTATCTGAGGAGATAGTTCCCCTCAACGAATCCTCTAAGACAAGCAAGCCAGTTCCGTACTATCTGAAGAGATAGTACTTCCCTACCCCTTGGTGCAAGAAAACGAGACTCGCATATGCAGGAGACGACTGTCGTTGCCTGTTGCACATACGCTCAACAATAGGATTGTTACATCCGCTTTGTTCTTTCTTTTTATAAGTTCTTTGAGTTCTTCGTCAGTCTTTTATATCTGCTATATACAAATCAACTTGCGTCAAATCCGTATCTGAACTCTGAATCGGCTGTGCGAGAACCTTGTTGCTAAAAGAAGTGCCTTGTGCCATGCCAATGTGCCCGGCACGGCACAACGATGTGCCAGAGTGTGGTGAGATTGGCCGATGGCACAACCTTGAACAATTCTATTGTCGTGGACCAGTTTGTGCAATTCAGGAAGCAAATACTGGAGTTCTTCGGCCCAGTGAGGGCTTACAAGGATGCAAATGGGGGATAGTCACTGTGAATTGGGCTTATAGGGAGTTTCTGCTTTTCTTCTTCTTACAAAGTCATTATATTGTTACGTATATTGCCTGGGCACTACATTGTGCCGTGCCGGGCACATCGATTTGGAGGGTTGTGCCATGGCACAAACTCTGGTAACTTCGTGCCAACAACGCTAACAGTACAGTGGATGGGAATGGCTTTTTCATTGGCGTATTTCTTGTTGCATGGAGGTTTGGGGGGCATTGGGCGTTTTTGTTGTTTGGCGAGATTTGTCCATTGTGCTAATATTCTCCTTGGTTGTTATGAAAATGTATGCCCAAGGAGCTAGGCGGGTGGGGATTCTCGTTTTGTGGGTTATCGTATCGGTAATTTAGCTGTTGGAGTACCATAAGAACTCGAATAGAAGAAGCATGTGCTAGGACGTTGGAGTTGCCTCTCCTAGTAAGACGCGTCGTATATTCCTTTTATTTTGTCTTAACTGGGGGCTGAGTTTGAGGTGTTTTCCCCTCGCGTAGCTCAGAAAGGTAATTCCAACGTCCTAGCACATGTTTCTTCTATTCGAGTTCTTACGGTAGCCTGGAATTCACTCCTATGGCTTGGCACACAACGAAGTACAGTAGCGTAACACCTCCGTTTTCCCAAGCCATCTCCTCAGCAACAAAATACTTTACTCTGATAATGGGAGAAGACGAGGGCTAACCACTCCGGAGAGTATTTAAACATGTATTATGATATGTTTCATAGGTACTCACCCGTCTTTGCCAAGAATACTCCCGTGAGCCGAATATTTGGTGAGAACTCCAGAAAAATATCGGCTGGCGGAGGTACTCTTGGCAAAGGCGAGCGAGTATAGGCGCAGTCATTCTCTTTTAGAAAGCAAAAGTTGCTGGGTGGTTGTGGTTGCCGAACGGCCTGGGTGGGCTCTACTTTTTCCCACGACTGCCTGCTATCGGTAGCGGTAGTCTCCTATGATGTCGTGAAAAATGCCAACGGGGAACAGGCAGGGGTGTTTGACCGGGAAAAATTTTGAATTCATCAAAGTGCCTAGGGTAACAAAGGAATTACCTGTTTCTAATCCCTGTCCGTCACGAGCTGATATCCACTACGACTCCGTGAGAGACTCTATGTTCTGATGGTAGAAGAGCTTGCAAGTTCTGTTCAAGAGCCTAAATTACCTGGAATGTATTCACAGAAAACTCATCTGAAAGGGTGGCTTGATCCTTTCCAAAAATTGACAGTCTCAGAAACCTACACTGGTTGCAAAACTGCAGTGTTATTTTTTGAATCCCAAGATGTTTACTGTTATGGTGGAGGTTTTAATCCAGCAGAAGATGGATCTTCTCGAACCATAGTGATTGTAAGCTAAGGTAGAGCAACAGGTTTTGTGTAAGATACCGGAACAGGGCAGACCATTAACTGCGGGTGCTACGTCCCAGAGAAAAGTGCCGTAAGGTACATGTGGGATCCTCGGCAGCCTGATTGCGCCGGGTGTTCACCAACAAGGCGGCAAGATTAGGGCGACCCCTCTTTGGTTCAGCCCCGAGAACTCTGTCAATCGACCCTTTCGCACTCAAGAGCCCATCCTTTGAATCCTCTGCCTCGAATCTGCAACGTTCCAAACAGCAAAAAAATGGAAATGTCGGAAACTCATCTCGGGGAAAGTAGCAACGCTTTCAATATCAGCAACGCCTTTAACAATAATACAAACTCATTCAACAATGTGTATAACGTGAACCCTATCAGTGATGAGAGAGCAGAGATCCTCGCATGGTTATCCCCACTGGACCCCCGGCTACAGCACCAGGATATCAGAGCCCATCGAATCAAATATGTTGGAGACTGGCTCTTACAAAAAGAGCAATATCGGAACTGGTTTAACGGCATTTACGGTGGCGGACCCAATAATTCGACATTATTTTGCTACGGAGATCCGGGGGTCGGGAAGACCTACATTAGGTAATAAATCATATTCTCTATAAAGCAATGTGTTGCTAAGAAGCTGTGGTGCTAGCTCATTGGTAATAGATACATTAGGCGATTGGGCGAAGGGGCGAAATGCTTCGGTTGCGTGCTTCTACTTCGATTTCGCGGCCCAGAAAGAGCAATCTCCGATGAGCGTCCTGGGCTCCCTCCTGAAACAGGTTGTTTGTGGATTGGAAGAGATTCCGCCAAAGGTCGCCCAAGCTTTTCGAGACCAGAAAAATGTCATCGGGGGCCGCAGGCTGGAATCGATTGAAATTGTCGAGATGTTGCAGGATATCTCGTGCTCACGGCCCACGTTCATATGCATTGATGCCTTAGATGAATGCACAGCAGAGTATCGGGCAGGGCTGCTTGATTCAATCAAACAAGTATTGAACAAGTCCCCGAGTATCCGGATATTTCTGGCTGGAAGGTTGCAGATCAAAGATGAGGTGGGGAAACATCTTTCTGGGAGGGTAGTGGCTGTATCTATTGTACCGATCAAGGACGACATCGTTCGATTTCTGCGAGAGAAACTGGAAAAGGACGCAACGCCTGACGCGATGGACAAGAGCTTGGAAGCGGACATTATAAAGAGTATTCCCCAGGCGGTTTCACCAATGTAAGTAGAAGCAAAGACACTGAGAGAGATGTGTGAGCTGATAGATCTGTTTCTAGATTCCTGCTAGCATCTCTAAACATCAAAACCATCCTACAGGAGACGACACTCCATCGAAGGCGAGAGAGGCTTGATGCAATGACAGACGACTTGGGCTTGAGAGGTGCATACGATGCGACTATAGGGCGGATAAAAGCACAGGAAGGGGGAGGAGCAAGACTCGGGATGGAGGCTCTAATGTGGATTTCACATTCGGAGCGACCGTTAAGTGTGGATGAGGTATGTCAGGCGGTAGCTGTCGAGATAGGATCAGCCGACATTAATCCCTACAATATACCTTCGATCCGGACAGTGATAAGCTGTTGTCAAGGGCTTGCGGCTGTCGATGAAGGTTCCTCGACTATCAGGCTAATCCATTTCACGCTCAAAGAGTTTCTTGCTTGCCGTGACGACTTGTTTGACAGACCTCATTCGAAAATGGCGGAGACCTGTTTAACATATCTCAATTTCCAGGCCATTAAGCACCTTTCCGCCAGCCCCTCTCAGGACCTCCGAGTCGTGCCCTTCCTGCAATATTCTTCTCTGCATTGGGGAACCCACATGCGAATGGAGCCCTCAGATCTCTCAAGGAACCTTGCGCTCGCCTTTCTTAATCGATACAATAACCACATATCTGCCCTGTTGCTTTGGGAGTTAGTCAAGGAACAGTTCCCTATCTACCTTCGTTGTATCAAGCCATTTTACCCACTACACTGTATTTCATATTTCGGTATTGCGGAAGCTGCAATTGATTTGATAAGGACGAAGAGATGGGATGTGAACCAAAGAGATAGTGCAGGTCTGACGCCGCTTATGTGGGCTGCGAGGTATGGGCGTGAAGAAGTAGTAAAATTGCTTATGCGGCACAAGCATATTCAATCTGATATGCCGGACAGGAAATATGGTCGAACGGCACTCTCGTGGGCTGCTGGGAGTGGTCACGAAGGGGTGGTTAGGCGATTTCTCAGTCCCCAATTTATCAATCCTGGGAGAATAGGCCGTAAGCATCAGTGTTCCCAACGGGCCAGGCCGATGGTAGGCCGGCCTATAGGCCGTAGGCCGGGCTAAGGCAGGCCGCTCCGGAAGACAGCCTAGGCCCATATAGGCCGAATTCGATCGGCCTACGAAAGCCTATCAGGCCTGATAGGCGCCTATAGGCCCGGAGATTAGCGTTGAGAACAGATTGCGTTAAGGGTATTCAACCCCCCCACCCCCCTCTCTTCCGAGTTTATCGCCTGTGATTTTTTTCCTCCTTTACCTTCGGCTATTATGGTACTTAATTAATCACAAAACGAGTGATACTCAACCAACACAATAAAGCCTTAGAAATTTACCTCCCGGGTCACGAGCACAACCCTATCATACCATCATTCCCCCCTATTTTGTAAACTATTTACAGTCAACCTCTCTTATTGATGCCTTCGAAATAGTCACCGTCCTACTGCACACAGTTGATCCACCAACAGCAACTCTTTTTCTACAATTAATTCAACTAATTAATTCACTACCTCTAGTATTTTTTTGTGTTTTTTTTGCTAATAAGCGAAACCGTTACTTTATTTTTAATCATATTCCGTAATTGGGAAACATTTACCGTGAATTTTGCTGTTGACACAGAGCAGCCGCTCACTATGAGTGGGTCGGCCGAAGCCGTATAGGCCGGCCTAGGCTATATAGGCCAGGCCGGCCTATCAGGCAGCCGGGAAAAAGCCTATATGGCCTATAGGCGGGCCAGGCCAGGCCAGGCTCAGGCTTAACCAGGCCTGCAGGCTCGGGCCAGGCTAGATCCGAGAGAATTTGGACAGGCCGGGCCCGGCTTTACCGAAGCCTGGCCGGCCTGGCCCGTTGGGAACACTGAGTAAGCATGGGGTGCCGGAAGTAATGAGGGTGCTATTTGGAAGGAAATATGTCAACCTCGATAGTCCGGACGTTGGCGGCCGAACCCCCCTCTCGTGGGCCGCTTGTAATGGGCATGGAGGAGTAATGAAGCTACTATTGGGACGAAAAGACGTTAGTCCCAATAGGCCAAACAATTATGGAGAAACACCACTATTGAGGGCAGCCAAGAATGGGCATGATGGAGCAGTGAGGCTACTATTGGAACAGGAAGACGTTAACCTCGATAGGCCTGATAATTATGGTCAAACGCCTCTCTCGTTGGCCGCTCAGAATGGGCGTGATGGGGTAGTGAGGCTGCTGTTGGAGCGGGAAGACATCAGCTCCAATAGGCCCGACAATGATGGCCGAACACCGCTCTCCTGGGCCGCACAAAATGGGCACGATGGAGTAGTGAGCCTACTGTTGGAACGGAAAAACATTAGTCTCAATACGCCCGACAATGATAGCAAAACACCACTCTCGTGGGCCGCGCAAAATGGGCATGATGGAGTACTGAAGCTACTGTTAGCACAGGGGGACGTTAGCCCTGATATGATTGACAGTGATGGTCGAACACCGCTCTCGTGGGTGGCCTGGAGTGGGCGTGATGAAGTAGCGAAGCTACTGTTAGAACGGGGAGATGTTAACCCCGATAGGCCAAACAATCGTGGCCAAACACCACTCTCGTTGGCCGCCTCAAGGGGGCATGATGGAGCAGTGAGGCTCCTGTTAGAACGGGGGGACGTTAACCCCGATAGGCCAAACAATTATGGCCAAACACCGCTCTTGTTGGCCGCCTTAGGGGGGCATAATGGAGTAGTGAGACTGCTGTTAAAACGGGAGGACGTTAACCCCGATAGGCCTGATATGCATGGCCAAACACCGCTCTCCTCGGCCGCCTCGAGGGGGCAAGATGGAGCAGTGAGGCTGCTGATGGAACGGGGGGGAGTTAGCTCTGGTGGGCCTGACAACCGTGGTCAGGCACCGCCCTTGACGGCTAGTAATAGGCATGATAAGGTAGTTAAGCTACTATTCGAACGGAAAGACCTTAGCCTCGATGTTTCTGATAATTCTGACCAAAAAATGCTCTTATGGGCCGCTCGGAATGGGCGTGATGGAATAGTGGAGCTGCTGTTGGAAAGGAAAGACATCAACCCCGATATACCCGACAATTATGGCCAAACACCGCTCTCGTTGGCCGCCTCAAGGGGGCATGATGGAGCAGTGAGACTGCTGTTGGAACGGGGGGACGTTAAACCCGATAGGCCTGACATGTATGGCCAAACACCGCTCTTGTTGGCTACTCGGGGTGGGCATAATAGAGTAGTGAAGCTGCTGCTGGAACGGAAAGACGTTACCCCCGATAGGCCAGACAATGATCGCAGAACCCCGCTCTCGTAGGCCGCTGAGAATGGGCATGATGGAGTAGTGAAGCTACTATTGGAATGGGAAGACGTTACCCCGGACGGGCCTGACGATTATAGCCAAACCCCGCTCTCTAGGGCCACCTATAATGGGCACGATAGCGTAGTGGAGTTGCTCACGGCCCGAAAGCCCGCAGCCCCTAGGGCGGTTTGAGACACCATCTCTTTCGCCATCTTCGTGCCTACCAATTTTACTACATTTGCAGACACTGTTCAAAATGTGAACGCCAGGGGCACAATCTATTCTATGTGGATAATACTGCACAACTTGAAGTGCAAGGGGGATTGCGTGGCATGCTAAGCGGGAGGGTAGGATAGTACTAGAGCAGATTGGTAGGAGTTCTGGTTCTTAATTCTTCTAAAACAGGTGGGCAGCAGCAACTGTATTTATTCAAAAGTGTGTGTCCATATATGTGAAAGAAATATAGGAAAAACAATGTAAAAAATGTAAGTGAGAACATTCTGGACCATGAAATCCTGCCAAATAAATCCAAACAATTTGGGTGAAAGTATGAGGGTGTGAGGTGATTATTAGAAATATCATGACCAACAATGGTGCATAAGAGATGCATAAAATCCTGAACACCTGATAGGAAAACACATGTTAAATTCCCAATATTATCCTGAAATAAACAATGAAACACTATAATATATATCTTAGCTCTAGTAATGTAAATGATGTCCAGGCCGAGCTGAAACACAAACTAGGTAAAAGAATACACTGTCGTGTCATGAAATATACCAGGAAATATACCGAAAATTTCAAGAGATTCTTCCCCATTTATATCGTCCCCCCTTTTCTCATTCGGCCTCTCAGGGTGATCACACTGTCCTGTGCACATTTTAATTTCTTAGTACAGAAAAATGTCAAGTCAGTCGGGGGTGTTGATGCCATCAAGGCTGAGATATATAGGTACAGGACATTCACTTTTTTGATTTAACTTTTCTCTCTTTTCTAGGGTTCAACAAATTTATTTGCAAGTTTTTCTCTGAGGAGAGGACGGCCCTCTACGATACCATCCTTGTACAGTATCTCGCCCCCTTTCCTCAATAATATTACGGACTTTGGTTGGAGTGTAGTATGCATTGACAAAATTAACTGAACACCAGGGCGACCGAGGCAACCGATCGGCCCCCACAGCCCCTCACAACAAGCCCTCCCACAAAATCATTAACAAATAACTGAAACATCATAACTAGATTTGTTCTGCTTTTTATTGTTGGTGTTGAGGTCGGTGGTATGCTATGTGCAGATTGCTGCTATGTATTTTCAAAAAAAAAAAGACCATTTCTCCTGGTTGATGAGGAAAGAATTATGAGTGTTCTTCTGCTGTTCTGTCTATTTTGTCACCACACAATATATACTTTCTAGATCTACAGTACTGTGTGATAGGCGATGTCTGGGTCTGCTTTCCTTCTAGACGGAATGCTGTAAGGGCCGCCTATTTCAAGTCGGCAGTGCTCCTCATTTAGCTATAGATAAACTTTATTGAATCGGGCTAGGAGAACGACTTCAGTCTGGGTTTTCCTTCTGTGTTAGTTCCTTGACGTTCGGAAAACAGAGGTTAATTGGCCATATTACAGTTGGTTAGAGAGGGGTAACCGAACACTGAGATAATAGCAATGTGAGCAGCTTTTTTGTTAAAATGTTCTTCGGTGGTTGAAGGTTCGGGATGTTCGGCTATCTAACAATACCTTCCTACAAAATCAGACCACAATCATATATAGTGCTATCACCCACTTCAGTTATCATGTGAATATCTAGCGAAGGTGCTCAGGATGTAGGGATTCTTATCCTATAACTTATATTCATGGATGTCGGGGCACCTTTATGTTCGAATGGTAGAAGGACTTGGAAATTCAGTTCAAGCATCAAATTACCTGTCCAACACCGCACTTTAGTATTCGCAGGAAACCCACATGAAAGACTACTTTTTTTTTCTTTTTTGAAAATCAACAGTTTCAGAAACTTACGTCGGTTATAAAATCCCAGTCGTAGGGTTTTTGAATCTCGATGTGTTTACAGCGATGGTGGGATATTTTATTCGTGAAAAGATCGATCCTCTCCACTTGTGCTTGGATTGTAAACTAAGGCAAAGCGTGTAGATGAACCACTAACGACAAGTGCGAGGCCGTAGAACTAAGTACTATAGGGCGCATGTTGGATCCTGGGCAAGCTGATTGGGCTGGGTATTCGCCACCTAAAGCGGCAGGTTACGGCAAGTTAAGGGCGGCCCCACATTTCTTCAGCCCCGGAGCTGAGTGGGCCGAATTTTACCTTACTCAAGAACTCCTTTGAATGACTCCTCTGCATCGGATCTAGAACATTTTAAACACCAAAAAAACTGAAATGTCGCAATCTAGTTTCGGGGAAAGTAGCAACTCTTTCAATAACAACTCCCTTAACAAGAATACCAACTTGAACTCATTCGATACGAACTCGCCCAATACTACAAACAATCTGGGGAACATGAACCTCGGTAGTGCTGGTGAGACGGCTGAGATCCTCACATGGCTATCTCCACTGGAATCCAGGGTCCGGCACGAGGACATTAGAGAGCACCGAGTCGAGGATATGGGAGACTGGTTCTTACAAACAGAGGAATACCAAAATTGGTCTAACGGCATTCATGGTGGCGAATCAAATAATTCGGTTTTGTTTTGCTATGGACATCCGGGAGCCGGGAAGACATACATTAGGTAAGAAAATATATCCTCCATAAAGCAATGGTGTTGCTAAGAAGCTGTGATGCCAGCTCTTTGGTGATAGATACATTAGGTGATTGGGCGAAGGGGCGAAATGCTGCAGTTGCTTGCTTCTACTTCGACTTTGCCCCACAGAAGGAGCAATATCCGATGAGTGTCCTGGGTTCCCTCCTAAAGCAGGTTGTTTGTGGACTCGACGAGATTCCGGAAAAGATCGCTCAGGCCTTCCGGGACCAGAAAAATGTCATCGGGGGCCGGAGGCTGGAACTGAGTGAAATTGTGGAGATGTTACAGGATATATCGTCCTCGCGGCCCACCTTAATTTGTATTGATGCCGTGGACGAATGCATGACGGAGTATCAGGTGGAGCTGCTTGATTCACTCAAACAAGCTTTACACAAGTCCGCGAGCACGCGGATACTTCTGGCCGGAAGATTGCAAATCCGAGATGAGGTGGAGGAACATCTCGCTGGGAGGGTAGTGGCTAAGCCAATAAAGAATGATATCGTTCGATTCCTGCGAGCGAAACTGAAAAGGGATACAACACCGGACGCAATGGACAAGACCTTGGAGGGGGACATTATAAAGAGCATTCTCGAGACAGTTTCAAAGATGTAAGCAGGAACTAAAGGCACTGAGAGAGGCGCGTGAAACCGTGAGCTGACAGAGCTGTTTCTAGACTCCTGCTAGTATCTCTAGATATCAAGGCCATCCTACAGGAAACAACACTGCATCAGAGACGAGAAAAGCTCTGTACAATCACAGATGGGTTGGGAGACACATACGATGCAACCATAAGGCAGATAAAGGCACAAGAAGGGGATGGAGCAAGACTCGGGATGGAAGCTCTGATGTGGATTTCACATTCAGAGAGGCCGTTGAAGGTGGATGAGATATGTCAGGCGGTAGCTGTCGAGATAGGATCAACCGACATTAATACCGACAATGTACCTTCGATACGGACTGTCTTAAGATGTTGTCAAGGACTAGCAACCGTTGACGAAGAGTCCTCAACTATTAGGCTGATTCATTTCACACTCAAAGAGCATCTTTCCGGTCATCCCGACTTATTTGACAGACCTCACTCGAAAATGGCGGAAACATGTTTGACATATCTCCATTTCCAGGCCATTAAGGACCTTTCCGCCATCCCCTCTCGCAACCTCCCGGGTATATCCCTCCTGGAATATTCTTCTCTATATTGGGGAACACACATGGGAATGGACCTCTCCGACCGCTTATGTGGGCTGCGAGGTATGGGCGTGAAGAAGTAGTAAAATTGCTTATGCGGCACAAGCATATTCAACCTGATATGCCGGACACGAAATATGGTCGAACGGCACTCTCATGGGCTGCTGGGAGTGGTCACGAAGGGGTGGTTAGGCTATTTCTTAGTTCTCAATTTATCAATCCTGGGAGCATAGGCCGTCGGCGTGGAGCTCCTGAAGTAATGAGTGTATTATTTGGCAGGAAATACGTCAACCCCGATAGGCCGGATGATCGTGGCCAAACACCGCTCTCGTGGGCCGCTCGCAATGGGCATAGTGGGGTAATGAAAATATTATTGGAACGGGGAGACGTTAGCCCCGACAAGCATGACAATTATGGTGAAACACCGCTCTTGTGGGCCACCTTGAAGGGGCATAATGAAGCAATAAAACTACTGCTGGAAAGGCAAGATGTAAGCCCCGATAGGTCTGACAATTCTGGAAAAACGCCGCTCCTGTGGGCCGCATATTATGGCCATGATAGAACTGTGAAGCTACTGTTGGAACAGAACAACGTTAGCCCCAATACCCCTGATGATTATGGGCAAACGCCGCTCTCGTACGCCGCTAAGGACGGGCATGATGCAGTAGTGAAGCTACTGTTAGAAAGGAAAGACGTTATCCCTGATCGGCCTGACAATTATGGTCACCCACCGCTGTTGTGGGCCACCCGGAATGGACATTGTGGAGTTGTGGGGCTACTGTTGGAACGGAAAGACGTTACTCCCGATAGGCCTGACAATCATGGTCGAACCCCGCTCTCGTGGGCCTCCGCAAATGGAGGTGATGGAGTAGCGAAGCTACTGTTGGAACGGAAAGACATCAACCCCGATCGATCTGACGATTTTGGCCGCTCACCGCTCTTCTGGGCCACCCATAATCGGAATGATGGAGTGGCTAAACTACTCTTACAACGGGAAGACGTTACCCCCGATCGACCCGACAATCTTGGCCAAACACCGCTCTCGTGCGCCGCCCGGAATGGACGTGATGCAGTTGTGAAGCTACTGTTGCAACGGAAAGACGTTAGTCCCAATCGGCCCGACAACGATGGCCAAACACCGCTCTTGTGGGTGGCCAAGAGTGGGAATGAGAGAGTAGTGAAGCTACTGTTAGACCGGGAGGACGTTAGCCCTGATAGGCCTGACGATTTTGGCGAAACACCGTTGCTGTGGGCAGCCCGGAATGGGCACTATGGAGTTGTGAGGCTACTGTTGGAACGGGAAGACGTTAACCCCCATAGACCCAGCTACCATGGCCAAACACCGCTCTCGTCTGCCGTCCAGAGTGGGCATTATGGAGTAGTGGGGCTACTATCGGAACTGGATCACCTTAGCCCCGATAGACATGACAATTATGGCCGAATACAGCTCCCATTGGCCGTCTAGAATGGGCATCATAGGGTGGGCCTGAAAGTTTGCAACACCCAGCGCGATATAAGCTCCCGGAGACATCATCTCATTTAGCGTCTCCATCCCTACCCTTCCGCCCATTTTACAACATTAGCAGACGCTTTACGACTGTATCTTTCCGCTCCCCTGCTCATTCCTGCTCATTGGCCTCTCAGGGTGGTCAAATTGTCTTCTGGACGTCGCCATTTCTCAGTACCTTAAATGCTAAGTCCATCGCGAGAGTTTATGTTATCCAGTCTGAGATATATGAATGAAGGACTCACTTTTGATTTCCCTTTTTCGTTTTCTAGCATTCCACGGACCGAATTTATAGTTTTTCTCCGGTACCCTCCGCCATCTTCCATTCTTGTAATTCTCAATTCCCCTACTTAATAATAGAACGGACTTTGGTTGGAGTGTAGTATATGGTATTATAGCAGAATTTCTTTGGAGAGGTCCCTAAATCGAGCCTCTTATAATAATCATGCACTATACAATGAAAAGCGGTATATAGAGATCTTGAAGATCCAGTCACACATACTGTACTCTTTCCTTCCTTCTGCCCTATCTCCTGCCGCTCGCTAACAACAGAGCTATCATACCCACAAGGCCAGGCAGAATAATCAGAGGACAGGAGAGACGAGGGGGACAAGAATAGAGTGAACTATTTTTAACCTAGTGGAAAATTCAAATGATAGCTTCCTGCAATCTCCTCCCCTTCTTGTTTGTTGATGGTGGGTGAGCGTTGTCAGGATTGCCCGATGAAGATAAAGTGACTAATCAAAAGTCTTGGTCATCAGACACTTTGCACTGCAACGGCTTACCAAAAAGATTCTGATCTTTGATGAGCTGTATTATAACAACCAAGCACCAGGAGACTCTGTAAATAGCTGGAGGATAACCTTTATATATAAGATAACTACATAGGTAGTTTTTTGAACCTTTTTCATACTGGTTTACTAGAGGTGCATAGTTAAAAACAAAAAAAGAAAAGGTCAATTTTTGGTGGTTAATTATCTTAGCGAGGAGGAACTTTACAAGGCTGTGGGACCTGCAGTCAGTGATCAGTATACTTGAAATGAATAATGGGATATTATATGAATAAAATGACTTTAAATCATGAATTTAGAAAAAGGAGAACCAATTTCTGATCAGATACTCGCAGTTAAAAATTGCTGCTTTTGCCCATTTTTGGTGTGAAACCGAGAGAATCACCAAGACTTTTGCTTAGTCACTTTACTTGTGGGAGTTGCCAGAAGTGGAGAGTGTTGTAATTGACAATGGAGGTATACTGAATGTGTTCAGTGACCGCATTTTTTCTAGAGGTGGAATGATTGGCTGAACTCGTTCTATGGTTGTGTCTTCCATTTATTATTACAGAAGTACGCAGACAATTGAGGGCATACATGGAGAGAATTCGGCGGGCATTGGAAGGGATGGAACGATCAGGGCTATTTTCTTACATTTCACATACTCATGTTTTGGCTAGTTAGCGGGGATGAGAGAACGAAATTTCTGGTTATGCTTTCCCTATGGCCTCGCCCCATTCTAGCTTGAGCTTTCGACCCTTAAGCTATTTTCAACCCCTCCGAGATCTCAAAGAAACTGAGCTAGCTTGTACTCGCGTAGTCTCATAAAATTTGGCAGCTGTCGAAGTAGACCTGCACCACATGAACACCTCCATTCTTCGGGTTAGCATTTCTATCCAGAGGGTGATGCGAGAACACCATGATGCGGCTAATCATCATTGGGATTCAAATACGTCATTACCCATCTCAATTATTTGAAGCAGAAACTAGCCGGAGAAGGTAATATATCTAATCCAAGCAATCATAAATACTCACTTGTATTAAAAGGATCTGCTTGGCTTTGATAATTGCGAGAGTATAATAGACTGTTCAGATGCTCTGGAGATGGTTCGAGAACCGGATGAGTTGCTTAGCAATAGATTATACCTACATGACTCTCCTTCGTTATCATGGAGGTGCAAGGATAAGCGCATGTTGGAAATACAGGGATAGGTGTCGATTCATGGGATAATCAGAACTTGTTATTTGAGTTTTACTACACACCCGTCTACACTGCTAGTTCCGTTTTGAAAGAATGAGCATGAAGTGCAAGTGGTGGAAATTACATTTCATATTCTTCTCATCATAAAAAGTGCCTAAATTCCCATTCCAATTCTCTCACTCTATCATCAAAACCTATACGACCTTTATTCCTTACATTAATGCAACAATCACTGATCAGAAAGTGTTGATACAGTACCGGAGGCCTACCCCTAAGATCGATTGTATTTGGATGGCCCAACTCACCACTTATTATAGGAAACCTCTACCCCAATCTGTTTTACTACATAATGCGATGAGAAAACAAGAGAAACCTTCCCCATGGTGGGTAATTCAGTACTGTACTTGGAACAATAGGGAGATTTCATGGATGCAGCTGTATATTTAGTGTGAGCCCAGAGTTTCATAGCACCGCTTCTTGTATCATGCGGTTCAGATCCAGTGGCCCCCTTGATGCTCCCATAAGGCCAGTCCTATAGCCACAAATATGTGCAGCTCTAATCCAGTTGGTAGCTCGGGTGGAGGTTAACCCTGCCAGGATTCTTGGGCTAAGACGAGGGTACCATTTATACAACCTGGTCGGTAGTCGGATGATAAGTCGCCCCGATTTTCGCTTGAGGGGTTACCAGGCTATATTCTGCCACTGTGGGGATTTCATTCTCCCAGTTCGCAGCTACAGGGTCTCCGACAGACCTCTTATCTGATTCAATGTGATGTGAAGGCCGTATTATATAAGTATAATACTTTCTAAATCTGTAGTCTGTAGCACACCTGTAAGCAATGTTGAGTATGGTCTGGTGGGATACGGGAAGCCACCCTGTTGTTGTGGAAAGTGTAGGACGCATTGAGGGTAAACCAATGGTTGCGCACTCATGTTTGTTGGTCCTATTTAGTTAGCAGATGTGCACCTGAGAATGAACAAGATAATTCTCTCTCACCTCCAACACGCCAACCTCATCTAACAGATCTAACAGGCGGTGCGCAGGTCGGCTTACCTCCCGAACGCAGTGCTGTAAACGCCAAATATTCCTGGCGGGCGGTGCTCTTTACTTAACTATAAGTAAACCCTACTAGTATTACAAACGCGATGAATGACTACAATCTCAATTTTACTTCTGAGTGAGCTCTTTGGAGTTAAGTAGCTAGTCGTTTATCGGCCATTGGATCGCTAGTTGCAAAAAATAAAATAACGAAAAACAACTGGGTAATAGCAGTGTCAACAGCTTTTTCATTAGAATATTTCTAATTGTTCGAGGGTGTGGGGTGTTCCGCCATTCTTGTAGTGTGGCAATAGTTTAGCCTAACATTGTTAATCTATATGTATCTATAATGTCAACATTCTGCCTACTTGTTTTCAAAATATATACCCAAGAGCTCGGTGCGAGTATTCTCGCTTTATAACTTACCGTATCCATGGAGGCGGGAGTTGCCGATACCAGTCGTCTCTAATCAGTGTTCTCAACGGGGCAGTCCGTCCGTCCTGAAGGCGGACGGCGGTGGACGGCGTTAAGCGGTCCCGTCCGGTCTTTTTCAAAACTTGCCCTGCGCCCCGGTGCGAAGGACTATAAGCCCCACCGTCCCCCGCCGTCCACCGTGAAACATGTTTCATGCCAAGGAACACGCCCGAATTAGTAAGAAATCTCGCCTGGGGACAAGATTGCTTATGTCATCCCAGCTTTCCTCAGTGCCTGGAGGCGGGAATATTCTTATTATTCTTATAGCAGGAATCCGAGTGCTAGTATATGATAGAAAAAAAGAAGCAGGGGAACATACAACGAGCACAACACCACCAGGTTTTTCCATCAGAAGTTGCATACTCC
>Ga0307509_10002873_pt1 | contig 27253 bp, 20 predicted proteins | sample 10_EM_MG_FD_202245 | JGI IMG/M metagenome (GOLD analysis project Ga0307509, IMG submission 202245) | Populus trichocarpa ectomycorrhiza microbial communities from riparian zone in the Pacific Northwest, United States - 10_EM | ecosystem: Host-associated > Plants > Roots > Unclassified | place... | reverse complement strand
TAAGATGCACTCCAGAGTGGAGTTTCACCCTCGTCGTTCGGCTTGTCTGGATCGACATCGCTGCGTGCGAGCAGTAGTTTCACCACCCCCTCATGGCCACTGTAAGATGCACTCCAGAGTGGAGTTTTACCCTCGTCGTTCGGCTTGTCTGGATCGACATCGCTGCGTGCGAGCAGTAGTTTCACCACCCCCTCATGCCCATTATAAGAAGCGGCCCGGAGCGGTGTTCGGCCATCATTGCGTAGCCTGTTGGGATTGACATCTCTCTGTGCCAGCAGTAGCTTCACCACTCCCTCATGGCCATTGTAAGAAGCGGTCCAGAGTGGCGTTCGGCCGTCGTTGCTTGGCTTGTCAGGATTCACATCATTCCGTGCGAGCAGCAGTTTCACTACCCCCTCGTGGCCACTGTAAGATGCGCTCCAGAGTGGAGTTTCGCCATCGTTGTCCGGCTTATCGGGACTGACGTCATTACGTTCGAGCAGTCGTATCACTGCTCCTTCATTGCCTCGCCGAGCAGCCCACAATAGTGCTGTATTACCCATACAGTCACTCTGATTGATATCACAGCCTTCACTTTCTATCAAATGACCAAGGACATCATCAATTCCAAAGTAGGATGCGCAGTGCAAACTGGGCCATACGTGATGGGGAAATGAACAATTATGCGAAGTGCTTATTTCCTGAACAAGCAGGGTCGCGTATATATGGTTACCGCCGCAGTTTAATAGCTCCAGGGAAAGTGATGTCAAGCGACCCGAGAGTTCAGCCTTCGCATGGCTTCCCCAATACAAAGAAGCATATTTGAGAAACGGCATATCTCCAAGGTTGGAAGCATCACCGGCTGGGAGGCCCCGGACTATATTGTGATTTAGATAGACCAGGCATATCTGCCCAAGTGTGTTGTGGGCATCAGGAAAGATACCAGACTGGGAGAGGTATTCTTGAAGTGTGTAGTGGATAAGTCGCACAGTCGATGTCTTTGTGTCAACCACTGCAAGTCCTAAGCATGACCCTAGCACAATATCTTGCGGCCGGATATTCTCAGGGTCTAGATCCGTCGACTGAATGTCTACTGCCAGAGCGTGGCACAGTTCGTCAATACGTAACGGCCGCTCCGCGTGCGATACCCACATCAACACCTCCATCCCAAGTCGTGATCGGTCTCCCTTCTGCTCCCTTATCCGCTGCAGTGTCTGTACATACACACTGTCGAGGCCCACGCCCGTTGTCGCCACCTTTCCCAACATTTGCTTTCTACTCGCTATCGATGTCTGGCCCAAGATTGCCTCAATATTTAAGGCCACGAGTAGAAACCTGAGTACAATATCAATGAGGGTTTCAATTTGGGAATACAAGTTCTTCTACTCACATTTCCGAAGCCCCTTCCAAAATTGTTTTCATGATAACATTTTTCAGATCCTCTGTCATCAGGCCTGGATCTTGGTGATCGTCATCATCCATCTTCTTGCTTAGGTATCGAGTAATATCCCCTTGGTCGGCCACAATGTGTATGGAGTAGGCACTTTTGGCGAGAAGCTTATCGAGTTCCGTGCGAATATGTGGTCTCCCTGTGAGAAATAGCCTTACATTTGGTGCTTCTTGAATAATTTGTTGCAAGGCGCGAAGGAACTCTAGTCGCTGCTGTGGGAGCACTTCATCTACTGCATCGACACAAAGGTATACTACCTCGATGGAACCGACTGCCTGGACGAATAATTTTATCATATCTGGCACCCCCAAACCATCGGAACCTTCCCGCTTCGACTCATCAAAAGCACTTTGAATTTCACTCGGAATCCGCGGCGCCCTCGAAGCGACCTGGCGAACCAGACCTCCAATCATATTCACCGCCGATTGGTCCTTCTGTGTCTGATAATCGCAATAGAGAAATATAACGGACATATTCCGTCCCCGGGTTTCCTTCCGGAGGGTGTCGATTACTAAGGAACTGATTTTATTGCTGGTCAGCATCTTCCATTATTTCTGGAGATACTCTTGTACCTTATGTAGGTCTTTCCAACCCCTTGACCCCCATAACACAGCAATGCAGGATTCGCCGACCCTTCCTGGCTCCCACACCATGACTCGAACTCACACCTCCTAAGAACCCATTCCCCAACCCCTTCAAGGCGACCATTTTTCACATCCTGATGTCTTTTATCGGGTTGGAGTGGAGATAACCATTCTTGGATTCGCGATGACTCTTCCTCTATTCCCACGTTGATGGTGGTATTGTTGATGTTTGACACATTCCCGACATTCGAATTCGAGTCACCATATCTCGTATTGGTGATGCGATGGTCAGCAAGGACGTTCAACATCCCATGCTGCGATGGGCCATGGAGCCTTGGTACTCTGTCCCCGGTGGGTAATGTGTTCATTGCGAGTAAAGTTAGTAATGAATGAGAAGATGATATAACCGTAAAGTGGCCCGTCGAAGGAGTCAATGGGGCCTTGTTCGCTTGACCAGGGAAAAGCGGGGCTTGCTCTGTGCTCATATCTTCGCTGGTTGTGTCACCTGCAGTCCCCAACCAATCATTTCCACGCCAAGACTGTCGATTGCCCCATCTTTGCATCCCCCACTCTGTTAGACCCCAGTTGGAGAAAGCTTTTAGAAACTTACTAATGACTGACTTACTGTAGCCTCGCCTAGACTAGCACTGGTCTCGCATCGCAGAGCGCTCTTTCATCACCTGGCTTTCTCCGAAACTCTTCTGTTCCCTGGCACTAGAGTTCGTTACGGGGCCCCGTTTCGAGGGAGCGGGCGAAAATAACCCATGTTACCTGGCTTAACTGAGAAAGAAAACACGAGTTTTTTCCTCGGTTAAGCGAGATAACCCCTATTGTTTTCACCCCGTTCCCATGAAACGGGGCCCCGTAACGCACTCTACCTGGCACGCCCGCTCGAAGCCGAATCGTGGGAACCCAGCCCCCCCCCCCGAAATCAATGATTAGAGAGCGCTCCTGTCAACTCACCATGTGCTGTACACGAGTACAGCTCACCCCAGGCCGCCATCGCCACCAGGATTCCGAATAGTCCGACCGGTCAGGTCCTGAACAGGAGACCGAACGGTCAGTTGAGAATGGAGGAGGAGACTAGACTTGACCGAAATATTTGGTCAGGTCAAGTCCAGTCCAGTCTGGGACCAGTCTAATATGGGATCCCTGTTGTATCAAAGCGGCCGTTGCTGTGACATGTGATAGTCCTACTCTTTCGATTTCGCCTGGTAGTTATAACGTCATTTACCTATAAGTGGCTCGGCACCGGGATGCGGCTCACCATGGCAACAACAGGAAAATCAAATGTATCTTATATTATCTACACAAATAGAATTGATACAATATTAAAAATTTGTTAGAAAGTACTTTTCAATATGGAGAATGAGAATCTGTAGTTTGTATTTAATAATAAAAAATAATTCTTCTAGTATACTCACTTTATGCCAAACTGGTTGAAATAGCATATTGCTGATGATAGTGGTCAAGAAAATTGAAACCAATAGCAAAAATAATATTAGAAGTAAATAATAAGATCACCTAAGTCATGTATTTGAACTATGAACTGCTTTGGTATTTGTTGGTAGCCATTTTAGGAGGTATTGTGACTTTAAAAAAGAGTATAGTTCAATATGTATCTTAGAAATGGGATCAGATAATATCTACTTATGGGGTTTACAGAATATTCCAATACTTGCTAATATTATTCATTAAGGTGGCCCAAGATACTATATAAACTTTCAAGTCTGTTGGTAATGTCTTGCAAATTTAATTCGCAGGTAAGTGGATTGTAATTTAAAGTGAAATACTACCCTCCAGCCTCAACCATGTTGGCTACATACACAGGGTAATAATAAATTCTTTGTCATATTGCCTAGTCATATAGTTAATGCTATTGAATAAATTTCGGTCAGTTTGGAGCTTGGAATATAGAGATTTCACACTTGAGCACTAAAGATACTGAATTTTGCTTTCAATTTGTAGCATTCAGTAGTACATGTATGATATCTCTAAATTCCAATGCCCAAACTCACTGAAACTTATTCAATAGCTTTAACTATATGACTAGACAATATGACAAAGTATTTAGCCTTATCCTGTATGTCTAGCCAACATGGTTAAGGCTGGAGTGTAGTATTTCGCCCTAAATTACTATACAATAACCAGGTAATTAAATTTGTAAGACATAACCAACAGACTTGAAAATTTATATAGTATCTTGGGTCACCTTATTGAATGATATTAGAGAGTATTGGAATATTCTGTAAACCCCATAAGTAGATATTATCTGATCCCATTTCTAAGATACATATTGAACTATACTCTTTTTTAAAGTCACAATACCTCCTAAAATGGCTACCAACAAATACCAAAGCAGTTCATAGTTCAAATACATGACTTAGGTGATCTTATTATTTACTTCTAATATTATTTTTGCTATTGTTTTCAATTTTCTTGACCACTATCATCAGCAATATGCTATTTCAACCAGGTTTTGCATAAAGTGAGTATACTAGAAGAATTATTTTTTATTATCAAATAAAAACTACAGATTCTGATTCTCCATATTGAAAAGTACTTTCTAACAAATTTTTAATATTGTATCAATACTATTTGTGTAGATAGTATAAGATACATTTGATTTTCCTGTGGTTGCCATGGTGAGCCGCATCCCGGTGCCAAGCCGCTTATAGGTAAATGACGTTAACAAACAACCTACCGTAGAAAAGTTATCCTACACTCTCTTGATCCTCCACTAAAAATAAAACTCTGTTGGACGGATCCCATATTGGTTCTTAGTCGTTTTCGTCTAACCGAAATTCCAACATCGGATATCACTCGACTGACGGAGTCTGATCCTGTTTAGTCTAGTTGGTTGTCATGTCATTCACTGCTCGGTCGGTCAAATTTCTATCCTTTAACCGGACTTGACTATCACCGGAGCATGTAGTTCAGACTAGTCCGGCTCCGGACGATGGGGAATCTTGGCCAAAGGCTGGGCACATTCTATCACTGGGTCCGCCCAGTCCAGTCCTCCGCCGACCATTCGGAACCCTGATCGCCACTGCTTACCCACTGCATAGTGCTGTTACAGCTCGATCAGATAATTCATGGGTACTACTTGTTGACCAATTCCCGTGAGTGGCCTTTGAAACTTTTGCCAACCTTCGCCTGAACCCGGAATCATCTATTGCTAGTACGGCAAAGATTGGATGTCCGAATCACTCCAGAATTATTCTTCCTACTATCAATTTCCCAATCTTGGCTACAATTTGCTTGTAAAGTCCGCTTAGAGAGCTAACATCACCAATTCCTCCATGTTAAAGCTGAGCTTACAGGCGAGACGAGATGACTAAAGAAAGCGTCTCGCTAATCTCAACTCTGCCGAGGAGATTTCTAACTCTTGCAATTGCCTCTTGAGCACCCAGGCAAGTTTCTCTTTTCGGGAATAGGTTGATGGTCCCCGGGATAGGTAGGCTATAGTTTCTATTGTTTCATGAAATGTTCAGATGTTTGGGGGAATGCTTCCGTTGATGGATGGGTTAGAGTCTGGGCAGTCAGAGGAACCCGCGAAGATTGTAGAGGTGAAGGCAGTACAAGAGTACAGTATTGAATTTAAGCCGCAGGAGAACAGGAGAACGTCACTCTTTGCGATGAATTTCTTTTGTTAATGGATTACATCGTATGTTTTTCTCTTTTGTTTCTGTTGGGTAGAACATGCGGGGAAGAAAGCGGACATGTCTGGTGATCGATGGGAGGATCAGTATGACTCGGTTATGTTTTTCATTTTCATTCTTTTTTTTCATATATACTCCTGTCTTTACTGTCAGCTTAGCAAGCGAGAAGAGGAGAATGAGTTGCGCGCTGTCTACCCAGATACCATCCCGTGCCGTATTTTTTGATTCTCTAAGCTATTTTTATTTCCATACCTCTTGTGTGTTCCTTCTATTGAATAGATATCTGGCCAATGTGATAGAGATATTGTATTGCCGTATATTTTTTCGCCGGAGGATCTCAATTAACTGAACCATGTGCTATCGTAAAATCTCGAATAATTGTACAATGTGCTATATCGCTGGAGTTGCCTCCTCCGGTAAGGTCTGGTGTTTTTATTATATTTTTCTTTCTCTCAAAGGTGCTGGGCGGCTCTTCAATTATTCGAGATTTTACGGTACTTTACCTGACTTGCTTTCTCACTAGGATTGTATTTTTGTGCTCACCTGCATCTTTCAGACTTGCTGCGTAGCCCATTCCTGATTTTTTTCTATCGTTCGCCCGATTTTGAGTAGTAGAAAATTGTGGACTACGGTACTCGGAACACTAGTCCGTCATGTTAGATTGGACGGTAGCATAGGACCATGAGAGTGGGTGGAGGAGTTCGCCTGGTAATTAATACCGCTAAAGAGCAAAAGCTAGCACTCCCATCCAGGGGTACTCTGCAAGCGGAACTGAAATTTTTGAAAGCATAGTGCTCTCGCACAAAATAAGTTATGGTGAACCTCAAAGTGGGGGCTGGCAATGCACATCCCCGGCCAAACATCGTCTCAACCACACAACACCATCTAACGTACCCTCGTATTCCAAGGCAGAGCCAGCACCCGGCGTACCCAGCCATCTATAGGTTTAGGTAATGTGATTGGCTGAACCTCAGTCCTGATTTAAATAGTGGCTAGTATTTGGATGGTGGCTCGCTACTAGTAGGCCGGGTGCTCGCTCACTATGGCGTGGAATACCGGTACGGTCCACCATTCACAATAGCTCCATTCTTTCAAAGCTCCAACCCTGATTGCCCTGTCTTCCCCTTCCTCTTTTTCTCCTTGCAATCGCTCGTGTCACTCGTGGCATGAATTCCGCTGCACAATTGGTTGAGACTGGTCGTTAGGGTATTTTTAGTAGGGAGTATTTAATTACAATTCCGGTTCTCGCGCCCGACCGTGGAGTGCATCATGACTTATTTTGTGTCGGAGTATTTCAGTAGGATAAAAAAATATACCTACTCTATCCCTATTCGACACCAGCTGATATCGGTAGCTGCCCCATGAGAGGCTGTATAGAGCCCGCTCGCAGTGGAACGAATATGGTACCTGTACCTCCTACCCACGATATTTGAAGGCTCGAGTACCCTAAGTGTGATCCTCTGCCACCCCCGCCACACAGGCCCCTATGCTCACGAAGTCAGGTTATGGTGGAGAGGTGCAGGCTCAATGGAGTGCCAATGCCGTCTAGTTCTCAGCCCTTCTTTTTTGTGTAGCATTGCTGAATGTATTTTGTAAAGACAGTAGAGCCTCATTCCGTACCCGACCTTCGACCACACCCTTGCAAACTAGAACAATAGTATTGTCGCATTCCTCTGCAGCGCATACAGCCTCGTAACCCACTGACAAACCTACTAACCAGTCAAATATCTTGTTGAGCCTCATATAATACCGCTCTTTCAATGTGGGAAATGAGGGCCGCACAGAATAGGCTAAGCGAATTCACTCGGAACTTGGGCATTTTGTAGAAAGGATATGGAATGTTTCACCGGCCGCACTTCGCTCGCTCACTCTACTCAATTCTCTTCGCTAAAACTGAACTAACAATGAAAGCACCCCGCGTGCGTTTTCCTACAGTTCTCTCTTGAATGTAAATTATATGCGCTCGTGTTTGACCACGGTAAGTGGTGGATGTGGAGAAGATGGAACAGAATAAAGTAAGGAAATTCATGAACTAGTGTTCCGAACTGTCGAGTCTTGGAGGTAGGAGTGAACGGAGCGCTAGTGGTATGGTAGTCCTTCCGTTTGGTACAAGTACTCCATAGGACTAGGGTAGAAGGGGGTAGGACAGGGCTCCTCCTACCGAGCCCGGTAGGCCCCCTTTGGAGTTTTTCTGTTACACTTTTTCCACCATTACACCTTGCCACTTGTAGTTCGCAATTTCATCTCCGCAAATCTCCCGAAAAATTCCATCTATTCTGCCGAAAGTCAGCTTCAGTAAGTATCCCTACCGCGGGCTGGTTGCGACATCACTAATATATTGAAAGCGAAAGATTTATAGAAGTATCAGAAAGAGGAAATAAGACTTGTAGAGGTTGAATTTGTTCAGGATTATCCTCCTACTCGGAGCACTTGATCATTGATTTAACCTCCTTCTCCTTCCTGCCGGAATATCATTTACTCTGTCGGCTACCCGGCATCATAATATATCACTCAGAGTTTTCCTGCGGCAAGCTGCCATCCCCCGCCGTCCCCTGTCGTCCCCTAATTTTTTTCTTTCTGATTGCTTGGCCGCTATCCCTAATACATGCCCTCTGTGCCCCCCCCCCTCCTCGCAGTCCTTCCCTACTCCCTACAATTATTTCCTATCCCCCACTGCCCTTGAAACCCCCTATAGTCCCCGCACGATCCCGGCCTTCAGGAGATCTCCTCTGCCGTCAGCTTGAACAGCCCCTCTCCCTCGCGTCTCACTTTACTGAGAAATTAATAGCGTGCCGGGCCCTACAGTCTACCAGGTAATTTGCCAGAACCGGATCTAGCGGTCCCTCCTCATCCACTCTTCTTGGCATTATCTCCGCCATCGCTTTGGGTCCCTTTTGGGGTTTGGAAAACTGCTATAAATAAATAAAGACAAATCCTTTTGCCTAGATAGCATGTCAAGCCGTGATCTTGAGCACCCCAATACACTAACAGTACCTTGGTTTACCAAACCAGGTAGGAAATAGGAGCGGAGGAGATTAAATGCATATCTCATAACACATAAGCAAGTACATGAGACATATAAATTCAAACATTGGTCTTTAGGAAAAACGAACAAGGAGAGGGAGGGAGAGAGTATCCACAAGAGAGCAAAGGATCTAGAAAAAGGAAAAATGTCAAAACCTAAATCCCCATCCCCTTCCACAATTACTCCACCTCAGAGACAGGCTAGCCATTTTTATCACCTTGCCAAATTGCCCTCCGGGGAGCAGACTGTAGGATCGGTGTATCTTACTGGCTCTTGTATTATTTTTGCTATACTTTATTTATTTATATTTTTATTTTTCTAGCCTAAGGAGGGATCTTGAACAAACTCTGCAGTCACGATCACGGCCAGCATTTATACATATTCCCTCTCGGTACACTTACTATCTTCTCTCTTTGAATCTCCTTTCACACACACTGCGCTCTGGGAAGAAAAGAAGGGCCGCAGCACCTTAGGTGATGCTGGTGTTTATCACAAAATCCAATATTAAGCAACGTGAATACGGTTAAAGAACGGTCTAGCCTATGATATTGCCTGCCCTTGACCCTCCCATTTATCAGGAGCAGTCCAAGGCTAGAATGGGTAAGGTTAGTTGAGCATATTTTTAATATGCCATATAAAACCGGTGGCAAACCTGTTAAGTGGATTTCTATTCACTGTACCCCCGCCCCACCACAATTACCAATCAAAGGCATATGTATATGAACATGATCTAAATGGAGAGGGAAATTCCTGTGAGATGGATGGAGAAAAATAGGTCCGACGTCGTGCGGGAGAGATAATTTATAGGTTAAATAAACAAGTTCTTGTGAAGAGGTAACATATCAAGCAGTGCCCCAAAGGATCCAAACGAACAGCCAAATCACGAGGTATGATTAAAGGTATATATTATACAAAAAAAAGATGTTTTCTAGAGACAGATATCTGCCCGAGATATGCTCAGGGATTGGAGTTTAGGCAAACAGAGAAGAAAGGAAAAGGAGGGGAGTGTACCTACAGCCTAGGGCAGATGGATTAGGAGGCTGTAAAGAGATTCCCGGAGAGGATAAGAGTGGCCCTGATAAAGGGCATTTATATAGGAGCAATAGCGAAAGATATAGGTAAAAGCGGGGGAAGGGGAGTGCAGGAAAATGGCTTTTTAAGACTAGACCGGAGAGGGTGGTGGAGTGATACAGTCGCGCCATGCAGGCGGATAGAGGTGCTGAGGAGAAGTGTTCGACTATGATAGTCTGGCCTAGCGTTCGTTACGCGGTCTCCGGGGCGGGGCGTGTTTTATTGGGGTTCCCTGCACCTGCACCCCTCCCCGTCCATTCCCCAGACGGGTCCCGTTAAAATAGGTGGGGAGAAACGGGGCCCCGTCCAGGGAATGAGTGGGGATCACCCCAAAAGTATCCCCCCCGGCCCCGTGTAACGGCGTGCCTAGCGAGTGAAAACCCGCCCCGTCCCGCCCCGTAACGAACTCTAGTCTAGCCTGTGGAGATTGACATCGGTCGGTGCTAGTGGAGAAAGCGATGAAACAAGGTCCAGATTCTGCAGCATATGGTGTCACCGAACTGCATATTGTGCTTAGACAAAATTAACTGACCTAATTTCCGTGCAAAAAGGAGTTGAAAATCGGAGTAGGCTAGAGCGGGCGCCCACCCCGCAAACAAAGGCTAACCGACCTTAATAGCCAGTTCAAATTTTCAGGGTCTTGCTCTGCTTTCGACCTTCAGTTGATCTTCAGGATCTTCTTCACGATCTTCACGATGACAAACCAGCTCTAGGCCCCGCAATCTATCGCGCCACCCCACAGCCAATCCACAGGATAAACCCCCCTTCCACCATCGCCCCTCATATTTCTTTTTTTGATCTGTCGTGCTTAAATTCCTATTGTCTCTTCATTATGATTATTTTTCCCTTATTTTTTTCACCGCCAGTATGGATCTCGAGTGGGATAGCTGAAAAAAGGAGAAGGTCGCCGGGTGCGAAGAGGAAACTTGAACTATTGTCGTGAGGTTATCGGTGTGGTATATGGTGGCTTCCGCGTTATTTCTACCATCAGTTTCTATTGATCATTTCTCTTGATTAATTTATCCTGAGTACGACATGAGACCGTCATGAATACTCTCAACGCAAAGTCATAGTTTTGAACTTTGAATACTCTTACTGTAGCACATTTAGAGGTAGGGGTTGCGGGGTGGGTTGAAATTCCGCTAGCATAGCAACTATCCATCATGTTGCTGATAAATGCCCGCACTGTGGGCTGTATTTCTCTTGAGCTCGGGCTATAGACTATGCCTCAACACTCTTGTTTTTCAATTGCCCTTTTTTTATTTGTTCCGAGTCGTAGCAGGTTAGGGTTAAGGTTTTGTTTCACTGACTTGCCCCCACCCACGGATTAGAGCAAAAACCAGTATAGCAGGATGATGCGGAAGACAACTAGTGGCGATCACTCGGCTGCACCGATAGAGATTACAGAGAAAAGGCAAACTAGCTTCCGGTTAATATTAGAACGGCCTTCTGCATATTTACATCTAACTCGATTAAGGTCTTGTCAACACCGACCCCACATCCGGTAACTATCGATAGAATGAGGACATGTTCGGTAGCAAAAATGGAACGATATAAAGGAGAAAAGCTAGAATACAAACGAGAGAGGCGATGGTCAAATGCAGGTTGGTTACGATCAAGGGGGTAGAAGGGGTAGTGCGATTGGAGGAATTAGAAATAGAGCCTTTGAAGTCCGGTACCCCTTCCGATGAATTAGGGTCATCTGGTGGGAGTGTAGGTTTCCTGCTGGGGCCCATGCAATTGGTGTTGGGATAATCACCTCCGACAGGTGTTGCCGCCACATACACTTCCCCGTCCCCGGTCGATGGCGGGGGTGATGCCTGGCGAATGGGACCTGTTGTGTTGGACTTGGCACCGACTTGGCCTGATATCATCCTCGCGACTTTATCGTGTTCTTGAGAGAGGGCCAGCCGGAACGGGGTTTGGTTCTCGTTATCCCGTGTGTCGAGGCCGATATCGATTCGCTCTAAAAGCATCTTCGCTACCCCCTCATGCCCATTGTGAGAAGCGGCCTGGAGCGGTGTCCTGCCATCGTCGCTTGGCTTGTCTGGGTTGACATTGCCTCGTACGAAGAGCAGTTTCACCACCCCCTCATAGCCTCTGGAAGATGCGATGAAGAGTGGAGTTTCACCCTTGTTGTTTGGCTTGTCTGGATCGACATCATTCCGTGCGAGCAGTAGTTTCACCACCACCTCATGCCCGCAGGAAGATGCGCTCCAGAGTGGGGTTTCGTCCCGGTTGTTCGGCTTGTCGGGATTGACATCGCTGCGTGCGAGAAGTAGTTCCACCACCCCCTCATACCCATGGTAAGCCGCCCGCCAGAGTGGAGTTTCTCCATCCACATCTGGCTCATCCGGATTGACGCCGTTCCGTACTAGGAGAAGCCTCACCACCCCCTCATTCCCATTATCTGAAGCGTTCCAGAGCGGTGTTTGGCCGTCGCTGCTTAGGTTGTCAGGATTGACATCATTCCGTGCGAGCAGTAGTTTCACTACCCCCTCATGCCCATGGAAAGAAGCCCGCCAGAGTGGGGTTTCGTCATCCGTGTCTGGGTGGTCGGGATTGACATCGCTGCGTGCGAGCAGTAGTTTCACCACGCCCTCATGCCCACGGTCCGAAGCCCGCCAGAGTGGGGTTTCGTCATCCGCGTCTGGGTGGTCGGGATTGACATCGCTGCGCGCGAGCAGTAGTTTCACCACGCCCTCATGCCCAAGGTCCGAAGCCCGCCAGAGTGGGGTTTCGTCATCCGCGTCTGGGTGGTTCGGATTGACATCGCTGCGTGCGAGCAGTAGTTTCACCACCCCCTCATTCCCATGATCAGAAGCGTTCCAGAGCGGTGTTCGGCCGTCATTGCTTGGCTTGCCGGGATTGACCCCATTCAGTGCGAGGAGTAGTTTCGCTACCCCCTCATGCCCATTAAAGCAAGCGTTCCAGAGCGGTGTTCGGCCGTCGTTGCTTGGCCTGTCGGGATTGACCTCATTCCGTCCGAGTAGTAGTTTTACTACCCCCTCATGCCCATTATAAGAAGCGTTCCAGAGCGGTGTTCGGCCTTCGTTGTTTGGTTTGTCAGGATGGACACCATTCCGTGCGAGAAGCAGTTTCACAACACTCTCATGCCCATTGAAGCAGGCGTTCCAAAGCGGCGTTCGGCCATCGTTGCTTGGCCTGTCGGGATTGACCTCATTCCGTGCGAGCAGTAGTTTTACTACTCCCTCATGCCCATTATATGAAGCGTTCCAGAGCGGTGTTCGGCCTTCGTTGTTTGGTTTGTCAGGATTGACACCATTCCGTGCGAGAAGTAGTTTCACAACACTCTCATGCCCATGATAAGAAGCGTTCCAGAGCGGTGTTCGGCCGTCGTTGCTTGGCCTGTCGGGATTGACCTCATTCCGTGCGAGTAGTAGTTTCACTACCCCCTCATGCCCATTATAAGAAGCGTTCCAGAGCGGTGTTCGGCCTTCGTTGCTTGGTTTGTCGGGATTGACATCACTCCGTGCGAGCAGTAGTTTCACCATCCCCTCATGCCCCATATAAGAAGCCGTACAAAGCGGTGTTCGGCCGTCGTCGCTTGGCTTATCGGGATTGACGTCCTTTCGTGCGAGCAGTGGGATCACTGCTCCTTCATTGCCTTGCTGAGCAGCCCACCATAGTGCTGTATTACCCATACAGTCAATCTGATTGATATCACAGCCTTCCCTCTCTATCAAATCACCCACAACATCGTCAATTCCAAAGTAGGACGCGCAGTGCAAACTGGGCCATAGGTGGGGGAGTGAACAATTATGGAAACCCCATATTTCCTCGACAAGTAAGGTAGCATAAATATGGTTGCCGCCGCAGTTTAATAGCTCCAGTGCAAGTGATTTCGAGCGATTCGAGAGTTCCATTTTCGCGTGGCTTCCCCAATGCAAAGAAGAATACTCGAGAAACGGCATCTCTTCAAGGTTCAAAGTATTCTTGGCTGGGAGGCCTCGGACTTTATTGTGATTTAGATAGGTCAAGCATATCTGCCCAAGTGTTTGGTGGGCATCGAGAAAGATACCAGACTGGGAGAGGTATTCTTGAAGAGTGTAGTGGATCAGTCGCACCGTCGATGTCTCAGCGTCAACCACTGCAAGCCCTAAGCATGACCCTAGCACCGTATCTTGCGGCCGGATATTCTCAGGGTCTAGATCCTTCAACTGCATGTCCACTGCCAGAGCGTGAGAGAGCTCGTCAATCCGTAAAGGCCGCTCCGCGTGCGATACCCACATCAACACCTCCATCCCTAGTCGTGATCGGTCTCCCTTCTGTTCCCTTATCCGCTGCAATGTTTGGACATACACACTATCGAGACCCACGCCCGTTGTCGCTACTCTTTGCAACATTTGCTTTCTGCTCGCTACCGATGTTTCGCCCAAGATTGCCTCAATATTTAAGGCCACGAGTAGAAACCTGAGTACAATATCAATGAGGGATCCAATTCGGGAACAAAAATGCTTCTACTTACATTTCCGAAGCCTTTTCCAACATTGTTTTCATGATGACATTTTTCAGATCCTCTGTCATCAAGCCTGGATCTTGGTGATCGTCATCGTCCATCTTCTGGCTTAGGTATCGAGTGATATCCCCTTGGTCAGCCACAATGTGTATTGAGTAGGCGCTCTTGGCGAGAAGCTTATCTAGTTCCGTGCGAATATGTGGTCTCCCTGTAAGAAATAGCCGTACGTTTGGTGCTTCTCGGACAATTTGTTGTAAGGCGCGAAGGAACTTTACTCGCTGCTGTGGAAGCACCTCGTCTGCTGCATCGACACATAGGTATACTACCTCGATTGAACCGACTACCTGGATGAATAATTTCACCATGTCTGGCAACCCCAGACCATCGGAACCTTCCCGCTTCGACTCGTTAAAAGCACTTTGAATTTCACTCGGAATCCTCGACGCCCTCGAAGCCACCTGGCGAACTAGACCTCCAATCATATTCACCGCCGATTGGTCCTTCTGGGTCTGGTAATCGCAATAGAGAAATAGAACGGCCATATTCCGTCCCCGGGTTTCCTTCCGCAAGGTGCCGATTACTAAAGAACTGATTTTATCGCTCGACATCGTCCATTGATTCTGGAGTATACTCTTTTACCTTATATATGTCTTTCCAACCCCTTGACCCCCATAACACAGTAATGCAGGATTCGCCGACCCTTCCTGGCTCCCGCACCATGACTCGAACTCACTCCTCCGGAGAACCCATTCTCCAACACCTTCAAGGCGACCGTTTTTCACATCCTGATGTCTTTTATCGGGTTGGAGTGGAGATAACCATTCTTGGATTCGCAATGACTCTTCTTCTATTCCCACGTTGATGGTGGTGGTATTGTTGCTGTTTGACACATTCCCGACATTCGAATTCGAGTCACCGTATTTTGTGTTGGTGATGCGATGGTCGGCGTAGACGTTCAACATCCCATGTTGCGACGGGCCATGGAGTCTCGATCCTCTGTCCCCCACAGGTAATGTGTTCATAGCTGATAAATTTGGTAACGGGTGAAGGGATAATATAAGGGCAAAGCGGTTCATCGAAGGTGTCGATTGAGGCCTTGCTCACTTGGCCAGGAAAAGGGGGGCTCGCTCTGTTCAAATTTTCCCTCTTGTGTCACCTGCAAGCTTCAGCCAATCATTTCCACGCCAATGTTGAGGATTTCTCCATGTGCCTCCCCACCGGCAGACTCAGGTTGGAGAAAGTTTTTTCAAGCTTACTCATCAGTGAATTACTCTAGGCTCGCCTAACCCAGCACTGTCCTCGCATCACAGAGCGCTCTTCGATCATCTGGCCTTCCCAGCGACTCTTTTGAGTTCCCTGGCATGGGCAACCGAAGCTGCATTCAGAGAGCACAGCCTTTCCCCGAAATGAATGATTAGAGCGCGCTCTTGTGAACTCGCCATGCGCCGTACAGTTCACCCCGAACCGCGATCGCGGCTGCTTTCCTACTGTACAGTACTTGTCAGATTCAAAAGTATTGGGAAACTAGGTCCCCCATTTCCTTCCACAGAGGTAGTTTCTTGACGCCAAGATTTCCCACTACTTTCGAATCGGACTAGTACTGTTACTCCCCGATCAGTAATGTCACGTGTATTGCTTGTTGACCAATTACCAGAAGTGGCCTGTTCAACTTTTGCCAACCTTCACCTGAGCCCGGAGTCATGTATTATATCGCGAGTACAGCAAAGGCGGGAGGCCCGGATCGCTCCAGGGTTATGCTGCCTACTATCAATTTCCCGATATTCGCTACAATTCGCTTTTAAGGTACGCTTATGGGGCCAACATTACCGATTCACCCATATTAATAGAGAGCTTATAGGCGAGGCGAGATGACTAACGCAAGCGTCTCGCCAATCCCGGCTCCGCCCGGGAGATTTCCAACTCTTGCAGTTGCCTCTTGAGCACCCAGGTGAGCTTTTTTTCGGGAATAGGTTGATGCTCCCCGGGATTCTCAGGCTATAGTTTCTATTGTTTCATGAAATGTTAGAAGTTTGGGGAGATGTTTCCGTTCGTGGATAGGCAAGAGTCTGGGCAGTCAAAGGAACAAACGAAGGCTATGGAGATGAAGGCAGGACAAGAGTACGGTGTTGAATTAAGGTAAGAGCGCAGGAGAACAAGACTCTTTGTGATCGATTTCTTTTTGTTGTAGGATTACATAGCATGTTTTTTCTCTTTTGTTTCCGTTGAGGTGCAGAACATGCGGGGAAGAAAGCGGACATGCGTAGTGATCGATGGGAGGATCAGTATGGCTCGGTTATGTTTTTATTTTCATTTTTTTCATATATCCTCCTGTCTTTACCGTTAGCTTAATAAACGAGACGAGGAGAATGAGTTGCGTGCTGTCTACCCAGCTACCTTTCGGTGGTGTACCTTTTGATTCTCCAAGCTAATTTTTATTCCATCGCACTAGTGGGTTCTTCAATAGAATGAACATCTGGCCCATGTGAGATATTGTATTGCAGCCTAATGTTTCACTGTAGGATCTCAATTAACAGACCGGTGTGCTATTATACCTCACCTGACTTGCTTCTTCTCCTAGAATTGGATAGTTTTTTGTTCATCTGCATCTTGTAGATCGGCTACGTGGCGTAGAGGATTGTGGACACTAGTTCGTCATGTCGGTAATAACTTAGCACGGAACCATGGGAGTAGGTGGAGAGGAGGCAGGGGAAGGAGGAATTCCTCCATATCCGAGTACTACCGGTAACTTTAGTACGCCGGGCGCTCGCTCATTTTGGCATGGAATACGGTACCACCATTCACAATAGCTCCATGCTTCTCAAGCTCCAACCCTGATTGCTTTATCTTCCCCTCCCTCCTTTTCTCATTGCAATCGCTCGTGTCGCTCGTGGCATGATTTCCGCTACTGAATTGGTTGAGGCTGGTCGTTCGGGTATCTTTATTAGGGGGTGTTTAATTACCATTCCGGTTGTCGCGCCCGACCGTGGAGTGCACCATGACTTCTTTTACCTTTGAGTACGGTATTTCAGTAGGATAAAAAAAATACCTACTCCATTCCTATTCGACACCAGCTGATATCGGTAGCCGCCCCATGGTAAGCTGTATAGACTGCTTGCCGTAGGCTAAATATGGTACCGGTACCTCCGACCCAGATATTGAAGGCTCGAGTGCCCTCAGTGTGATGCTCTGCCACCCCCGCCCCACAGGCCCCTACGCTCACGAAGTCGGGTTAGGGTGGAGAGGTGCGGGCTCAATGGATTGCCGGTGCTGTCTAGTTCTCAGCCCTTATTTTAGTGTGTAGCATAGCTGAATGTATTTTGTGAAGGCAGAGGAGCCTCATCCCGTACCCAACCCTACACCACACCCTTCGAAACCTGAACAATAGGATTGTTGGATTTCTTTTCAGAGCCGTCTCGTAACCACACTGACAGACCTACCAACCAGTCAAATATCTTGTTGAGCCGCATACTGTTCTGCCAATGTAGGAAATGAGGGTCGCACTGAATAATTAGGCTAAGCGAATTCACTCGGAACTTGGGCACTTTGTAGAAAGGATATGGAATGCTTCACCGCTCGCACTTCGCTCATTCACTCTGCTCAATTCTTTTGGCTAAAACTGAAATAAGGATAAAAGCACCCCGCATGCGTTGACATGATTTTCCTACTATTCTCTCTGCAATGTATATGCGCTCGTGTTTGACCACTGTAAGTGGTGGATGTGGAGAAGATGGAACAGAATAGAGTATAAAATATCATGTAAGGAAGGAAATCTACAGTACGCGGACAAAACATTTCGTCCGATGCCCTTTTTACACTCAAAATGGACACTTTTAACCAAACAATTCTCAACAATGCTTATATAAAAACATTGAAATATTTCCATCAGCTAGGGAATCACTATCTATTCAAACCTCTACTAGTAGAAGTGTAAGGAATCAAAGCTGTCTTCATGATTGCGTCAACTAGTGTGAAAGTGACTTAGATTTTTGTATGGGGCTCCATACAAAAAAGTACATTGCAACCGATACCAGATACTTAAACAACCTTTTCTCCATCACTTGGTAATATTTAAGGATTCTGTAAATTTCTTCATGTTATCTACGGGTTTTCTAATGCAAGGACATTTTTTCGCTGATTCTTATAGACATTGTGCAATGAGAGAGGGTGGTGAAGATGGGCACTTTTGGTGTAAAAAGGGCATCGGACGAAATGTTTTGTCCTAGTATGATACTGTATAAATTAGTGTTTCGAACCGTCGAGTCCGTCAGTCTTAGAAGAAAGAGCAGATAGAGAACTAGTAGCACTCCGTCCGTTTTGTACTCCATAGACGGACTAGGGCAGACCGAGGTAGGACAGGACGTCCCTTACCGAGCCCGGAAGGCGCCCTGTGGAGTTTTTCTGTTACACCTTTTCCACCGTTACACCTTGCTACTTGTAGTTCACAATTTCATCTCTGCAAATCTCTCGAAAAATTCCATTTATTCCGCCGAGAGTCAGCTTCCGTAACTCTCGCTACCACGGCCTTGTTGCGACATCACCAATATATTGAAAGCGAAAGATTTCTAGAAGTGTCAGAAAGAGAGAATGAGACTTGCAGAGGATTGAATTGGTTCAGGTTTGACTTCCTACTCGGAGCACGTGATCATTAATTTAGCCTTCTTCTCCTTCCTACCGAAATATCATTTACTCAGTCGGCAACTCGGCATCATAATATATCACTCAGGGTTTATATCTGGTCTCTGGCCGCCATCTGCCACGCCGGGTGGTCCGCTGCAGTCCCCCCGATTATTATTATTATTATTATTATTATTATTATTATTATTATTATTATTATTATTATTATTATTTGCTTGCCTACCCACGGCCGTTAACCCTGATACCTGCCGTCTACCGCCAGCCCTCCCCGTGGTGTCGTTCCCCACACCCACAATTCTTCCCTATGCCCCAACTATCTTTTGATACCCCCTATAGTCCCCTGCTCGATCCCGGCCTTGAGGAAATCTCCCCTGCCGTCCGCCTGAGCAGCGTTTCTCTCACTTGAGTCTCACTTTACTGATAAAGGAATAGCGTGTCTGACCCGGCAGTCCACCAGGTAATTTGCCCTAAACAGGACCCGCATCTACAGGACCAGTCTTGTCCCGTCTTTTTGGCATTATCCCGGCCATCCCTGTGGGGGCCCCCGGACGATTCGGAAAAATGCAATAAACGAACAAAAACAAACACTTTCGTACAGATACTATGTTAAGCCGAGATCTTGAGCACCCCAATATAACAAGAGTATCCTAGCTTACCCAACAACGAGGACATAGGACCCGAGGAGATTAAATGCATATAGTATAACTCGTGAGCAAGCGCTTCCAAATGGCAAGCACATGGGACCATATAAGTTCAAACATTGGTGTTTTGGAAAATCAAAAAGGAGGATGAGGGCGGAGAGTATCCATAAGAGAGGAAAGGATATAGAGTGCGGTGTGACTGTAAGGAGATTCGGAGAGTGGATTGGGGGTGTACTAAGACGGGGTGTGAATAAATGCTGGCGGCGATCGTGACTGTAGAGTTTGTTTAAGATCCCTCAGCAGGCTAGAAAAATATAAATATAAATAAATGAAGAATAGCAAAAATAATACAATATCGAGTAAGATGAGGCGATACTCAAGTTCGCGCCCCGGGGAGCAATTTGGCACCGTCATGAGAGGTGCCCGCTTATCTCTCAGGTGGAATAAAGGTGGAAGAGGGTGAGGATTTAGGTTTGGATCTTTTTCTTTTTCTGTCCAGCAGAGAAGGACCGCGGCACCTTAGTTGCTGCCGATACTAATCACAAACCCAAATATTAAGCAATGTGAATGCGCCTAAAGAACTGTCTAGCCTTTGATATTGCCTGCTCTTGACCCTCCCATTTATCTAGAGCATATGGAGGCTAGAATAGGTAAGGTTAATTGAACATATTTTTAATATGCCATATAAAACCAGTGGCAAACTTGTTAGATAGCTTTCTATTCACTGTACCCCCGCTGCACCACAATTCCCAATTAAAGGCATATGTATATGAACCTGATCTAAATGGAGAGGGAAATTCTTGTGAGATAGATGGAGAAAAATAGGGTACGACGTGGTGCGGAAGAGATAATTTATAGGTTAAATAAACAGGTTCTTGTGAAGAGGTAACATATCAAGAAATCCCCCAAAGGATGCAAACAAACAACCCAATCATGATAAAATGGGTACGAAAGAGACGATTAAAGGTATATAATATACAAAAGAAAGATGTTTTCTAGAGACAAGTATCTGATGTTCAGGGATTAGAGTTTAGGCAAACCAAGAAGAAAGGGAAAAGAGGAGAGTGTGTCTACAGGGGGGGAATATGGAGTAGGAGGCTGTAAAGAGAATCCCGGAGAGGACGGGAGTGTCCCTGATAAGGGGCATTTATATAGGAGCAATAGCGAAAGATATAGGTAAAAGCGGGGGGAAGGGGAGTGCAGGAAAATGGTTTTTTGAGACTACCGGTAGGTCGGAGAGGGTAGTGGAGTGGTACTAGTACAGTCGCGCCATGCAGGCGACTAGAGGTGCTAAGGAGAAATATTCGACTACGATAGTCTGGCCCGTGGAGATTGACATCGGTCGGTGTTAGTGGAGAAAGCGATGAAATAAGGTCCAAATTATGCAGCATATGGTGTCACCGAAGTGCATATTGTGCGTAGGCAAAAATAAAATTAACCGCAAATAAATGAAGGTGGGAAACTTCGGCGATTATAACTGCGCTCCCCTGCTAAAGTTAAATAGCAACAGCGATACTGTTGTGAGTTGTGTCTGAAAAGCCGTGATTCTATTGAGAAGAAAAAGGAGAAGAAAAGAGCTTAGAAGCTATCATACATGGGCAAGCGAACAGAGGAAATCATGGGGCGGCAGAAATGCGCACGCGGCACCTACCTATGCATTGCCGGAACCCCAGTGAGCAACACAGAACAGCACAAACTTGAAGTAAGTACATAGATCAATGGGGCGACTAACTAGCGCATGAGAGCCTCCTACTGCATATTGTAACAGATACGATACACCACGAGTGACAAGCGATGAAACAAAACGAACTCAACAACGAAAACGATCGTATACTCAAGTGCGGGGAAAATCCTTTCGCTAATAACTATAGTCTCACGCTCAACGAATCCACGATGCTCTATGCTCACTAAACTAACTGATAGCGATCACAGGAGTATATATCATACACGAAGACATCCTATCCATCCATGAGGTGCCATGCTACTCCATGTTATTCTCCCATTCCCCCGTGAACACACCCGGGCTAACTAAAGGAAAATAACCACTTTCCCACCTCCGGGCTCCCAGCTGTTCCCGGCTGACGTTGCAATACTCTCCGCTTTTCCCCCAGCCTTCCCGATGGCTGGGTGATCCCAAAACTATCACGCGTTCCTCAATTTGCAATGCCTTCCCGAACATCCTCACAAGCCCCCAAAGCCGAACCATATGCCCGAAGCCAAATCGAGTCTCCGAAAACAAACCCATGTCCGAATCCTCAGTTCATATCTCAGGACAACCCTATGCCGAAACCCGGAGCCATATGCCCAGATCCTCAATGCATTTCCGAAGCCAAACAAGCGCACTCCCGGAAGCTAACTGAAAGACAAATGAAGTATCATGAGAGTATGACAAGCAGCATTTCTAGCATCCCCCACCAACCCCATTATCGTGGAAATAAATAAATAATAATAATAATAATTTATAGTAGTAGAATATATGGTATCATAGAAACCAATATTTGATCCAAAGTGATTTCTCTAGGTGGTGTTAGAAGTGCAGAGTAATGAGGAGGGTCAACGGTTCTACTCTCAATGGTTAGTGCGCATTTAATTTTGTCCACGCACAAAATACAAAGGGTATCGAAAGTTACTGACCATGAATTCACGTGGAAAACGGAGTTGAAAATCCGAGTAGGCTAGCGCGGGTGCCCACCCCTAAAACAAAGGCTGGACGGCCTTAATAGACAGTTCAAGTTTTGAAGGGGTTGTCTTGAGCTCTGCTTTCGACCTTCAGTCGATGTTCATGCTCTTCTACAAGATGACAAACCATCTCTAGCCCGCACGATCTATCACATCACCCCACGCCCAATCCCACCGGATAACCCCCCACCACCCCCCTAGGTTTCTTTTTCGACCCGTTGTGCTTATTATTATTTTTGTCTCTTTCGCTATTTTATTCCCCCCCCCCTTTTTTCCAAGGCCGGTACGGATCTCGAGTCGAATAGCTGGAAAAAAAAAAAGAGAAACCTTGTCGGGTACGAAGGTACGGCGGACTATAGCGACCAAAACCGCCACTACCCGAAAATCTTAAAACTTAAAAATCAAAAAATGAAAAAAGATCCTTAACAATCAGAATTTCACAATAAGTTAACTTATTATAATTATCTTCGTTGGTCTCATTGGGTATTGAGCAGTGCTGAGAAACCCCAATCAAAAAATAGGCAATTAAACAAAACTTTAAAAACTAGGAGGAAACAGACAACGAGGCAACGCAAGAATTTTGAGAAACTAAGCAGGCAATGAATATCAAAATATACCCCATAAGGGCAAGCATATAAATACATTGAATTCAATAGTAATGTCAAGATGAAATTCATGAATCCAAGTTCTCACTGGCGCCTCCAACTTGTGAAGCTTTACATCCAGGAGCCGAACAGAAGCAGGTCCCAAAAACTATTATCCATCACCATCACTGGCACTTTGGCATGTGATCGATAGCATGAACATAGCATATTAGGAATAATAGTTACATTTCTGAAATTCATCATCTGTCCCATGAAGGGCAAACAAGCATAATCTATAGGCTGTACCAATTTCCCGAAGCCAAAACCCTTGTATTGCGGATATCTGGACAGGGGGGAAATAATTCAAGAGAGAAATATCAAATGAGTAACGCCAAAGGAAATACAAGCCTATCTCCTCCGCTCAGTTTTCCTTCTGTCAGTTCCGCTGTGGGAGGCATTGGTGAGGCAGCCGCTGCCCTTGCCTCAGGAGATCGTTAGCGCTGATGGATCCCACAGTAAGGCAGCCTGTAACCGCTTCCCGTGGGGGTAGCAGTCTTGCGAAGGGATATCGGTATTGACTCTAACCTAACCGGTGGTATAAACAAGGTCAAGTACTGGAGACGCCAACAAGTAATTGAATAGACACTATTACTTTATCAAACTACTAAGAGAAGGCTAAGTACTGTAGGCCTATGCGAAGCTCAAAGATTCTCGAATCGAACTGAATAGAAGATAACTGTTCAACCAAGTATATTGAAAACTCTGTCTGTCGAAGTCTGATCCCTCTAAGTCTGGAGAGATACAGGTCTTTTAAATACACTTGTGATAATCCATCTCGCATCAATCATATCCAAATCCTAAGGCATCAAACAATATCTAACCCATAAACAATCCAACAATAAACAAGGCTTACAAACTTCCGGAGTTCGTATCCTAAAACAATACAAGTATCAAATAACAAGGCTTAGGAGTCTCCTGAGCTCGTATCCTAAAACAAAACATAAAACCAACTAACAAGGCATACAAGTCTCCTGAACTCGTATCCTAAAACAAATACATTCCTAAAACAGTAACCTGTACCGGTTACACCCTGAAAACAAAATAACAAACTATTTGCTCAAAACAAAATCCATCATCAATCTGAACTGCTGCTATTGTAGTCAGTTTCCAAGTAAGGATCCCAAAACCCTTTGTCAACAGGCCCTTCGTCCATGTATTCGGTGAGGCCTGCCTCAGTAGGTGAAAATCCGATGGTGATTCTTTCTGAGTAGACTGGGAACTCTTCGCCAATCATGTTATCCATCCACCATGCCTGTACCATTTCTTCCGCATGTTCCAATCCTTCCATGGGTTCCCAGCTGCTCTCACTCGCTGGGTAATCCTTCCACTTAACTAGGAACTAGCCTCGTCCATAGTGTTCTCTGTAATCCAGGATGGCCTCAACTTCCCATTCAGGTTCCTCGTTGATTAGGATTGGCGTTGGTTTGATCTTGGCTCATCCTGGGAATCGTTCATCATCGTTCTCTCTGTAGGGTTTGACCACCGAGCAGTGAAATACTGCCTCTCTTCGACAGTACATCCTGGCCTCCATCTTGACTGTGTAATTCTGCGTAATATTGTCATAACTTAACACTGTGAATGGGGCACGCCAGCGTGGTTCCAGCTTCTTCGATCGCCCTGATTCTGTAGAGAACATGTCTCCAATGACCAGTACTTGTCCTCCAAAGGATACCGGGGGGCGTGGTGTTCTTCTCTTAGTCGTGGTCCTACTAGACCGAATCCTGGCAAGCTTGAGAGCACCATAGGCTGAGTATAGAAGCTCGTTGTGCCTGTTGAAGTACTCATCTGTAGCAGGCACTGAGGTCGCTGCGGTCTGATAGGTGCTAAGTAGAGGATAGTCTCTTCCATACACTGCTTTGTATGGTGACATGTCAATAGTTTCCGAGTAGCCAGCATTGGTGTATGACGCTAGCTGAGGTAGGGATATAAGCCAGTTGGTCTGTTGTTTGTTGATAACGGTCCTCAGGGCTGTTTTCAGTTCGCTGATCTTGCGTTCGGCTTGGCCGTTCGTCTGATGGTGTCCTGGAGCAGCCATGATATGTTCAATGCCCATACTCCTCAGAGTCTGCCTCCAAAACCGAGAGGTAAACCATGGGTCAGCATCGCTGACAATCGAGGTAGGTAAACCATAGGGGGTAAAGATGTAGTTCTGTAATAGTTCCATGGTAGCGATTGCTTTACTTTTCGTAGTTGTAGGAATCAACCAGCAATATCCTACAGCTCTATCGACCACTACTAGCACTGTGTCATAGGTTTTAACCTTGGTGAAGGGTCCCATGAAGTCGATAGCATAAGAGGTAAAAATCTCCAAGGGGAGAGGCAGCATCACTACATCTCCTGAAGGGAGTGTGCATCGTTCTTTACTGATCTAGCACTCTTCGCATTGCGCGACCAAATCTCGGAAGTCTTTTCTCATCTCGGGCCAGAATAGGTATTCTGTAGCATATCAGAGGTTTCTCTGGGCGCTATGATGACCTTTGTTGTGTATCTCACTGATAGCTAACTCTCTCAGGGTCTCGTCGTTCGTTGCATGTCCTTTGGGGATGTAGAGACATTTCTTGCCTTCTCTGGTGGTGGCGTAGAGTAGACTGTTGCCAATACTATAGCGCTGAGCCTTGCCTCCTCTCACTGTAGCTGTAGAGTCGTTCGCCAGTTTCCATACAGGATCCTGCCTGTAGCCTTTGATCATTTGTTCTCGCCACATGCCTTCCAATTCTATGGTGGCTTGGGCAACATCTCTCTCGTCCTGTACTCTTTCCCGGCATGGGACGTCGTCTCCTTCCTCATCTGTTGCATCGTCATATGACTCATAGAGTCGTCTTTTGTGATGCGGGAGGTGAGGTGGTTTGATGGCTGAGATGGTGGCATTCGTGTGTGTAAAAGTGCTGCTATAGAGGGGACGCTTGTGATGGTGTCTGTGTGCGGGGCCGTTGGGTTCGCTGCACCCTTGGTGCATAGTTTGGTTGCAGAGTACCGCATTCTCTAGTCTGCGCTTGAGGACACTAAGATCAGGTCGTGAGCTAGTACTGACCGGTGAGCCTGACACGGGTGGTGAGGCTGAGGTAGACTTGGGTAGCTCTGGGTAAACTATCAGTGGACTGCTAGGCATACTGACTGTTCATTCTCGATAGGTATTGTGGGTACCATAGTATTCACAGTGTTTGTCTCTGGATGCTGTCCAGTGGAGTGCTGAATGTTTGATCTCATCATTCAATCGTCCAGAATGGTAGCTCTCATTGTCCTTCCATCCATCAGTACTGACTGGTCTCGTGGTGGTTGGTACTCTCGGAGCTTCCGTAATTGGTGGTAAACCTCCAGTGAGGTCTTCTTCTAGTTCCATATCGTCATGTTCAGTTGCTTCGTTCGGGCTACAGCCTGATCCACATTCTGAGTGCCCGAACACTGGTAAAGGTTCATAGCGTGACATGACTTGAAGGTCTTGAAGTCTAGAGAATAAAGCGTAGATAGGGGTGGTATCATTTTCGTCTTCTTCTGTAGGGTCTTTAGCGTAATGAGGATTGTTGTCTGGTTTCTCATGAAGGTGCGATAAAGCGTCAGCTAAATAGTTCCACTTCCCTGGGCAATAGACTATATTTGCTCTGTAGGAACTGACAAGGTTCCCCCAGCGGATTCTTCTTCCGCTTAGTTCATTTGCTCCTCTGAGGCGCATTCTGGGTTGGTGATCTGTAACAATTGTAAACTCAGCATCCCTGAGTATATGATTCAATGCAGATAGTTCGTCAATTATTGCTAGTGCTTCCTTATCTGTTGTTCCATAGTTGTGTTGTGCATCGGTGAACTTCCTACTATGGAGTGCTGCAGGTCTCGCTGTTTCAGGTGTGTCCCCTTGTCCTACCCAAGCTCCACATCCTGAAATTGATACATCGGTTATCAACCATATCGGGACTCTGGATTTGTAGTCCACTGGTTTCATAATACGAGCTCCCGCTATCACCTTCTTAATATTTGTCATGGCTGCGTCATTCAGTGCTCTCCAGACAAACTTCGCTGTTCCAGTAAGCGCCGTCAGGGGTGCTGTAAGTGTTGCTATATGCGGTAAAAACTTGCTAATGTACAGCCTGTAGTCAGAAGTGTTCGTGAAAGCTTAGTAAGCAACCTCGCCAAATGCCACATCACCGAGTACTGTACATCGCGACCATACTTTCTACTGTACTCAACAGCCATGATCCTCCTACCTTTTAATAAGTTTTTCCTCTTTACCTTTCCAATGGTTAACCGGTCTGGATATTTAAATTCTGCTTCAGCATCAAAAAAAAAAAAGCGAACCCCCAAGACCACTCGAAGAGAAATGACCAGTGTGGAAAAAGGAATGATTATCGCCTTTTTCTATTGCCTCCGGAACATTACCCTCGTTGCTGAAATTATTGGACGGCCATGGACAA
>Ga0307509_10002872_pt1 | contig 27260 bp, 40 predicted proteins | sample 10_EM_MG_FD_202245 | JGI IMG/M metagenome (GOLD analysis project Ga0307509, IMG submission 202245) | Populus trichocarpa ectomycorrhiza microbial communities from riparian zone in the Pacific Northwest, United States - 10_EM | ecosystem: Host-associated > Plants > Roots > Unclassified | place... | reverse complement strand
TAAGTGAAGTGAAACTCAAGATCCGAAAATACAGGCAAATGGGAAGGAATGCTTCTTTTCGAAGCCGATGCCGCCGCACCTGCCCTCAGCCATGGGCCATCCCATTGGGACTCTCTTCAGGGGATAATGGGCGTTTATCGAGTGCGATGAGATCTGCGATTACCAAGACTGCACTTTTTTTTTTTGCCACTCTTCACCTTTTTTTTTTCTTTCTGCTTTCTGAGTTTTTTCAGAGGGAGGAAGGACAGTCCGAGGACTCGGAGGGAATGCGATCGTCTCGAGAAACAACCCTCTGGGTATCAGACAGAGTGGCGCGAACGAACGGAGACGGAAGGGGCAATGTGGGGGAGACCCGATACAGTTACGACCTAACAGGCGCCCCAAGGTGAGCTTAGCGACGTGTTTTCTGATGAGGAGCACGTGTGGGACTGAACGACCTAATCTGGGGGCTGCGGAGTCGGATGCAGCTGAATACCGTGAGCCAAGAGAGGGTGGCACACGCTCACACAAAGACGATAACGTACATGGACCACTCCAAGACGTAGGGGACCCGGAAGTTTCGACTGCTCCCAACCTCCTCCACCTGCACCCTTTTGCGGTTTCCTACCCTCGCACCCCGATCTGAATCCTGTGCATCTGGCCGATCGATCGTCTTTTTGGTCGGGACCAAACCGGCAATTGAAAGAGGCCACAAGCACGGGGAGAGTCGATCTTGACACTCTCGGACTCTCGGACTACATTCCCGTGCTCGTTCAGGATCTCTAACTAAGCATACCGCCTGTACTCGTCCTCATTTATTGAGCACTCAACAGCCCGGTATGTTCCTGACTTTTTCTCTTCGTCCTCTCCCCTCCTCCTGCCCATGTCCCCTCATGCTCTATGTCAGGCTCACCCTGTCGTCAAGTCAGAGTCCCCTCCCATTCACTCTGTTCATATCTCATCTATACAATCCCCTTACCTGGATAGTGGCTTCCGATTCGGCACGGGAGAACACAACGCGTTACCTCCCTTCAGCTTCATGTCACAGCCTAGGTCATCTACTTGGCCGCAACACTCCACAATCTCTCATCTGAACCCATACTCCACCTCTGCCCCTGGTTCCCAATCTCATTTCGGTTTACCCCCAATGGACGACGCAACCGCACTCACTCTGACGGATGAATGTGACGATGGGGATGAGCTCGGTGACTTGCCCTCCGCGTCAGGCTCGGCTGTAGATTTGTTCCCCGATTCCTTGGGCTCGTCATCCAAAACATTTGATAAGGGGGTTCGTAGGAGAAGTAGTAAAGGTGCGTCATGATGGTCCGTTTTCCCAAGTTTGAAAACTGAGTGTGAGTTCTTGGCAAAGCCTGCGACCAGTGTCGTAAATCCAAGTGCAAATGCGAAAGGACATCCGAAAATGAGTCGTGCAAAGCTTGCGTCATGTTAGGCACCCGTGAGTCTCGTATTATTCAATTTGTAGAGATACTCTTCGCTTTTCGTGGGTGCTCGTTCTCCAACAGTCATCGATATCCGTCTTTCTGGACACCCCATGCGTCTGGTTCTCCACCCCCACTTGTGTAGCACTGTTGAGATTGAACCCATGATGACGTTTCTCTACAACTTTACCTGTTCGCCAAGCTCAGGACTGACAAATTTACGCCCGTGACGCCCCAACCTACTTAGATTGCACATTTCTTGGTCCGTCACGGAAACGCGGCCCTCCAAAGGGATATATCGACGCCATAGAAGCACGCTTGCATCAAACGGAGGCGCTCGTAGGTATCATGCTGGCTGCAGATGACTCGCGTGCAAGAAGTCTCTTGGAGGACCTATCTCAGGTAACTTGATTTTGAGCTTTCCCAGAGGCGAGTCATCTTATCTTGGCATTATCTAGGACCCACTGGCGTATGAAATAATCAGACGTGTGGATAACTCCCCATACGGTGTAAAAGGACGTGCACGGGCAGCCGAGGCATTCTCTATCTCGTCAAAGGCACGGCCACATCCAGCCGGAGTCAAGACCAAATCGGACCCCCCAAGCTCGTCCTTTCATACGACACAGTCCGTCCACTCTTTGTTTCGAACGGCTTACATCTTCTAAAGTTGTCTGCGTATCAGCCCATCAATCGAGTGGCAGGAGCGCCTCATCGCCTTGGTTCGTAGACGGAATTCACAATCACCAGGCTGCATCTCTCCACAGCCCTCCAATTCTGGCCGTCCTGCGCTGTCGCTTTCCATAGGACGTCAACCATCGCCAGATGGTAGCGAACCTCCTCGCTCTCGCCAACGGCGCATAACTTCTCGGTCTCCTTCCGATTCTCTCCACTCCCTACGCTCCTCTCCAGCCGGTGCTGGTACTGGCAGTGTCACCCTGGAGAGTGACCCTATGGATGAACTCGATAAGAGGCGCAGCGCCCGTGACGATGCACTTGTAAGCGAGGTTGGTCAGCTTAGTCTAAACGAAGAGAGAGAAGTACGGTTCCATGGACAAGCGAGTGGCTTGCATCTACTCGACCTCAAAGAGCGAATAGACGGGCGGAATGAAGGAGGGATATGGTCAGTTACCGATATTCTGCTCCTTCCCATTTACAATCGGAATGACCGCTGAAGATTTGACTGATTTTATTGTCTCAGGCGTTTCCCCAAAGCCCGTGTTTGGCCGCCCTTGCCACTAGATTCTGAGTATAGCTCTCGACGGCGCAGTGTGGAGGAAGTGCGTGTCAAACTACCGGATGCCGCGACACAGGAAGAGCTTCTGGAGATCTACTTTGCATATGTCCACCCCGCACTACCTGTTCTCCACAAACAAAGCTTCCTGGAGGAGCTACGCAACGGGTGCGTCGTATATCTCCCGATCTTTCCTGTGATGTGCCAGTCGTCCTCATCTCGTTCTAGGCACGTTGCCCATGGGAGTAGCAACGAATTTGACTCACCTTCCCCGCTGCAATTTGGGCGTAGTCGCCCGCACATCTCCCCATTGCTCTTGCTCGCAATGTTCTCTGTTGCGGCCAGATATACGTCGACTCATGATAACGACAGACCACCATCAGAAAGCACCATGTGGCCCGCTGGCGATGCATATCTTGCAGAGGCGAAACGACTTTTGGATTCTTCTTATGCTTCCTCTCGCTCAGCCACATGTCAGGCATTGCTCCTAATGGGATATCGCGAGATTGGAATCGGTGCGATGGCACAGGCTTGGCTTTATGTCGGCATGGCCATCCGCATGGCCCAGGACCTTGGCATGCACAAGAACGCGGATCAATGGACGCATGACGGGACGTCGTTGTTTACTTCAGTCGAATTACAGGAGCGCCGCAGGATCTGGTATACTTGCGTGATTATGGATAAGTACGTTTCGTCCTACATGGGACGGCCGTTGTCCATCTCCGAACGAGAGTTCGATACTGAACTCCCAAGTATCGATGAGGTATGCATACTATTCTCGTGTCAGCTTTGCTTGCCGTTGACTCCTGCGTAGTCCGAGGAGACGGAAGAATGGCAACCAGCGAAGCGCGACCGTGAGGGGCACAATTACTCACCTTTTCCCATCCACACACCGTCGTGTTTCAATGCCTCTGCCAGGCTCTGTACGACTCCTCCTCTCGAATGCCTTTTTTATATCTCACACGTCTTCTAGCCAACATCCTTAGCGAGGTCGTACAGAGCATCTATGCTGTGCGTTCAGGCGCGGGCCGCCATTCCGAATCGATACGCCTTGGGGCGTTATTGGACAAGTGGCTTCTGGAACTTCCTGAGCATCTGAGGTTTGACCCGAGCAGCTGGAAGAAACCACACCCTCCGTCACCATTTGTTCTAACATTGCATATGCAATATTGGTGTGTTGTCCTCTTGTTGCACCGCCCTTTGTGAGTGAATTCCTTTGATCGCCAGAGTATTCTGTAATAACACAGTACAGTATGAGTTACGCATACGAGATTCGCACCCTAGGGTGAGTATTGGTTCAGTCAGGACCCGGTTTATTCAAGAGTCTAATACCTAGCCACCAGAAGACTTGACGACTCCAGCGACCCCGAACTTCGCGTCCTTTCGCAGAAAAATTATGACCTCTGCGTTCAAGCTGCCAACCGCATAACGTCCATCATCATAACGTTCAAAGAGCGCCACAGTGTGAGGCGTGCCCCTGTGTTTCTCTCGTATTACGTTTTCACTGCTAGCATCATGCATGCTCGTGCCCGTACGTTACTCGTACCCTTGGTCATCGATGTCTAGGCTCATTCACATTTTCCTCAGTTAATGCGTATCCAGATGACCCACAGGCACGAAAAGGGCTCACGACGTGTATGGACGTGCTGCAGCGTATGTCGATAGCCTGGCCGAGCGCAGGACGGGCTTGGGAGCTTCTCTACGGCAGCAAGGCATACCTCAAGATTACTGCCGGTCCTCTGTCAGCAACGGACATTGTTAGAACACAAAAGCGGACGGCGGATCATTTCCTTGACGATGACGTGGCACTCTATCGAGTTGAGCTACATCCGACGACCCAAGGAGACCGCCCCGAAGTTCTGCATGGCCAGCCGCCTCCCGAGCCAGAGTCCTCTCTGGGTAGTTCCCAGGAATTCTACCCATTGTGTGATCGGTGGCCAGGAGAAGGTAGCCTCAACGATTTTGCCGGCAACCTATCGACGTCTGTGCTCCCGCAGCAATACAGCACAGGATTTTTCGACAGAAGAGGAGTTGTTCGGGGCTCAAATGCCAGTTCCGCAGCCGAAGTCGACATTGGCCCTCACCAGGAGTCGCCGTCGGTCGGTCGTCGTGGATACTCGCGATACTGGAACGATTATTCGGCCTTGGGCCAGCTGGGCGCACCTTTTGCAAGCCCGATCGCGCATGAAGGTCCGCAGCATCAACAGCACCACTCGCAAGGGTATCCAATATCAGGTCAATATTCACTTTATGGTTAGCGCGATTCTACCCATCACGCTACAGTTCGCCCGACTCACACCGTTCCCCATACTCTCTAGGTAATCTCCCACCATCGCACGTCTAGACTGTCGCAACCACGTCGTCTTCCCATGCTGCGTAGTAATCTCGCTCCGCGATACTTTCTTCAAAAGGACAAGCGTCCAGACTGGCACCATACAGTATTCCTGCCTTCCACACTGCTGGTACGGTTGGAGGCGAAAGGCATCAAGCACCCCGATTTAATGAATCTCTATTTCTGCTAGCGGCTCTATTACATAGTTCTGTACTCTTACAACTCGGTACTGTACAACGTATATTATTGATAGGTTTGGGCTTTCTTTTCAAATCGCTGTGGCCTCAAATTTCTAGCCATGCCTGGACAAAAACAGTGGTGTCCAAACGGTGCCTTCGGCGGTGCAATATTACGGCAATAAAGGCAAGGTCCTGTCAATAACAAACAAACAGTAAAGCTACCAAGGCGACGACTGAGCAACATGACATGGAGACTTGATGGACGCAAGTCTGGATGAAGGGTTCTCAGCTAAGATCTAGGGAAACATACAAGTACACACACTAGCAACCGCTGTCACGGCTACCGGAGCACTGGGGTGTCCAAGTCTGTCAGCTCCCTGACTCGCCAGTGCGCGGAATCAGGGGATTCCTTGAGCATCGCCATCGCCTATATGAGACGCGATGAATTGTCAGGTTCCTCCTGGGTCACCATGGCGTCGTCATGGTGAACTTTCCACCAGGCCCCAGCGTTAAGGCCGTTAAGGATTCGCCACAACGCTCAGCAGGCTCGTTGCCTTCTTTTTTCTCCCGTTGTCAGTCGTCCTGTTCGGTCATCTGCAGTTTCCAATTTTAACTTAGGTTCTGATGTTACCCTCACCGTCGCTTCATCGGAACGGCACTAGTACTGTCGTTGTCGGCGTTGAAGCTTTGAAGCTTCCTTCGGCTGTATATTTGGACGACTCGGTCGTGACATTTCGAGGTTATTGATGTTCCTCCTCTGGCCAAAAGGCTCGTCCCTTGCGAGTGGCCCGATATGTATGTTGCTGGCCTTGAAAAGTCATGGGAGTCAGAATCGATCGTGTTGATTGTAGTCATAGTACACTTGGTCTTGATTTCTGGGGTCGACGAGTTCAATCGACTCATGCATTCGATACTTGCCTTATGCTTCACGAGAGGGGAGATGTTCGTTGGTTCCGGGAGTTGGGCTCCAAGCGGGAAAACCATTGCTCGAGGGAGGTACAGTACTTGTTGAGTTCGGACGAAGCGCTGAATGATGATAATAGAAGTAAGACGTGCGATATCCAGCACCGGATGGAAACCTAGCCCGGTATGTTACATGGTTCGAGTTGCTCATTGTACTCAGAAAATCAGAAAATGCCATCACACGGAAGGGAAGTATTTTTACTGTAGGATGCGTAAACGCGTCGTACGGAGTTACGGCTTTTGCCTAACCCGCGCACTGCCTCTAATTGCAAAAGGGTTTCGTCCCCTGAATGTGGTGGAAGTGCGTGAATGAGGTGGGGGTGCCATCACGGATGACGAGGCTGCAACATGGTAATAACACCGAGTAAACCGGAACAAGGTGATCGTGTTGCATCAGCACCATCCTCATTCATTCCGGCAAAATTAAACACTGTGGGTAATTCCGAAATCTTCGGTAGCTGTACAATCCCATCTCAATTCGTCTGCGTGTCATACGAAGGCAACATAGAATACAGACCCAACTATAGAGCGTACAATGGAACGCTTGAGCGAGAATAGCACTACAAGAGACTAGCGAAAGTGTTGCGTGTTATTCTAGCCCTCTCGGCTATGTGGATTTAAGTAACGAACTTCTGCTCGCTGTCCGGGGGTTCATGGGAAACGGGTTCTATCTTGGTTTTGTGATTGTCTTTCGTGGCCTGTCCGACCAATATGTCAGAATCTTCTGAGGCATATCGAGCGTCGTCCACTAGCAATAGGTGGGCTGACGAGGGAAAGAATACACCTAAAACTTCTTGGGACCAGATGCGGAAACCGTCGCCTCCGGAATTATAGAGAAGGAGGACGAGGCGTCCAAAGAGGTAGGCTGATGTCGAGGATGCGGTCAAGAATACGGAGAGAAGCAAAGCGAAACCGAGGGTAGTCAGAAGGATGCTGCCTGGCTGTGGGGTGAGAATGCGGAAAGGACTATACGATAAGTGGGTGGGCTTACCCATTAACAGGAAGACACCAGTAGAGAACGCGAAAGCGAGACAGAGGGCGAGTGTCAATGCCGCCGAAAGTGTGGCAATTGATACAACACTTTAAGGGTGCATATATGAATATAACGTGCCAAGACATGACGACTCATGAAAGCTCATACATGAACGCGAGGACAGGAAAGAAGCCGAGAGTGCCAAAGATGGAGAAGAAAACCTATCCGCAGAGGCGGCGCTGGATCAGACGCAGTGTAGGGGAGCAATCCAAAACACTTACGAAAGGGATCGGGTACGCCAGGAACAACGCCCTAAGCAGGTCGAAGATGGGCACGACATAGGTTTTTTCGAAGCTAACAGGATGTCTGTGTTGGATGAAAGTGTGGTGCGGGTGAGATTGAGGGGCATACCGTACGAACGTCTGCCGCACAGCCGCAGCACTGTTATCAAGGTAAGAGGAAAGGGTATCTTGAAGGGTCACCGGCTCCGCGTTTTGAGTCCCCATGATGGGAACGATGAATTTCTTTCTAATTGAGTTGTAAAAAAGAGTTGTGCGGACCAAGTGACGCGGTAGTCTGACACTGACACTGGTCTAACCTTGTTCGGAACACGTTTACGAAATCGAAACCAAGCGAGCGCGCACAACGCACAAAACATTACTCGTCTGCCAACTGAATGGCCTCTTCTTCCTCGGCGTCCACATCGTCGAATAGAAAGCTCAACTCCCTAGAAACTCGCCTCCATCAGAGTGCACTTCATACAGGGAGGGTTCGTGTCTCCTTGTGTTACTCAGCTAGTTTTATTTCCGTGCTGATTCCTCGATACGAAGCCTCTTGTCCAAAACGAAATCGACGCGCTCGCTCCCGAACCCCATGGACGAACAAATGCTATCAATTTCCTTCTTGCGGCTGTACGTGTGGTTTATATGCCCATATCTTCGTGCTGAGTGTGTCGTTTCAGGGCCTTTTCAAATTGATGAGCGATGCAAACGGAAATCTTTCGTACCGTGCTGTCCAAAAGAATGAACTTGACGCGTGCGATGGAGGGCTCCTTTTGTCGAGTGTACTGTCCCTGACCTCTCTTTCAGGAAAAAGGGATTGAGTGGAGAAGAAAACATGGTTCTAGGTCACATTCAGGCAGTAGCAAACCAAGGTGACTACGAGTGGTTTCTTACTTGAAATGCCCCGACTCAGATCACTTCACCAAGGGATATGGACTAAGCATCTCAAAGCAAAAACAGAGCTCCATCAGACAGTGATTGACCGCTGTCTGAAATCTCTCGTTCAAAAGCAGCTCATTAAATCTGTCAAAGGCGTCAAGGTTTTTTTTGTTCTTTCTTGGTTTCTCTACCCTTCGACGGCTTCTCTGATTTCCCGTCCTGTAGTATCCAACGCGCAAGATCTACATGATGGCTCATCTAGAACCGTCTGTCGAGCTTACAGGAGGGCCGTGGTACACTGATAACGAGTTGGACACCGAATTCATCAAACTGCTTTGTAGCGCCTGCCTACGATACATTAGGGAACGGGTATGTCACCATCTATCATGCTTCTATTTGGCTGATCCTTTCGTATGTAGACGCTCCCAAAACACAAGCATGACGACGGCCGTCTGTCCTCGTCACAGCCTTTGTATCCAGCATCGGCTGGTATTGCTTACCCGAACGCCAAGGAAATTCTTTCCTTCCTGAGTAAAAGCAAGATTACAGAGACCAAATTTAACGAGGAACATGTGGAAATGTTACTGAACGTCCTAGTACTTGATGGGGACATTGAACGGGTGCGCCTGCCACCCCGTGGTTCCTTTAGCATCCCATTAATGTCTCGTGGCAATAGCTTCCAGCCTTTGGTTCCTCAACATGGGCAGAAAATGACGTTAGCGGCGACGCATCCCATGATTCCTCCGCTTCTGACTCTGAAGGGATTCAGAAGAAAAAGAAAGTAGTAGGAAAGAGACAAGCTAGGGGTGGAAGAACTACCACAAGCTCAGAAAGTGAGGAAGGACATCGTCGAAGGAAGGCATCCAAGAAGGCACAGTCGTCTAGGGACAGACGAAGGAAGAGAAAGCGCGACCCCGAAGACGCTGACACCAGCGACGGCGAGAGCGATGAGGAAATCAGCGTCAAAAGACGAAAGAAGCAGAAAACCGACGACGATCGCGTTAGGGCCGACGGTGAACGCAAGACGAAACACTTTCCGTCCTCATCGAAGGCAAAGACACGTAGAAGGAGTAAGTTGTCAGAGCCGGACTCTCAGTCCGAGACCGGCTCTTCAGCTTCAGACGGCAACTCGGAGGAAGAGTCGAAAGCTGCTCAATCGCTCTCAAATCCACGAAAATCTAACATATCTTCGCAGCCCAAGAGGAGAGCTCATGCGCGCTCACGCTCGCCCTTGGACGACAGGATTTTCGGAAGTGCATATGTATATCGTGCAGTGCGCCAAGAACGCGTGGCGTTGGGCTGGTCTCAAGCGCCGTGCGGAAGCTGCCCTGTGTTTGATTTCTGCAAAGAAGGAGGACCGGTGGGACCTAGCGGGTGCGAATACTACGGGGACTGGCTGAAGAGGGCTGCGATTGCGATGGATTGAATTACGATGTTATGATCAGGTGACCATACTTTCAAAAATTCATTATTATTCAGTTTCAAACCGAAAACCGAAAGCCAGAGCTCGTCAGCCGCAGGCTTTCAGTCGTGCTTTGCTCACGATGTTCCAAGTGATGCCCCGTCTCACATACCCCGGAGGCCGCTCTGCTTTCTTTGCCGATCTTCACCTTGATTTTCCGCGATGGTTGCGACTCGTTTCGCTCGTCCCGCTTGTCCACGCGTCCATCAAGGGTGTCTCCTATGATGAACTCTGCTTCCATCTCCTCCACGTTTTCCCGTCCCATCCTTCGAACGTTCTTGTCGTGTCTGCTGAACGCATACGGTCATCTGTTGCTGAAATGCTCTCTAGTGAGCCCTTTTTCGTCGTAAGTTGGACCCTTCTCTTGCCAATTCTCCTGTTCCTCACATCTTCTCCACTCATTATAGTGCTCACTTGCGGATAATGGATCGACTCTGTCGACTTCACGCTGGGTTTATGAGTCTGCTTTCGACTCCGACCCTTCTCGAATTTCGTTCGCCTTTTGCATCCTGCGGTCCATAAATTTGTTTCCTGGCTGGTCCGTCAGTGATAACCTTTCCGGACTCACATCCGATACCCTCCCCCAAAGCACATATACTTTTGTGTTAGATGAATCGCGTGGACGACAAGAACTTCAGCCCGTATATGATGGCTCCCGTCACTCGCCACCACAAAGCACCTCAACAGCCGCCGTTCTTGTCCCGCACTCCTCCCTTTTTGGGCCGTCTGCCCCTCCGGCCCGGACTGGGTCGAATTCGCCTGGCCACCAGAAATCACAGCTGTCCGTCCTGGGCCCCGTAATGACATATGATCCTCCTCGGCATCATGAAACCTTGTACCCCCATGGCAGCGTTCTTATTCCGATGGACTTGACAGCATCGCAGGAGAACCCTCGCCCTGATACCGAGCATGAGCCTAGTCATCTATCCCCATTTCATCAGACCCCCCGGCGATTCAGCGACACAACTGAACAGTCTGGCACAATCCCTCATATATCGGAGGATACATCTGCAGATTCTACTGCGGGGCCTCAATATGAATTGCTTACTTCGGAGTTTCTCACCTGGCCAGCCCAACGATCGAGCCAACTGTCTGCTGGTCGCTATAATGATTTTGGCCATACTTGTGCAAGAAGTCCACTTTTCCTGCCCAGTCAAACCCCTATTCGAGATCCTTCTGTACAAGACATCTCGTCACCAAGTTCTGGCCTAACGCCCGAGTGTAGTAGCACGTCACAAGGCAGCCGAATTTGTTGCACAGGACAGCCCCATACTGATTGTCCACACTGTGACCCAGTGCATACGTCGGTGACCCAACACGTTGGGATGGATGTCCACTTTGGAGTTGACGGGGCGTTTCGCTTACGTGATGGCAGAACACTCCTTACAAGAACTTTAACCTCAAGGTCGCCATCGCCACCACAATGGCCAGAAGAGCCCGCAACAGATGGTTGTCCCCAGGTGCTTTCTACCCAATCGAATAACTGGCCACCGTGTGCGGGTCTTCCGGAGATAGCAGGACAAAAAGGAGGCGTCACTCACAAGGCGATACCCGCAGTCTTTTCACAGACACAAGGTGACATAGTGTCGAATGAGACGTCGGTGCGTGTGCGAGCGTATGGTATTCTCATATGAGAGCTGATGCACGGCCTTCTCAAGGCTTTGAAGCGAATCAGGCGCCCCGTAACACCTGTCCACCATGCCACTACTCTCGACGTGCCTTTCTCCACACCCATTGCCTGCGCACGTAAGAGTCTGACCCCCTCTCCTCTGACCCCACGCAATTTCAGCGATCACGAGGACTTAATAACCCATGAGGATCAAGGACATACACACTCTTTGAATCCCTCGGAGAATACATCGCAGATCTTGCGCCAAGATAGCCGTAGTTGTACTCTACTGACTCCCTTGTCGGGTACACCCCAGTCAGGCCCTAGACGACACTCATCTCTCGTTGCACCATCCCGTCCGTCCGTCATCGTTTATAAGGTTGCGACGGGACCGAAACTCGCTAGATCAAGGGACGTGATCCGAGTGTCCTATGGTGAAGGATACCGGAGGCGGATACATACCACAAACCCGGGCCACAGGGATAAGGAGCGCAAGCAGGGTCTCCAGGGCTATCCACGGAAGGAACATCGCAACGCAAGGAGAGACGACACGACAATGTACCTGAACAGGAAAGCGACACGGTATAAACTGTGTTCCTCACGGGCAAACTGTGACGAGAAGTGTCCCGCCTCCACAGGCCTGCCAAGAGCCGATACGAAGGTGTCTGGCAAACTGCCGCCTGCAAAGCGCATCGAGGGAGACATGGCCTGGGATTTTGGTGCGGGTCCAGAAAAGTGCCATCGGCGTGTGGATACGGATCGCACCCGGGTGCGCGTGGGTGGTCTCACTAGTGTACGTATGATACCGCGCACGGCTGTCGATGGTGAATCGAGATCTAAGGCTACCCCGTAGACCACATAGATGCCGGCCGGATGGTATCAAGAGGCTTGCGTCGACGGTAATTAGTCACGTTAGGATATTGAGTACCCTTCATTTTTCTGGTGTCCTATCCCTCGAACCCATACGACCACATCTTTACCCATCTTTGATTGCGCATGCAGAAATGGAAAGACCTCTTATTTTAAGACCCAAGAACTGGTAAAGTCTCAAACAAACCAAGCAAAGTCAGATAAAGTAGGTACAAGACGTTGGTCTACAGTACTTATTATTATGATTACGGGCATCAGGGATAGCACAAGCGACTAGCAAGACATGTCTGGTACAAGCAGCGGTAGACGATAGAATCTCTAGCCAAACCCAATTACAGAATATTCGATTTTACAAGTAGAACATACTTTCCTTTAGCTTGCCCTTCACACCACCGTTCCAAAGTCTCTCAGCCTCTTTGAATATGTCTTCCTCGGCTGTGGAGCCGCTAGTTGCTGTAGTGGCAACATCTGAGAAGCCCATGAGAAGCTTATGGAGGTAGCATCGCCCGCGTTCGCAGGCGAGATCAGCATAATACGCGGGGGCTGCCAGGCTGACAGCCTTCGTAGCCCTAGCAAAGGTGTAGCTGATGGTGTTCGTCAAGCTATGAAGGTCGTCCGCATTCATGTCCATCTCATTACAGACGACGTAGTAATGGGTTGGGCGAGTCGTCCCTTGCAGGCCGCCATGGGCTTGGAGGAAAAAGTCGTATTCGTAGATAGCAGTGACACCGCGATCGACAATTGTACCTGGTTTTGGATTTCCGTTGTGGTCTCCATTTAAGGCCTCTGTGGGGTAAAATCGAGTGTGGTGCCTCTTGCCACAAATAACGACCGTCAGCTTGGGACGATAAGAGGTTTGAGCAGTGTCAAACTTCTTGAATGAGGCCCGGATCTTGGGAATTTCTTCTTTGACGACGATAGAGAATTGGCCCTAAATGGAGGACATGTCAGACAGAGTGGATGGATGGACTGAGTATTATCGGCATACCTCAGAGACGCCGTCGCGATAAACGAGAATCCTTTGGGGAAGATCTCTGTTTTTTGCCCGGTAAGCCATCAAACGCTCTTCCATCATGTCCTTTAGGTCCGTGATCATCTAGGAGAGAGGAGATTAACTGGGCTTTGTGAAGATAAGAGGTGCCAACAAACCTCCTTTTTCGATTCTTGGATGCGCATGCTCGCGGGATACTGACTAAATCGGAGGTCCGCACTTGCCACGACCGCGGCGATGGACGGCGTTCCCTTGACAGTGGATGGTCCTGGGTGGGTGACGTCCATTCCAACGACCATGGTAGGGGGCTGACGAAGTTTACCCATCGACGCCTCATCCACTGCGTGGTTGACGCCACCAAGCTTCATGTTTACCTTAAGAGCGACATTAGCATAGTACTGTAGCTGGCCTCTCTCTTTCCTGATCTTCGTAGCCTGCACGCATATGTTAGGAACGTCTAAGTATACATCGCACAGATGCTTCAAGCCCGAGTAAATATGTTTGTCGCCGTTTGACAGGATAACGAGAAGAAGAGAAGGTTTCTGTTTTGTCGCCATCAGGACGTTACGGATAGTATTGATGGCGTGGGTTCGAATGGGATCTTGGGGATTCTTTGGCGGAAGCTCAGCAACGGCGATTAGAGGGGGCGTTTGGATAACATTGATCCCACAGGTCCTGCACATCGAAGAAAAGCCTTCAATAATGCTGCGCAATTCTGGGTCTTGGGCGTCGCTAAATTCGTCATAACGGTTGCCATCTTTAATAACCAACACCGTCCATGGGCCGAGCTTAGCCCCTTCGGCAAAGACGACATTCCGTAAGTTCCAGCTGGCCTTCTCATCCACGACTTGCTCGCCTTTCCCATAACGGATTCGAGGAGGAGTCAAGATGCGGGCTGGGACGACGGCCATGTCATTGCCAATGGAAACCCCGAACACGTCCAAAACGGGGGAGACATTGGGGCCACGCGCGAAACCGAGTTCACGCAGACCGGCGACTGTAATTGCATTGGCGTTCACATTGGGAGGCTTAGCAGAAACTTTGATCATTTCACCCGTCTGTTCGTCGGGTAACTTTCCACGGAAAGGCTGGCCAGGAATAATAGTGCAAACTTCGGGGGGAAGATAGATGGGCTTGTTCCCTCCCACGTCAATCAGAGGAAGATTTGGATAATGTAAAGTGATCTTGTATTCTGGAAGTTGGAGTTTAGAATGGCAACGTACTCAAAGAGTATACAAAGAGCGACGTACTGCGTCTGAAGTATTCTTCGACGGTAACGATGCCCCCCAGTTCTTGCGCTTCGAACTTGTGTTGCTTGGCGTCGAATTTGGCTAGGCGCTTCACTGTCTTTTGGTGACCGAGATGATCGGTTTTGACCCTGATGCGCTGAACAAACGCGGACATTCTTGCACCAAAGCTGGCTTGTTCAAATGCATTCATAGCTTCTGCCAAATTACCATCCGAGTAAAAAGCCGTCGCACAAACGTTGACGTTGACCATGAGTTGATTGAACGAAGGTCTGACTGAAGAATAAAAACCCCTCCAAGCCTCGAGTCCAGCACCAAGGGAGTACGGAGGGGAGGCTGATGGGAAAAAATACCGGTTCCGACCAACCATAACACCGGCACCTGGCTGGGTGCGGTTTGGATGGGCACTCAAAACGAGATTCAACGCAGAGATGACAGGAAGGATATCGAAATTCCGGTAATCGGCATGACCGACAAGGTATCTATATGTGTATGTAAGCTGGAGGTTCCATGAAAGAGGTAAACGGTCCTACTGTTGTAAACCATCGGTTTCGAGAGGCTGTATGTAATTGATGGCCAAAACATATTCTTTCCCTCCGCGATCAGCATCGGCACGGTCGTCATCTTCCTCATAGTAGGGGACAGTGATAGAAAGGGGCTGGGGCAGGACGTCGGCCGCAACCAGCTTCGCGCTCGAGTCATGAGCGACACGGCCTTTCAGTCCATTTGAGGCCCAGTCCTGGGTGTTTTCGGCAAGCTGAAATATCCTCCTCTTAACCCTGCGATTTGAGACGCCTTGGGTGGGAGTAATACTAATATCATATTCGTAGAGAGGGCCTTTTGGGACGCGGATGGGGAAGTAGTTGGTGCGTAGCTTGATTGACTTTCCTGAATAAACATCAAGTCTTACGAGACTATAAAGACGTGAGGGGTATCAACCTTTTGTTCCATAGTCGGGACGTGGGGGCATAGCATCCTGGCGTAAGGACAGGGACTTGAATGAGAGAATCAACCTGTCCTCGGCGGAGTCAGCGAGGCGCGCATCGATGTTAGCGGGTTGGCCCTCTGCAAAGATACTAGCATGACGTGAGTGTGGTGTGGCACAAAAAATAACTGGAGAGGGTGGTAACGCCAGATGGGACACGTACCCGCCCTGTTCTCGGGGTAGGAAACCACCGCGACCCCGCCCGCCAGGTGTGGGACCACGAAGGACGCCTCTGCCACCGGGACCTGCACCACGGAAGGGTCTTCCACGTTCCGGGCCGCCACGACCTCTGCCGCGATCTGTACCTCTCTGCATGGATTAGTGGAAATGGTGGACAAGACTGAAAGTAAGCGGGGATGATTGGACGTAAGTCGGCTAATGATCCAGGTCTGCCCAGTGATAAAAAACGGCCACGTGATTGACACGCCTAACCACGCCACACTCAGCCACGCCAGCCACGCCTTGGCCAGGCCAGTTACAACCCAGCAAAACCTCGAGCTCGCGCCTCGCGTCATGGGCGAGTAATCGGCGTGTTTTCGTGCGTCTCTGGGCCATGCAAGTAATTCGTCAGTTCCCATGTGTCCATGCCCATACATGTGGTAGGCAGTGCACACTATGTATGATTGCAACGTGCTTGTTGTTTCCCATTCTCTTCACATCGAGGACCCCTCTCACCCGTCAACATCCATACTCTCTGCGTCTGCCGTATCCCCATTTCTCACATATATCCTCTCCCTTACTCATTTCATAAGGCCTCGCGTTTACAGCTCCTCGTACATGAGTCGTGTGCACCTACAACAGTCGGCCACGGTAAACGCTGTCTCATTGCCAAACCATCGTGGCCTCCACACCCATGCCTCCCGCTCCTCCTATCGGCACCTGTCACCCTCCAATACCTCTCATCATAGCGTGGCGTTCAGCGGCCGCCAGAAGCGATCCTTCTTCGGCATAGGCGAGATCCTGCAGGTGGTCGCAAACGTACGCACGGCTTTTAGGTTTGCTCCAATCCACGCGGCTCACGTTTGTCTGACCCCTTCGTAAACCCAACTGCCGTCCGATGTGTGTCAACACAATGTCTTTCTCTTCCCATACCTATCAGCCTGCTTCTACCCTCCGCTCGCTCACCGAGTCTCGCCAGCTTCTGGAAGAAGCACGAAGGGAAATCGCGGAAGCCCGGGAGCGAGCCCAGCTTCGTCCCTCGCACACTTTTTCCCGTCTACCAAACTTTTTCCCCCGTCCAGCCGAACTTCAGGCGGTCGGGCGTGCTTTAGAAGAGGAGCCTTGCTTCACCGTACTTTTCGGTGCAAGCTCAGTCGGCAAGGTTAAACCGCATTCACAACTCCTCTTTGATCCAAGGCTGAATCTCCTTACTTAGACTGCCCTCTTGCGACAGCTCCTTACGTCGGACAAGTACCATGTCCTGCATTTTGACCTCAGAATTGCGGGCTTTGCAGACTTGGACAGCCTATACATCAGCCTTAGTCAACAAGTGGAACAATATTTTAATTTCATTGCCGACGTGAGGGGCTATGAGGACTTTGAGAAAGAAGCGTGGAGTTTCAAGGTACGAGAATGGCACTACTTTCGCGCTTGCTGCTCTCACGGCCGCCTAGCATGACCGTCTAAATGTCGAACGACGGCTATCTGACACAAATGGTTCTTCCGGCCAAATTCGGACGAGTGATATCGCGCGGCTTATGGAGCTGTTCCAGGTCAACCCTTCCATCCAAAATATATTATCCCGCTTTTCCATTCTGATGTTCGCTTTTCCAGAGCTCTCTTCTAAAGTATAGAGAGTTTGTGCCCCAGGAGCGTGCAGAATGTACCCCTAGTCCGCCGCTCAGGGTAAATCCGAGTCCGAGTCCCAGTCAGAGCCGCACACGACCGTCGAAGTGGTGGCAGTTCCGCTCATCTTCTCGCGATCGTGTCGACCAACGCAAACCAAGTCAAACAGAGGCACTACGGTCTCAAGAGAAACCACCCGCGAGGTCGGTCAAGAAAATGCCTGTGTTGTTCCTAGATGAAGCCCATAAGCTGTACGTTCCCTCTCCTCGCCTGAACTCTTTTAATCGACGCTTCCAGCCCTGGACTCATCCAGTCAGTCGAGGCGATGAAAGCCCTCCTGGACTCTATGCTCGTTTTGACAAAGCAGGATCGCCTCTGTCACGTTATTCACGCAACCAGCGATCCTTTTTATCAGACTTGGCTCAGACAGTTGAATGTCATGCAACACTGCAAGGTGCGTGCTACATATTAGCTTGGAGTACGCGCTAAGATCAGTGGAAAAGATCATCACTATCGGTGATTGCTCAAAAGCAGAAACGCGAGTTTTCTTCGAGGAGAGAGTCTTACCTAGAGTACCCGAACGACTTAAGAGTGGTCTTGAGTTTGAGAGACTTTATGAGGCGTTTGGGGGTCGGCTTGTTCACATCCAAGATTACGTCACAGACTACGGTGGGTAACATCATACCATGTAAGTTATGTCTCGCTCATAGCCCTCCCGACGCCAGTGAACTCCAACGGACGCCAGGAAAGTAAGTTACCAGGCTATTTTCTGCTTAAGCGTTGACCAAGATTTTTTACTGAATAGTACATCAAAGCTCCCACTTCATTCAAGCACACGCCCTTCTCAATCTTCATATCATTCACACCGCACAGAATCCACAAACGGCTGATCACAAACCGCGCAGTCGCCGGAGCAGCGCCACTGCCGCATTGCGCCAGTCTGGTGTAAATCCTACTTCTCCCACGCGATCTGGTGGAGGCTTTCCCGGTTATCCACCTCTCACTGGCACAAACCGCAATCCACACACCTCCTCCCCCGTTTCAGAGCCGGGCTTCGTGTCTGATTTTACGGCGTTGCAACTCCTGCGGGTCATGAGCCGCCTTACTCAACCCGGTGTACGCTCCTTGCCGTATTTTATGCTCTGCCGGGAATTCGGTGTGCGAGCCGTTGATGGGATGGTGCGCGGCCGCATCCTCGATCTCCGGTGGATGGATCCAGTGACGAAGGAAGTCCCCGAATCGTTGGAAGGAGTGGCGCCTCAAGTAGGACTTGATCACACCATGCCCACCAGTCGCCGTGTCAGTATCGGTATCCACCCTATGGGCGCGTCAAGCAGTGGTACTGCGATTGTGAGCGATTCGGTCGAGATGGATGGCATGGACGGCGAGCCCTACACTCTTGTAGAGCAAGATCTCGCCCCTGCACAGGAGGATGACGAGATCTTCGGGCCGAAGGTCCTTCCCGCAGCGCCCATTATGAGGTACGCGATGCGGGAGGTTGTTGCCGAGTATGAGGACACGCGCTCCGTCTCAGAGTATGCGTCACTGTCAGATATGGAGGAATATTGATACTGCCATTGACGAACAACGATTGACATGCATTGTAACTTATTTGCCTCCCTGAAGACCCGATCGATTGGGGGTAGAGCATGTTTCACTGTATCTGCATACCGTACTCTACTTTCCTGTAGTTTTCTCCTCCGCGCAAGGTTACAAGGATTTATCGAGGCACAGGAAAATCAGTCTAACCCTGCATAGCGAACGTCTGCATTGTTTTCGAGCCAAGCTAGCCAATCTTTTAGGTATTTGCTCCCATGTTGGACCGTGGAGGAGTCCCCAACCACGCACTGAGTCTAAATTCAATACTATATCGGGAGTTGAGAGGATATTCTTGCTCACGAGATGCCGTCGTGCGCGAGTCATAGCCACTAACGAAGTAAATAAGCCAGCTGAAATGACAGAGCATCTCTTCATACCATTGAGCCTGCGTTCGTCTTTCAGGAACCCTACCTCACGCTAAGGGCGATTGTTAGCGGCCAAGGCACAGTAAGAGACGTTTCTAGATACCTTATCATTACTTCTCACGAGACTTATGACCACAGCTTCCTTCTCACGCCCTTGCATTCCGTCTACTGTACCTATCTCAAGCTCGGGACCGTACGTTGAACGAAGAAGAGAAGTTAACAACGCCACTTGCGACTGATACCTGTTCACCACTGAATGTGAACCCCAGGACCCCACTTGTTCAAAGTATGATGGTCCAACTCACGGTGTGATTATTCCAATTTGAGGAGCAGTGATCCCAGCTGCGACCTTCGTTCGTTATGAGCGACGAAGGCTTACATGAGCAGTCGAAGGCTCGAAGCTGAGCAACGCACCAAAGTTGCCACCCAATTATGCACGATTGTTGCCTCATTTTCGTTGCATCGACTGCCTTCGTCACCATCACCGTCCAGCCTTTCAAAGTACTCGCAGCCTGCAGTGTCGAAGAAGACGACGGGGGTCTCGAGAGCGTCCTGGACATCTTCTACCGTCGTTGTGATATTCGGTAAGTGCCGAAGGAGATGGGTGGCAACAGAAGAGTGTGTGACGAGCCTAGAATCGTACATGACCTTGGAAGGGAACTCAGCGATCTTCGAGTGCATCCTAGTGATCGACTTAATCTCTAAAGCCGTGTAGTTTGTCGTGAGCCAGTTACACACCGGTATTGCACTGTAAGCATGCACTTGATGTCCGGACCATACATTTTCTCCAACCTCTCGAACATGGTCATCTCCAGCGTTCGTGGAGGCGTGAGCAAGCCGCGCAGATTCGAGACCACCCTTGATGAGGGTCCATGGGCATTAGACGCAGGCGTATTACCAGTCTCTCCAGAGTCCAGTTCGTTATGACTATCGCTGATGGCGTCGAGACTTTCTGGCTGTGGGATATTACTTGGGGTTTCTGACAACTTAATGTAAGCACCCACACTCGATTCTGTTTGCCTTTGGCTTCCAGGATTCTTTGATGCAGGCAGTGAATGGATTGTTGGAGGAAGCTGTTTTGGGTCGCCCGCAAGGATGAGTTTCTTTGCCTTGAATATTGGTACCCAGCAAACCTGCAATGAGTTAGGGAAAATCTGTGGCTGTTATGAGAATGTGCCTCACAGCTTCAAGTGCTTGAGTTGCTTCGTCGATAATGACTACATCGAACTCCTGGGCACGGAGCTGGTGACCCCCTGACGAATGGCAGGTGGCCAGCACAACCTACATTCAAAGTAAGTAATGTTATCTTTTAAACGATGTTTCTTTGCCTGTGACTCCTGAAGGACTGCTCTGCCGATGTTTCTTTCCCTCTGACGGTACCTAACGCATGAACAGCCTGATTGAGTACAGCGGAAGAAGCGTTTTTCGTGCTTACTCCTTCCTCAACGCACTGACCTCCTCCCACATCTTTTTTCGCTCCGGACCTCGGGGCAATTTTCTACTTTTCCCTTTTCCAGAGAGGGCAGCCAAGGCCATCTCTAATTCGGTCTTCGCATCTCTTGCCAAGGCGGCCTTACAAAAATAAGGAGCGCCCGCAAACATAGTACGAAGAACTTTCACCTCATCTGATCGCTCCGCTTGAGCTTCTAAAGTAGAATTTTGAGCGCTTTCATGCTGAATGACACGTGCAGGGTGGCCAATGCGCGTAACGCTGAGTCTGTCGCCATGGAGAGAAGGCAACGTCAGAAGACGTTCCAGAATATTATCGACAGATAGGTTCGATGCCCCGCAAACCAGCAAGCGCAGCGGTCTGGGATTGACAGGAGTGATAACGGTAAGTTGCCGTATAATTTCGATGAGTGTGTGGGTTTTTCCGGTACCTGTGCAAGTATGAGAGCAGGAAAGCACGAGGCTTTACTAAAAGCATTCACCTGGGGGGCCATGAATACATGCAACTTCAACCGCCTCAAGTGCGAAATTGACGGCTGCTATTTGGCTGTCATTGAGCGAGTCGTCGAAAAATGATATGTCATGCGCCAGGGTACGTCGCTCAGGCATTGCCATCCCGAGGAGCACTTCAGTTAATCGGGATTGCCTAAGGGCCTCCTTCGAGTTGAAATTTGAAGCACATGATCTTCTTCGGAATAAGTTATGAGGACGCACCATCGTCTCGATTTGTGATGGTGTGGCAATCATCTTCTTTAATTGTTTTAGCGCCTTCTCCATCCTGCCTAGAGAGTCTAGTTAGGGACCAGTACCAATAATACGAAAACTTCCCTATCGTAAGTGATACTGTTGGCCAGCTTCAGGACTCTGCAGCGTTCAGGGAATTCGAGGTCAGCGGGTTCCGAACGCGTTGGATCGATGGCGATAACAATGCGGGACTCCGTGACCTTTAGCACGGCAGTTGAGCGGATGATTCGGCTCAAAAGAAAGGTCTTGAGTATATATATACCTTGTAGATGACACCCTCCACAGCTGATTTTGCCTTGTCTCGTCCTGACGTACTCGTTGGTTTGGTAGACTTCCTGGATCTGCCAGTGGGTGCAATATATTCCTCAATCGACGCGAGATCTCCGGGCCTAATTCTCTTGTTTGTGGCAGGGGAGAGAGATTCGAAATTGCATCACACCGAAATGTATGTGGGGGGAAAACGGTGACCGTGTGGTATGCGGCCGGGCGCTCCAATTCGACGAGCCTACCCCTCTCAAGATCATGGTTTATGCTGGGTAGAAATACTGTACGAACGCACGTTTTATTTCCTAGGCCGACACCTATACTGGCAATCCCTAACCCGTTGAGAGCAAGCCCTTTCTGCTCCAGTAGTTTCGGGCCACATTTTGAGAATACAAGTGAAGTCCTCTCAACCTCGGTATCACGTTCTTGAGAGAGAAGTAATAGGTGTCTGTCTACAAATGCGGAAACCCTTGCTGTAGACATCGAGATATCGCCGTAGATACAGTCACGGTATGTAAACAGTTCCGTCGCACCTGTGAGTGACGGGTTTCGATTACGTACTACTGCAGGCTATAATCGATATATGATCGATTATCACGTCTCACATCATCGTGACCGGTTCAAATTCAAAGAGCATCATTTGTGACCACCACGTTCAACTTCCCCTCCACATCACTGTACTTATATCAGTGTTTTAGTCATGGAAACAGATTCTGTACTCACAGACCACGCTCAATTCTGGTGGGCACAAAACGCGCCAGCAGAACGTCGTCTTTGCAAGGTCGACAAGTATTATGATTCACTGGCCATTTACAGACCAGACATCTACGAGACCATTTCAAGATCAGTCTCCGGTGTTAATCAAGAACTCCGGGTTCTTAGCTTGGATATCCACGGTACAGGGCGCCCACTAGTTGGTCACATTCATACTGGATTGCTCACTACATCCGGCTTCTGACACCAGGCCATCCTGAACTGGGGTTCCAAGAGAAGTGCGCCTTTCTGTATACGACAAACCATAGGTTCATGGCTAATCCGTGGTACTATGACGATGACTTAGACATGCACATGACGTTCTTACTGCATTCATGGAGCAACACGGCTGGGACGTGAAAAGACATTACCATCTCGATACAGCTTGGGTGGCGACGTTCTCCCATGGGAATGGAGGACGTGTACTTGGCGTTAATTCTGAAATGGATGCTCTCCCGGGTGTTGGCCACGCATGCGGTCATAACCTAATTGCTATAGCCGGAGTCGCCGTTTCCCTTGCCGTCAAAGCCGCTTTGATCGAACATGACATACCTGGCAAAGTTGTTCTACTCGGCACTCCAGGTATATCCTATTCACTTTTGTGTGAGTGATGCTCAAGAGAAAACAGCCGAGGAGGGTGGTCAAGGCAAGGTTATCCTACTTGAAAAGGGTGCATACAAGGAGATGGACGCATGTGTAATGTGGGTCAACGTCCCCAATTCGCACTTGTAACCGTCTCATGGGCTGTGATGCAGGTGTCATCCCGCTCCTGGTCCGGAGCATGGTGCAAGCCTGAGTAGCTCGCTTGCTCTACAACGCATTTCTGTGGAATATCGTGGCCATTCGTACGTGAAATCTTATTTTTCTGAAACATGTGCCATTTCAGTACCTCAGGGCCCATGCTGCTCTCTCTCCATGGCAAGGGCAGAATGCCCTAGATGCGGCTGTTGCTGCATATACGAACGTTTCGTTGCTCAGACAACAGGTGAAACCCTCTCATCGAATTCATGGTGTGTTTGAAGGCAAAGATTGGGCCGCAAACGGTGAGTATCTTCTAGTGTTCTTCGTCTGGAACTCATCCAACTGATGCGGATTCCAGTCATCCCAGACAATGCAAAAATGCTGTGAGCCTTGTACCTTGCCAGAGGCGAATTCTCCTGACAACAGACAGCTGGTATGTTCGCGCACCCACCGTGGCCGAGGTCAGAGAAGCAGATCCACGTGTTCGTGCCTGTTTTCAGTAACGGTTCCTCCTAGTCGCCTGACCTGTGGTCTCACCAATGCCTTCCAGAGCGTCAGCATTAGCCACTGGATGTAGCGTTGAAATTTCTGGAATGCAACCTCCCATGCATGATTTGCGTCAAAACAAGGCCTTAGGTCGGGCCCATCCTTTCACAACCTTCTTTCCTCAATCACTGAGATGTCCGTGTGTTTTTCATTTGGTGGGGGGGAGCAGCCGAAACTTTTGCGCGGATTCATAGAAGTAAAACTGGACCAGTAGACCACGAATGGGGTATAAGCAGCGCATCAACAGACTTCGTGAGATTCTTGCTAAGATGACATAATACCCCACTAAGGCCTTTCATGACAGGGCAACATAACTTACGGTATATTGCTCTTATACGACTAGGCGCACCGTCAGTACTCATAGTTTCAAAGCGTTACCGTCTATCCACCCTGGTTTCTGTATGTATTCCTTCCTTGCACAAGGATTTAACTTGATGCGTGTCCTGCCTTGCAGCCATTCCAACAGAGCCGAATGGGGGAAACCATACTCCTGCGTTTACTTCCGCGGCAGCTACCCTGGAAGCCCACCAGGCCTGCTTAGAGATATGCAAGGCCCTTGCCTTGACAGGCCTTCGAGTCATTGAAGATGACAAGTTTTACGCGGAGGTAAATGATTAATTACCAATTGGATCGCGCGCTAAGTCAGTATACTTCAGATGAGAGCAACTTTTGAAGAAGACGTTACGCGAGTCGCTTGAAATGACTAGGTCCAGCGATGACCATGATGAAGGCGTAACGTAGACAATGTGAGCTTGTCGAAACTAAATGTTTGTGTCAGTCCTTCCATGTACATGTATGGTTTGAATTAAAGACTTCGGTAACGAGTCACATAAGTGGGGACGACAAAGCGAAGAGGGAGATTTCGACAGGACGTATATTAAGTGCCTGAAAAGTGCCCGCGTGTCAGGTTTTGTTCGTAATTGTGATTATCGACAGAGGGACGATCTACTAGATGCGGGGTTTCAGCTGCGAAAATAGCCATGCTTTGTACGATATTCGACCAAAGTGTACCACCCACCACCCAGAAGTGTGAGCATGATACCAAGGACATTCAGGGGGGTAAGGTTTAGATGGAAAAACCAGACGGCACAGAGGACGGTAAGAACCTGCTTTACATTGGCTAGCCAAGACTCTAGTTTAGTATAAAAGCACAAGACAGATTATTGATGGGAATAACCTGCAACACCCATGCTAAGAGCGCCCGATCGTCGGTTAGCTTCGAAGCTAACAATATTCAGTGCGCAAGCGACAACACCATTGCCAGAGATAAGGGCAATCTGCCGCGAGATGCTGGAGTATGACGATCGTCGGAACACAAGGTCTATTTCCCCCAAAAGATATGCATAGGCGATGCATTGTACAACTGCAAGTCGAGAAAGGTGAGTAAGAAGGTCCAGGGGGTGCAACTGGAGGCGATGACAACGAAATCGGGCTAGGAGTGCTGAAATTTTGGTTACAGGCCCGATTGGAATACTGGCGGACTTGGGGTGTGTTGCAAAAGTTTGCGAAACGACGGGTGCGGTCTGGATTTTATGCGTCATTATTGTTTTGAGAGCAGCCAAGACGGCCCCAACAAGCGTGAGGGTGAAACCACAAGTCGTGAAGTAGTAATCGCCATAGGTTGATAGACCGACCCCGAAGATGACAACGGCTATCGAAAAGATTTGATAACGATTGAAACGATTATTGAAAAGGTACCAAGAGAAGACTGTTGTAAAAAAAGGCGTTGCAGCACGAACAACCTGATGGAACTTTGTAATGTAATGTTAACTGCATGTTGTTACAAGGCAGGAAGTTGACTCACTGGTACCGTGACGAGGCCAAGGGACGCATTGCTGATAGCGATGTTGACAGAGTACAAAATAGAGAACGTGACTACTATAACGTGATCTGAACTGCAGAGAGACCTAGGTTCGTAGACTTTAATCAGCCGAAGATAAGTACCACCGGCAAGTCCGAAGAGAGCATGGGTGGTGGTAAGGGTATATGGATATGGAAATGACACTAAGAGAACCTTATTATATAGGGTGAGCACGAGATTCAAAACGAAGTATAGAATAAGCCAGAAGGCCTGATAATCAGAGATACCAGAAACACCTGCACAGATGAAACGAAACACGAGAGCTGATGAATGCCGGAGTTCAGAAAGAACTCCGAAGGTGAGGTTGGTGCATAAACGGCATTGAGATGACGAAGATAGGACAGGGAGAGGGAGAAAGTCGTGCTCAGTCTTCGGCTGATTAGATATCATTGATTTATGCCGTGATCGAGTCATATGAAGCGAGCCAGCCAGCGGCGACGCAGTTGGGATAGTGGCATCAATGTTCGTGAAACGAAGGAGGGCGTCGCGGATGAGACACGCTGCTTGTGGGCGATAGAAAGATGGTCCAGTAGCGAGATGAATAGAAACCTGCGGGGACATGTAGTTAGCTAATACAGTCGCGATGGCCGGGCTTGCTGATGCTCGCTCGCACTTGAGGTCCAAGCCGTAAGTAGGTTTTGGTGGTTGTGTCATGTCAATCGATTCGGGACCGGATATCACGTAAGCCAGTCAGAAGTCGCCCGACCACAATACAGTACAGTCATGCATGTTCTTGTCAACGTGTCTCATCTTACACACTTCATACATTGTGAGGTGGTGGAGTGTGGACGCTACTTCATAGCGACCGATAGAGAATTTGTTATCGTGGAAGGCTGACATATTAGTCAAAGTCTCGATTCGACTCTCAAAAGCTGCGCACTGGTCACGTGGTTTTTGTGGGCGCACAATAAAATGCGAATGGACCCACGGCTAACCTCCTCTCTCTCTCGTGTCGTGATCATGGAACCATCCGTTCTGACACATGTGTCCCCTAATCCTAGTCCAAAGTCTTCCCAAAAGCGTACATCTTCACCTGGCGCCCCCGCACCATATACTAAGAAACTTAAAATGGGCCCTGGACAAGGTTACTCAGACAAAACCAAAAGGAGAAGGAAAAAGAAGAAGTTACCCATCACTCGCGAATCAGGAATAATTTCTGGACTCGTGCAGGACGTTCGGTTTTCGTCTCCTTCGCCTGAACCTTCTCTTCCTTCCGCGTCCTGCTCAACTGAGAACCGGCCATCATTTATCTCTCCTCGGTCGCGTAGCCTTCTCAATGGCTCGTCAAACCCTCCTTCCCCTGTTCGTTCGCCACCGGTAGCCATAGCATCATCTTCCGAGGCCCAGCTTGTTGCCAATGAACGCGTTGTAGAGGCGTTACATACCGAAAGCAAGGTCCGCATATCGTATTTTTTTTCCTTTGATGGTGTACAAACTCTTTGTAGTCCCTCCGCGACCATAAAGCCCTCTTTGCGAGCCTTGTATCGTCTCTCGTGTGCCAGATCTGCCTTGATCTACTCCACAAGCCTTTCGCACTATCCCCATGTGGTCATGTCTCTTGTTATGGCTGCCTTGTCAACTGGTTTAAAGTTGATCAGCGACCTGATGGACTAGAAGACGGGCACATATACCGCAAAAAAACCTGTCCTCAATGCCGTGCCGTAGTGCGTGGCCGTCCAATAGAAGCATGGAATGTCAAGGACATGGTTACTACTGTTGTCAAGAGTGGGCTC
>Ga0307509_10002871_pt1 | contig 27272 bp, 23 predicted proteins | sample 10_EM_MG_FD_202245 | JGI IMG/M metagenome (GOLD analysis project Ga0307509, IMG submission 202245) | Populus trichocarpa ectomycorrhiza microbial communities from riparian zone in the Pacific Northwest, United States - 10_EM | ecosystem: Host-associated > Plants > Roots > Unclassified | place... | reverse complement strand
AAAAAACAATATCCCTCTCCCCCTCCATTCCTCACGTGCATGGAACATACGAGGGCCATATAAAAAAGGCGAGGAGCCTGATTAAAGCATAGGGTTTATGTATTTATTGAATATTTTCAGGGCTTCTGTTTGCTTGCTTTCCTCCTCAACAGGCATTGAAAAACATGACCAGAGAAGAAAGCAGAGAGTTGACATCAATCAGAAGAAAATTTATAGGGTTGTGGTCCACATGATCTAGTTTAAAAGAAAAAGAAATGGCTCCTAATGTGGGGGCCAGCACCCCGGTCCTACTTCGAAATAATAAAATAATATATATATATAATTTTTTTTTTTTTGATTTATGTGGTGAGCTAGCTGTGAAGCGTGGACAGAACTCACTCACTCCAAGAAGGTATCAAGTTTGACTTTCATTGCATTGTTTTGTAGTAACAAAAGAGGCAAAGTTATTTTACCATTTAACACTCCTAAGTTCTATTTTTCTTAATTTCTAATTACCTTCGGTGGATCTTGAGAGATGAATCTAGCTAGGCACCGTTTGGCAACACTGTGTTCTTAAAAAATTTAAAATTATTTTTTTTAATGTTTTGAATCGTTTTAATGTGCTAATTTCAAAAATAATTTTTTAAGAATAAAAAAATATTATTTTAATGTATTTTAGCATAAAAAACACTTTAAAAAGTAATTGTAACCACACTCCCAAACATGAATGTGTGATCTCATTTTTACATAAATAAGCTTGGTCTAAAACAAAGTTAAGTGGGTGATTATAATGCGATGTGAAAATATTTTTTAATTAAAAATATATTAAAATTATAGTTTTTATATTAAAAAAAAAGCATGTCTTGATTATCTCTAAGTGACTAAATAACACTAATCGCAAGTAGTAATCCATGTGTCTATTCTTGCTAACTCTATAATAGTAATTAAGTAAAAAAGGTGAGCAAAGAGGCAAAAACAAGATCCCAGTAAAAGAAAATAAACAAAAAGTCTATATTTATCAACAAACGTAATAAGAAAACAAAATCACACGCCGGAAATTAATTATCAAACCCCGGCTGACTCGCTACATGGACTTTTTGGTGACCTCTCCCTCTCCCTCTCCCTCTCTCTCTAATCCTCCTCTCTTGCTTTATTTATTTATTTATTATTTTCTCTGTTTTTGCACATCTGGGCATGGCTGGGCATTGCATGTAATAGTAGAGTACCACACCAGTTGTGGAGCACTGTTTAGTGGTATTAAAGTGAGAGAGTTGAGTGAGTAATGAGTTAAAGGAGAGAGAGAGAGAGACTGTCTTAAATTTCAGAGAGAGAGAGAGAGAGAGAGAGAGAGAGGGAGACCAACTGACTCCTTTCTCTCCTTCCTTTCCCTCGAATGCGGTGATGACTCAGAATTTAAAAGCCCACAAGACTGTCGCTCTTTAAAACCCCCTTCGCCATCAGCTACACACATTTTCACAAATAAGTGTGCTCAGCAAAATACACACACTCCTAGTAAGGAATCGTAGGAGTAGTGTGTGTTGTAGTGTTTTAGTGGGGTGTTTTAGGTTTTTTAAGAGAGAGAGATTAGAGAGACTTAATTAGAGCCCAAGATTTAATCTTTTTATTTTTTTTGAAAAAATCTCTCTCCTTGACTCACTCTTCTGAAATCATGCCAAATTCTGACATTCCAGCCGTTTCTCTCCTTATGATATGCCTTCGAAAACCAAATGCTTAAACCCCTCTCAACTTCTCCTCAAACCCCAAAAAATCAAAAATCGAACAGTCCTTCTATCTTGTACTCTACAGGGATGTTACTGTAGCCATGGTCTATTATAGCATGGGCCATCAATCTTGATATATTCTTTCTTTGCTCTATAGGGGACTCGCTAATAGCTTCTTCTTCTCCCTCTTGTTGCTGTTTATATAAAAAGGCTTCTTTTTGGGGCGACAATGGAGTATGGCAGTGTTGGAGGAGGAACTAGTGGCGGTGGTGGTGGAGACCATGACTCCTCTGATCCTCAAAGGAGGAAGAAGCGTTATCACCGCCACACTGCTCTCCAGATTCAGAAGTTGGAGTCGTAAGCACTCTTTCGCATTGCAATCTCTTTGTTTTCGTCAATCATGCAATCCGTTGATGATTTAGTAGTGTTGCTTTTGTGGGGTATATGACATGTGTGTGTGTAATGTTTCTTGAAGTATTGGTCTTTATGGGTTGTTGATGTTTTTTTTTTTATCTTGTTTTGTGTTTGTACTATGTGGGAATGAAGAATGTTTAAGGAGTGTCCACACCCAGATGAGAAACAAAGGTTACAGTTAAGTAGAGAGTTGGGTTTGGCACCAAGACAGATCAAGTTTTGGTTTCAAAACAGGAGGACCCAGATGAAGGTGAATTAGAGATTTTTGTTTTGTTTGTCTCTTTGTTTTGTTTTTGATTGAATTTTGTTAAAAGTTATTAAAAGGTTTGTTTTGTTGTTGTTGGTTAATGGTTCAGGCTCAACATGAAAGAGCAGATAACTCTTCTCTTAGAGCTGAGAATGATAAGATCCGATGTGAGAATATAGCCATTAGAGAGGCACTCAAGAATGTAATATGCCCCTCTTGTGGGGGTCCTCCTGTTACGGAGGATTCCTATTTTGATGAACACAAACTAAGAATGGAGAATGTTCAATTGAAAGAAGAGGTGAGCTTCTGTGTTTTCAATTCTCTCTCTCTCTCTCTCTCTCTCTCTCTCTCTTTCTCTAATTTTTTATTTTAATTTTTTCTTGCGCCATTCATGAAATGGTTTGCAAAATTTTGATTGTTGCAGCTTGATAGAGTTTCTAGCATTGCTGCTAAATACATAGGGAGGCCAATTTCCCAACTCCCTCCAGTGCAACCTTTTCACATTTCTTCCTTGGATTTATCAATGGGGAATTTTGGGGCCCAAGGGATTGGTGGCCCTTCACTTGATCTTGATCTTATCCCAACTAGTTCAAATTTGGCTTTCCAACCTCCAGTCATTTCGGATATGGACAAGTCCCTTATGACTGATGTTGCTGCAAATGCTATGGAGGAATTGTTAAGGCTTTTGCAAACCAACGAACCTTTGTGGATGAAATCGTCCGCTGATGGGAGAGATGTTCTTAATCTCGATAGCTACCAGAGGATCTTTCCAAGGGCTACGAGTCACTTAAAGAATCCCAATGTTCGAATAGAAGCATCCCGAGATTCAGGTGTTGTTATCATGAATGGTGTAGCTTTGGTTGACATGTTTATGGATTCAGTAAGTCCTTTTCTTACTCTCTAATAATATATATTTTTTTGACACCCAAAATATCTTAATTATTAAGGCTGTCTCTGAGTTGTATCATTGATTGGAGCTCGCAGAACAAGTGGGTCGAATCATTTCCCACGATGGTGTCTGTGGCAAAGACCATTGAAGTAATTTCATCTGGAATGTTGGGTAGTCACAGTGGTTCTTTGCAACTGGTAATGAAAAAAAGCTTTAAGTTGCTTGCTTTTGTTTCAACAACTGGCTCGAAGAATGGTTTATCATATGAAATGTGCTTTTTTGCAGATGTATGAAGAGTTGCAGGTGCTTTCACCCCTGGTTCCGACTCGGGAATTCTGTATCCTCCGGTATTGTCAGCAAATTGAGCAAGGCTTATGGGCAATTGTTAGTGTTTCATATGATATTCCACAGTTTGCCTCCCAATTTCGATGTCATAGGCTTCCCTCTGGATGCTTGATTCAGGATATGCCAAATGGATACTCAAAGGTTGTCTAGTTGCTCCTGAAAGCTTCATTATATGTTATTACTTTGGTGTTTCAACTTCAAAACAGTGATAGTTGTAGAACTATTTCCTGTACTTAGTTATTAACCTGAAGTGTGAAACAGGTTACTTGGGTGGAACATGTAGAGATCGAAGACAAAACCACAACTCATCAGCTTTATAGGGATCTCATTCACAGTGGTATGGCTTTTGGAGCTGAACGATGGCTTGCTACACTTCAAAGGATGTGCGAAAGAGTGGCATGTCAAATGGTGTCCGGCAATTCGACCCGGGATCTTGGAGGAGGTAAATTTATTGCCATAGTCAAATCTTTTTAGTTAATCATGATTTTAACTGTGCATTTCATTTTCCAGTAATTCCATCACCAGAAGGTAAGAGAAGCATGATGAAACTTGCCCAACGAATGGTCAGCAGTTTCTGTTCTAGCATAAGCACATCTAACAGCCACCGATGGAGCACACTATCTGGGTTGCATGATGTTGGAGTTCGAGTTACACTCCATAAGAGCACGGATCCTGGCCAACCTAATGGTGTAGTTCTAAGTGCAGCTACCACATTTTCACTTCCAGTTTCTCCTCAAAATGTCTTCAGTTTCTTCAAGGATGAAAGAACCCGACCACAGGTGATGTAGATTTTGAAATTGGCTGATTCATGGCATGTTCAATTGCTTGTAAAATGTTTTCCTTTGATAAACTTCTTGCTGATATTTTGGCTTTGGTTTTGGTACTTTTTTTCTTTAGTGGGATGTACTCTCTAGCGGCAATGCAGTCCAAGAAGTTGCCCATATCACAAATGGTTCACATCCCGGGAACTGCATATCTGTTCTTCGAGTAAGGCTATCTCTGTTTGGCTCATTCTCTACCTTTTATAGTGATTGTTTCACTGTATAAAGTAAAATGCTTATTTAATGACTTTCATAACTCTATAATATTCTGTAATAGGCCTACAACACTAGTCAGAACAATATGTTAATACTGCAAGAGAGCTGTGTCGACTCATCAGGTTCACTTGTAGTCTATTGTCCCGTCGATCTACCAGCCATCAACATAGCAATGAGCGGTGAGGACCCTTCTTATATACCTCTGCTGCCATCAGGATTCGCCATTTCTCCTGATGGCCGTCCTGACCAAGGAGATGGTGCATCAACAAGCTCTAATACACAAGGAAGCACGGCCAGGTTGAGCGGTTCACTAATTACAGTAGCATTTCAAATACTAGTCAGCAGCTTGCCATCTGCTAAACTGAACCTGGAGTCAGTGAATACTGTTAATAACCTTATTGGCACCACTGTCCAGCAAATTAAGGCTGCCATGAATTGTCCTAGTTCCTGATGACCAGATTCTGCTACTGCAAACATAACTGTTCCCCTTTCTCTCTTCCATCTTTGAATATTGAGATCAGAGAAAATTAAAGTGTTGTGTTTGCTGGTGGTATTCACTGTGGCAGAGAAGTATTGGGGTTGGTTGGGACTTTGAATGCCATCTTCAAGAACCGAAGATGCTTATTTACTGCTGCTGCTGCTGCCGGTGGTGGTGGTGCCTGTTTTTGCTGCCACAATTCATTACGATCTACACCAACTAAATTTTATTTATTATTTTTACGAGCCTCTTTTTTGGATTTTGCAAAAATTCACGTTGGAAGACTAGCCATTTAAAGAGGGAGTCAAGAACGCACCATACATATTTTTCTTGCTTAGAAGGGGTAGTAATAAATCTGCCATCCATTCCTTCCCTTCCTTCATTACCACCCCAACTCAGCAAGAAAAAACAAAAATTGTGGTTCGGGTATTGACTTCTGTTCATGGACATTCAATCTAATTTATCTACCAATGATGTTCTATATCTGTTCTTTTTTCTTTTTGAATTATTATTATTTTTTTGGCCGTGTAATAAAATCTCTTGAATGGGGTGTATGTGCTTGTGTGTGTGAATGGAGAGAACCATGAGGGCAGTGGGGCAGGCATGGAAATAGTTTTTGATAGCTCTTTCGCTTACATCAATGTTGGGCTCCACCTCATTCATGATCATCATACTAAAGTCTCTGAATTTCAAAAGATTATTTTTAACTGCATTTGCCTTGACATTTTCTGATGGAGAGGATTTCCATTATATTGATATGACCACTCCTTAATGGGTCATTTGTTCTTTTTCTATTATTGGGGGCTCCACTTTTTTCTTTTTCTTTTTTATCCTTGTGAAGTGTATTTGAACTTCATATGCTTTTGATTTGATCGTGGATCCTTTTTCATTCACATCTTGGCGCCTTCAAGAGCATGGTAAAAGTACGTTAATAATAATAAAAAAAAAACAGAAAATAATAGAAGGTTTTTTGAATTTCAGCATGATAATACAACAAAATATATATATATATATATTTCAAAATTGTTGGATCTTTATAAATGTGACCCCTTCTCTATTCTTGTCTGTTTGAGAGTATGATTGTGGTTGTTTTTTAAAATGTTTTTCGTGCTGAAATGCATCAAAATATTTTTTTTTTTATTTTTTAAAAATTATTTTTAAGATCAGCGTATAAAAACGATCCAAAACATATAAAAATTTAATTAGTGAAATATGATTTGCACCGTATTCCAAAACGATGGTAATATTATATTTATCCTACTTTGTATATTTTGTTTCATTTGACTGTAGCTATAATGACTTTTAAGTTTTTGGTAATACTTTAAAAACTAACATCATAATCTTTTCCATTTGTTTTTTTCAGAAATTACAATACATAGTTTTTCAAAAGTCATGACGACAATTAAAAGCTATAATTTTTTTAAATTTAATTAAGAAAAATAATTTTAATATGTGAAAACTTGTACTTAGAATTTAACACACTATATTAACAACTAGTACTTAGAATTTGAAGCGCTATTTAGCATAGGAGAGGATTTAGGATTTAGGAAATGGATGATTATTATCTTTTATCGTGTAGTCTAAAATCTATTAAACTCTCAATGAAATAGTACAAATAATAATAATAATAAAAAGGCTAATTAATAAATTTGGCCCGTGTGGGTTACCTTGCTCAAGGGATATTAGGCAGCAACATGCATGAGGTAATTAAGAATAATTGGCTCCTTTGACCAAAATTGAGTTCAACTCGAAAACATAACTCAATGGAGAAATTAGGCTCGTGCACATAGATTTTATGTGTAGCAATTAATTTGTAAAATATGCCACGCCTATTATTTTTGTATCATATGATAAAGACTGAATCGCTTTGGATTCCAGTTTCTCCCAATCATTTTTGTCACATTACCATATATTTCATATCCTAAGCCACTACTGCTCCTTGTGTTAATTATTTCATACTCCTTGTGTTAATTATTTCATGCAAGGTAATTTTGAGGGGTAGCTCAACTGATTAGGTCTTGAGTTTGCTTCTCAATGGTCACGAATTCGAGTCCTTTTAAAACCACTGCAGGCTTACATAGTCGTTAACTTCAGGACTTGTGGGATTAGTTGAGATGCGCGCAAGCTACCCGACCTACATTAATAAAAAAAAATCTCATGCAAGGTAAAAAAAATAATAACTCAAACCCTCGTGTGATTGGCATGGCTGTTGAAGAATGTTATAAATTCCATTAAAAAAACCATTAATGCTTTTGTGAATGTTTGATGATCTTACCGGTTCCTACCATGCCGACGAGTTTTATTTTCTTGACAATATCTCGACCATGTAGAATGTATGGGGGATTTTGGATGGCAAGCCTTCCTCTATTAACATCCCTCTGGTGCCCATATGCCAAAAGAGGTCCAAAGCATACAAACTAGGGTTTACCTTGTTCTTTAACTCCAAAGAATGTGTATTGTTGTAAATGGAATGTTGAAAAATTTCTATGTTTTTCATTTATGTGTGTGGTCGTTAAAAAATATATTATATTAATTGTTGGCTCGTACTAAAATATTTTCATATAAAACCTAATGAAAGTGTTTAATATTGAGTTTCTCAAGTTTCCGCAAAGATTTATTGAGATTTTAAAAAGTAAATTCGAGAAATGAGAAATTTGATTTCTAAGTTCCTTCAATAAGTTTTGGATGAGGGGGTGCATATTTACATCAAATTAAACATGTTTATGAGAGTATTTTAAGCTTTAATATAACATAAACATAGTATAATGGAGATTATCTTATATATATATATATAGATATATAACAGTTTATTGGTCTGTGCTATGCTGTGAGTGAAATAAAAAAAAAAACAATTTGAGCGTAACAAACAATATACCGACCATAGAGATAAAATTGTTATTAAATTCAATCTAGTTGGTTCTTCTTAAACCTTTCCGATTTGACTCCTTGTGTAGCTCGAGTTTAAAATTAAATCACGTGAGAGTTAGAGCGTGGTGTTCTAATTGACTTAACTGATTTATTGACAACCTGGTCGACTGATAAAAAAAAATGATGAAATTAACAAACAAAAAAACTCAGTCCTTCAATGACAAAATTGAGAAAAAAATAATGAAATTGACAAGGAAAATAATCTCGCGACCCAACTCCTTGTGTAACCTTGATTTAAAATCAAATTATATGAAAGTTGTCTTGAGGTGATTCAGTCGACTTGGTCAATTTAAAAATAATTTGGATAATTATTAAAATAAAATTAAGGATAAAATTAAAAAAATAAAATTAAAAGAAAAAAAAAGTGGCTGAATTGAAAGGAGAAAGAAGAGGAGCTTCACTGTCATATATATGACTTGAAGCTCCAAGATGTTTTTTCAATTTCTATTAAATAAAAGGTTTGAAAAACAGTTTTAATTTGAATTTTTTTATAACACATGTAGCCCTTTAATCAACCTATTTATAACATATGTAGCTTCACGTTTGGGAACGCGGCTGTGGCTGCGTTCCCAAAAAATTTGAAATTTTTTTTTATTATTTTTTATTAAAATTTAATATGGTTTGTATGGTTTGGATCGTTTTGATGTGCTGATGTCAAAAATGATTTTTAAAAAATAAAAAATATCATTGGCATGTATTTTGGCACGAAAAGTTATTTGAAAAGCACCCGCAACCACACTGCCAAACATGCAATTTCAATTTGGCTTAAAGGATGAGGTTGGTTTTTTTTTTTTTTTGAGGCTTTCAGCTACAGCCGCAGCTACATCCAATGCACGCTCTTTAAGCCAGCCAGATGGATAGGCTGTAACTGTACTTACCTTAATTCTCAAGTAATGAAAATGGAGACACCATGCTCAAAGAATTTGGAAGTGACTGTTAAGAAGAGCATTATTGGCTAATGGGTGGGTTTGATTTGATTGGTGGGTGACATAAAAAAATAAAAAGAAGACAATTTAGCAGAGTTGGTGGTCCCTACAAGTGATGGACTAGTCGACTGAAGGGTAGCTGAAAGTGATATCCTCCAAAGCCGCAGACTCTTTACAGATATTGTCCCCTGGGGGGGTTGTATTGGAGTGAGAGCTAACTCTTTACAGATGTTGAATAGTTATAATTAAATTTTAAAAAATAAAAAATATTTTTTAAAATAATCTCTATGTAATTCTTAAACTGTGTGCAACCTAGCAGCCAAGCTAAATAAAAAAACAAAAAAACTCAATGTTTGTTTTTAACCAGGTTTTTAATTTATTTGGATAAAATATTGATTTAATAAAAATTTAGATTTTTAGTAATTTAAATATAATTCAAATCTCTTTAAGACAATATTAATAATTTTTTTAAATAAAATAATTGACCCGATATTCTATAAGTTAAGTCAACGACTTTATTTAGTTTTTGGATCAGTAATTGATTTAAGTTGGGTCGGGTTTTACAAGTTTTTTTTTTCAACCAAATAAAATGAAATGTAATTAACAATTCTAATTCCAATTCCTTTTTTTTGTTCTGACTAACTAAATAATTTCATAGGTATGGTGATATAGTCGGATCTACGATAATAAAAGATTCTACGCAGTTAGATATGGATATGTCACAACTAGATGAGGACCTACCCAGACATATTACATGGATGACTTAGTTGGTGCATTCATGGATAGTGGAACAAGTCTAGTTCAAGAGGAGATTTAGTCATATCAAGCCATAATAATGAATCAAAAAGACTATAATGTTTTATCCAACTATTGAATCAGACTCAAATTTTATTTGGAGTTCCTGGATGTTGTTTTTCCTATAGCAACCTCAACGTCACCACGCGAACTATCAAATCTTTAGATATTCAAAATCTTGCCAAGACTTCTGGTTTTGACAATTTTGTTATTTTCCTTGTTATTTTTAGATTTCATGATTTTTTTTTTGGATTTTATGCTTCTTTCCTTTGTATTTTCAGATTTTTACTTTGTTTCTCAATTGGGATAGTGTTTCTAGTCTATTTAAGATTTGTAAACCTTCAAAAGAGATAGACTTTATTATTATTTTTTTAGAGAGAATAAACTAATGAATTTAAGATTCATATCTATAGCTCCACATGAAAACTCCTTTTGTTTTCAAAGAATAACAAAAATGGACTATAAATAGCTTATGTGTAGATGTCGAATTAAAACAAAATGACAAGTGTAAAAAAAAAAACACATAATTTGTTAAATAAATTTTTTTTTCTATTAAACTTTTAAAAAGCAACACACACCCTCCTTAATTAGTACTGGATCTTCAATTATGAGTAGCATGTTTAGTGGTGACTCTGATAATTCACAAAATTAATAAAGGCTTGATGGATTTTGAAGATTATGAGAGATTAATTGCAGTCCAATCAAGGAAAAAAAACACATTTATGATAAAGTTATTTGGTGTTGTAATTTTCGGCAACATGCTTTTGTTGCTGATTGTCTTTATTCTAATGTTATTCTTCACTTAAAAAAAATTAAAAGTAAAGTATGAGGAAGAAGTTAGAATCTTGTTTTGTTCTTATTACCTTGAAGGGAAGAAAATAAATTATTGATTAAATTAAAGAAAGTTCTCTACCAATTCAAAGATAAATAACAATGAGGTTAATTTTTCCAAATCAACTGTAAAAAAAATAAAAATCATTTTCCTTTCTTTTCAAGATAGTATAAGAAACTTAATGCATGCACTCCATCTAAATGAAAAGAAAAAGGGATTTTTTATATAATGTTAATTTGTTAAATGACAAGCTAATATTTAATAACCTTTTCTTATTTTGCTATGTTAGAAAACTATTATATTTAGTAAGAATTAATTACTATTTTTCCCTTAATGGAGATATTATGCCAAAAAAATATATTTTTTTGACATGTGTGAGCCACAAAAAAGACAAAGTACTTAACCGAGTATTATGAAGAAATAATTTTTTTAGAGAGATAAGGTTTGAAGAAAGATTAGAAAGAGTGGTGTTTCCAGAGCTATAACTATTTTGACCACCATTTGATTTCTTTCATTTTCGGATATGTTGTTCTTCTTAACCTACTCCACTTTCTGATTGAATGGATCTTTGTTTCGATTACTGTGTAGGGAGTTATTGCCCTCGCAACACTTCTACATTTTTATAGGAGAACTTCTAGGTAAAACAACCGTGCCACTTTGGTCGTTTCCCATAATCTACCCATTGGATCTTACTCAAATTTATATCGTGGGTTCGCCACCTGGTCCCCTTGATTTTGAACGGTGGAGACTGGTTTCCAAGTTTTGGACCAAAGCTGAGGAAACAAATGTCACCAATTTTGCAGAGGCCATCTCTCCATAACCTACCGTTGGATTTGGTTGTAACTTTTAGTGGAGTTGCGCAAAGTAAATGACTTACTCCTAACTGTTTAATTTTTTACCGTCATTCAAATTGCCACTATGGCACAAAAGAAAACCACCAACTCCACCCTTAGCACTCCATGGGCTGATAGAGTGAAAGTATCAAACTCAACCACCCAAGCTAAGATAATATCTTTCCCAAGGAAAGAGATTGACACTATTTTGGAAATCTCAGATAATACCATTGATGAGAGTAAGTTAGGAACCGCTGCTTGGTGGGATTTTTCTCAGGTTCTCAGATGCTCTACTATGCGACCAATTCTATTGCATTCCGGTTATAGAAGAATTGTAGCATTGAGAGTGTCATGACAAAATAACAAGGCTTCTTGATTTTCTACTTCATGAGTGAGAATGATGCTAACTCTTTTATGGAAAAGGGATCGTGGATGCTTGTGGGGGGAAGACCATTATCCTCAATTATAGCACCCTCATTTTGTACTTTATAAGAACAAAATCTCAAAAGTGCATGCATGTGTTTGCCAACAAGGGTTACCTTTTCCTTTTTGGAATGAAGAGGACCTTGGAATGGCCGCTAATATGGTTGGAAGACCTTTGGCTTGTGATGAACAAACATTTAGAGGCACCCGACTTGACTACGCTTAGGTTTATGTTCAATTGGATGCCTCGTTGCCTATGGTCTAATGTTTCCAGCTGAAATATAGGTTATCTTTGGAACCTATCTTGATTACAAATGATTATGAGTGGAAACCAAAAGCTTATGAAACTTATAAAGTTTTTGGACACTCATGTAAGGCTTCAGTTGAGGCCCTGAATTTTTACGCAGAAGACATGCTCAAGATTAAAAATAAAGGTGATGCCTTATAAGCATATAGCGTTTTTGCAAATGGGATTGCATCCCCCTAAAAGTTGCTGTAGGAAAAATAGTACCCAAGACGACTCTTCTGCTGAAACAGGTTGACCAGTTCAACAATTTAAGGAACCGGATGACTGGTTGGATAACATAGTAACACTAGAAGCTAGTGCCCTTTGGAACAAGTCAACTACTTCATTCTAATTTGGTCTACCATTTTAGGTTGTAGACTATTGTAGAGGTTGGTGACCTTTTTGCTACGGAGAAGATCAAACTGAATGCTGACGGTGAGTCGGATCACTACATGCTAAAGGTCAAACCTCTAATGGAGCAAATTATCTTTAGGATCAACCTTTAGACGTCAGCATCCCTTACTTATTTTGGTCATCTTGAGTTGTTCGAATCTGTTCTACTCTCTTTTCAGGTATATTGGTTGATTATTTTTATCCTTCCATGCTCTATTATCTATTAAGGTAGTTTGGCTTCTATTTGTTGCCCTTTAAAAAAAGAATGGGGGATTTAGGGATAAAGAGGGTCATGACATGGAATAAAAAAACCATTCTTAAACATGTCTAAAAGCTCCTATCGTATATATCTTCTGTTTGGGCAGTTTAGGTGCATAATGTCTTGCTTGAAGGGAAGTCTTTCTAATATATTAGACTTCATTTAGCTCCATCCTTGTCTTGAAGGAAGATTCTTCTCAGTAGAGACTGATGTGAAGGGCTATTTATCTCTCACATAGGTGATGGGACAACTATTTCTCTGTCTTGACTATTGGTTATCGGATGGGCAACAATTTTATGACCTTTTACCTTCTAGGATGTTATCCTTCATGGGGATGCCCTGGGATGCAAAAGTTTTGGACATAATTGAGGAGGGTACTTGGGCTTTCCCCTCGAGGAGCTAGGAGCTACAGACTATTTAGGAATCTATGCACTTTCATCCAAGGATTGCCTTACCAAACTTATATTTCTAGAAGGTTCACTCATCAAGAAAGTTTATTATCGACTTGAATTGGAAGGTTCTTCAAAACTCGAGACTAATATAATTTATGCATCATTTCTTCTATTTTCCAAGTCAAATTTCAAGACACTTTTTTTTACCATATTGCTTGCTAGTTTGAGTTGTCTTAACACCATGTACATACTTCATACCTATCAAATTATCACCTTATTGATATGTATACTTTGTGGGTTGCATGTTGAGACTCATGACCATATGTTCTTTTAGTAACCTTTCTTTACTTTGGTTTGGGGAACTCTTATGAACAGGACTTTTATAGGTTGGCCTACAATGACATAATGACCTTTACTTAAGTGAGCATCCTTGTATTTCAGAAAAAAGAAAGATTTCATACATCTGTTTGCACAACTAGTCCTCTCAACCATGTTTTACTTCATCTGGTATGAAAGGAACAATCAGGTCTTCCATCAAATTTATCATCCTCACTAAGATATTAGTTAGGAGATTTTCAAGCTTGTTTGGTCCCATTTGATAAAGCTCAAACCAAGGTATCTGATTCCAGCCACACTCAGGTACGTATGACGTCTTTCAATGTCATGAGATTCCTTTACATTGGTTGTCTTTTGAATTCTGCACTTTAGGTCTACTGCTATTGTAAGACTAGTTGATCAGTTTTGGATTTTCTACAAATCTATTGACTAGTTTCAAAAAATTCTTAGTTTCTAGGCTTATGTTTGAACAATCGGTAGATGAATTTTGGGTTTTCCAAATACCTAATAGACGGGTACCCCTACTGTTGTTTTGGCTGTCTATTTTTCTATTTTTTGAACTTCCCTTAGCTTTTGCTTGTTTTCCTGTTGCCTCAGGTAATTTGGACTTGGTAACGGGTTTTTGTAATTCTTGGGGAATGCTTCTCATATTTTGTACAATTTTTGTCTGTATATACAATTACACTAAAAAAAATGAATTTTAAATACTTAATTAGTGTCGTTCATAAATACTATTATAGTATTATTATTATAGTATTTCTTCTTTTTTTTAATCAAGGAGATTCTTGTAAAAAATAATTTCCAATTTCAATCGCCACACTCTATGGACCATGGGTTTTGCTTTGATATAGCAACAACCATGGCATGGCCACCAATCATCTCATGTCGTTAAGGCCTAAATGGCCAAAGTTTTTTGTCCTCCTCCAGTCTTTTTCAAACATATTGTCCAATATATAAGCACTAAATATTTTTTATAATGTGGAACTGTGCACCATCCACACACAAATTATTTTATAATTTACTAATATATTTTTTGTAAGTATAAACTTTTATGTAAGGTTGACACCACATTTTCTAGTTAATGGTGATATTGCATATTCTATTCAATAAAACACCTTTCTCCTCTACCAATAGCTATTTATAGTAAAAATATCATTGATGTTCACCAACCACTTCACCAATAATATGCCAAAGACTACATTCAATAATGGACGCCAATGTTTATACCATTCAATTTTCATGTAACTACCAATGTGAGCTGACATGATTAAGGCCTATAAATACGTTGGATCACTAGGTAAACAAAACAAGTTATAACTTTCTCATATTGAACACTTCCATACACTTATATTTTTCTCATTTTCTCTTATACACTTACTAACTTAAGCTCTAAAGAGTCTCTTGTAGGACTTGTTTTCTTAGGCAAACTTCTAGTCATTGGTCAAGCCTAACTACTAGTAAGCTCAAATACAAAGCCCATATTAAGTATACACGTCTTAGCCTAGGATTACACCCCGTGAAAAACTCATTTTTCATGTGAATTTTATTTAGAACCTCATCGATAGGTATTGCAATGATAGTAATTTTTTTTTTACATGTTATAGGGCTTTCCATAAGAAAACAATTCACAAAACAATCTAGGGAAGTTGCTATAATTCAGAACAGTGTCGGGAAGCCTCTGGAATTGGAGGAACAATAGCGGCGTGTGGGTCTCATGCACCACTGCCACTAGTGCCGTGTGAACCCACGTGTCGTCTATAATAAAGCAAAAAATAGGTGGATTGGGTAGATCTCTTATTCCTCTTCACGTATGTAGCGATGATGTCATACACCATAACCTGTAAAACAAAGAAAAGCACATAAACAATTGCTTTTACTTTTGTTTCTCTTTTTTCTTAGACTTGATTCTTTCTTCCTCTCAGTTTTAATTCTTCTTCAGGTGGTTGTAACCGAAATGAGAAATTAGTGAGGAGGAAGAGGCTAGCATGGGAAGGTTATTGTCTAATATTGTTGCTGCTGGTCGAGAGGGAAAGGGGTTGTTTGGATGTTATTGTAGCTTCTAATGGTGGTTGGAGAGAAGAGAGACCGTCAACTGTGTGGTGGTGCTTGGTTTTGGTGGATTTGTGATAAGGTTGTTAGGTAGCTTCGACACTAATGGCATCTGTAGGTGGCCAAAACATGGGCTATTTCTTTCGACCAATATGGGAGCTGTTATCGATGGAAAAGGTAGAATGGTTTATTTTCTTGGTGGCGTTATCGTGGCCAGTCATTGTGCTGTTGTTGAGGAGATATTAGTGAAGATGGGGTTTTAATGTGCAGGTAATAGTGACAACAAAGAAAAAGGGGTCATTTTTGCTCTCATTTGAATGTCTGGCGGTAGAGATTCAAAATTGGGTTTAGGATTTTTATGGGTCTCTCGACTAGAGGTTGAAGGATGTTGGTAATGGTGGAGTGTTTGTTGGGTTTTCTGGTATTGGTTAGTGGACAAGAGAGAGACCGTAGGGAGGGTGAGTAATTGGAAGAAGATGGGAGAGATTGGAGAAGGGTTGCTATTTTTTTTATGGCAGCTACTTAGGTATAAATGTGGGCTAGGGTTTTGTGTATGAGATATTTGGAGAGAAAAATGTGGAGGAATATTTTTTAGCTTTTTTGTATTTGATTGTTTTTTATCTCCCTTACCCTTTCCTTATGTGAGATAACCACATATTTATAAGCAACTTGATTTGTCATTTTCCTCCCAAATTCCTGGTTTCGAAAACACTTTGGTCCCTCATTTTTTTCCTTTGTATTTTGGTCTTTTTATCCAATTATTTTTAATTTTTCTTATTTTTTGTATTTTAACTTTTTTTAAAAAGGCAACATCAACTCGATCGAAAAAGATCAATAATTTTGAAATAACGCATTAAAAGTTGAACGTGTTGAAAAGAAATTTGAATTCTTTTTAGAAGACGTGGAAAAATTACCCAAATACATTAAGAACATATTTTTTTTATTTGTTTTTTGTATTTTGAAAATATTTAGAAAAAACAGTCAAAATTTGGGTTATGAAAGTTGCCATCTCTTTACAATATTTACGATAGAAAGTCTCGTAAACGATTTTAGATAGTAAACTTGTAAAGAAAAAAAGATAAAAGGTTATGGATTTACCATATCAAGAAAAAAGTTAATACTTCCAAAATTTTGAGATGCTCATAGATACCTCAGACATTGATGGATCTTTAACGAAAGTTTTAGAAGTAAGGGCTAGAAAGCGCACTCGGAAGAAAAGAGATAGGGCTAGAAAGCGTACTCAGAAAGAAAAAATAGGGTTTGCTGGTGCACTATCTTCTTGTAAGGGCTAGAAAACGCACTCGAAAGAAAAAAAGATAGGGTTAGAAAGCACATTACCTTGTTGTGAGGGCTAGAAAGCACACTATTAGTGGAAAGGTTTGTTGGTATCGATCTGGCCTCCTAGTTGCTCAGCTTAAATCCTTTAGCCCACTCGGGTTTGGCCCATGTGATCAATGTATTTGATCATCTTTTTGTTAAATCAACTCGCTCGGGTTTTGCCCATGTAATCAATGTATTTGGTTGCCTATTTGTCGCATTGCCTAAACCTTTAGGCAATAAATGAAGATCTGCTCACTTATCCATTTTTTGAGAAGTGACAAACGCTTTTAGCCATAATGTTGCCCCTGATTGGATGATGCACTCCAATTTATGGTATTCTTGCACCATTGCTTGCTTATTTTGATGGAGAAGTGGTGCTCCATTACTCTCACTTTATGAAGGGGTTCATCAAATCATATGCTATCAATGATTGTTGTAAGTTGCTCTAAACTGATGCATTCATGTGATAACATTTTTAAGGTATCATAGTCATTCTTGCATCATTGCCCACTCACTTTAATGGAGAAGCAGAACTCCATTACTCTTACTTTCTGAAGGAGTTCATCAAATTATCTATTGTCAATGATTATGGTAAATTGCTCCCCAAGTATAGCATTACTCTTAACTGCTGATAGAATTTGTCAAATCATAGATTGCCCTTAAGCAACATTATCCTCAAGTAACATATGATTGCCCAATGATTATGGTAAATTGCCCCCCAAGTGTAGCATTACTCTCAACTACTGATAGAGTTTGTCAAATCATAGATTGCCTTTAAGCAACATTATCCTCAGGTAACATTTTTAAGGTATCATAATCATTCTTGCATCATTGCCCACTCACTTTAATGGAGAAGCAGGACTCCACTACTCTTACTTTCTGAAGGAGTTCATCAAATCATCTATTGTAAATGATTATGGTAAATTGCCCCCCAAGTGTAGCATTACTCTCAACTGCTGATAGAGTTTGTCAAATCATAGATTGCCCTTAAGCAACATTATCCTAAGCTGATTTAGTTATGCGCATTCTTATGCTTATTATCAAGAGGCATTTGGCATCACCATATGTTATTCATAGCTTTGATGGATTTTACATAATCATTATTTGATTATGTGCTTCTTTGCCCCCCCCAACTAATCTAGATATTGTTTGTTATCCTTCTCAAGATCCACTACATTGCCCCCTGACTACTTGACTTCTTAAGGATGACTTATAAAAAGTGTCAATGTCATTTTTTCAAGGACCTTGCATACTCGGTTGATGACCTTTTTGTTTGAAAATCTTTCTTGTTTTAGAATCAATCACAAATTTCAAGAATCATGTTCATTCAAGTCTAATTATGGAAATGAAATCAGAGAGACATAAATTTTGAAAGTATTCTTGAAGTTTAAACTTATTTGGTTGAAGACTCAAAACACACCATTCAACGCTAAGAGATATTTTATTGATGATTGACAAGGTATGGATTGAGAAAGAAATATTACCTTAAAGTTAGGGTTGTTCTTGGCTCAAATGATTTTTTTGCATTTTGAAAACAGAAATTTAACCGATTTAAGCTTAAAAATTTTTTATTTTGAATTTCTTACAATTCCCAAAGGTTTAATCTCTCTTTGGAAAAAGATGATTTGGTCTGGTGAAGGTACAAGATGAGGTGATCTTCTACTTTTTTAGGTTTCAAAGCAAGAGGCTCAAGTAAAAAGTTGAGATTTTGTTGACAAAATTTGTCTCTTTTTTAGCACTTATTTTATTAGTATGAATAATAACGAGTAGCTTTTATTTGTAATGTCATGATTCTTATGAAAAAGTTCTTTTGCATTTTGAGAATGTCATTTATTGGTCCCTTGATTAGAAAAGACTTTTAAAGACACGCAATGAGGCTATGGCTTTCGACTATGAAAGAAAAAGATTTGTAGTCTTAAAAAGTGTTTCAAGGTTTTAAAGATCTAGGATCACTGTCATTGTGTCTTTCAATCTTTTTTTTTTTATATTTCTTTGATTTGCCTTTTTGATTGCTTTGGTGGGGCATTTTTATTTTGTTTTGACCTTGACTTGGTCATTTTTTTTTATTTATTTAAGAATTTCCCCCAACATCTGGATTTCTCGGGTGCTTTGGCTTTTCATAACCTCGTTTTGGTTCTGATCTTTAAATTTTTGTTTGCCCCCTAGTGTGGGTATGATCTTAGTTTGGATCAACATTTGACTGTTGGAATTTTCATTTGCCTCTTAGTGTGAGGTGTAATCTTATTGAGTTTTTTTACAAATAAAAACTTATTCAAGTTTAAATAGTCCACAAGGGATATATTTTAGAATGTGAAGGGATAACAAAGATGACCTTTCATCATTTCAAGCACAAGCGATTAGAACCGATAAATGTTTTCCTCGTTCAGTGTAATTGTTTGGAATTTTTGCATAAAGACTTATGGTTTTATGAATCAATGACTAGAAAATCAAACTACATGCAATTATGTATACAACTAAAACATGGCCCAAGAGACATGGGGTGTGAACTTTTTATGCATTTTTCATTTTTTATATCTTGGTTCAAATTTATATGGTCACCTCAAAATAAGAATTGCTTGAATGATTCGTTTGCCACCTTAGAAAAAAATGTCTAAACACTGTTTCTAGGATTATTTTGACAAAAGGGTTTTTACAAAATTGATATGGTAAAAATACTTTGAAAGTCAGTTTTATGATTTTTAAAAAGGTAGCAATTGCCTCTTAACATCTTGCATTACGCAACTTAGGGTTCGATCATTGTTGCCATTATATTTATCCAATTATGGACAACAATATAATGCCAAGTTATTACTTTCACAAAAACATCTTTTAATTTCAAAACAATAAAGAGACTAAAAAGGCTTGTTTCATTAAAATATGCGATGTAACCCCAAAGCTAAAATGTTGAATAGTAAAGTTTGGAAAATGCCACACTCTTTATTAGGTCAAATTTCTCGACGACATTTGTGTCTTGTCAGTATTTACCAACCATTTCTTGTGCTCATAATGATCTAGTGACAATGTGATAGATGACATTATCATTCACAAACTCAACTTGTCCCTTACTTCCCAGCTTTCAGACTTAATACCTGAAATTCTTGCAGCTTTTGATTGAATGGGCGATGATCCCATCATGATGTTCACATTTCTCATTTGGATTGTACCACCTAGAGAATGATGATCTTATGGTATCTAATGGATATGTCTAGTGTTCAAGAGATGTTGGTAAATACCTTAAAGTGGTAAAGGTATGACAATCTTTGGTAGTGACATTTGAGTAGCCAATGATATAGTGAGATCCGATCGAACCAGATTCCCAATTTGAGAGCCATTCCCCATATCGGATTCCATCATGACTTTAAAATTCACAGTACCTACTTCAATAGCTTGTTCAATCTTTTCGGCCACAACCACTAGGTCAGTAAAGTGCGGGGCTGCACTTCTAATCAGGAACTCAAAGTAGGGTGTTTTAAGCAAGCTGACCATCTCCTTTTCTAGCAGTGTAAGACCCATTTGAGTAACTACACCAAACCACCTCTAGGTATATTCTCGGATAAATTCCCTATCACCTATTTCCATACCTTGTAGGCTAGATCTTTGTGGAACGAAGTTTATGTTGTACTTATTTTACTTGATGAGAGGATCTACAAGGTCTTTCCACTTATAGGTTTTTCATATTGTCTAATCTCGTGTACTAACTTAACGTTGTCCCACTCAGACTATCCTGAAAGAAGTATATTAACAATTTTTTATCGTACACTACTTCTGTCATTTTGTTGCAATGAGACTTGAGGTGAGTGACAAGACATTGAGTTTGAGCACACAAAACTTTGGTACAACCACAATCGGGACTAGAAACATCTCAATGGCTTGAACAGGATCATACAAGTCCACTCCTTCGATAACCTTTATTTTGGCTTCCAACACTATTATTATGCCATGATCAATGTCCTCAAAGGATTTTATCTTTTGGGACTCATTAATGAATGCATCTACAACTGCTGAAGCCGGTGAAGGTATGGTTAACTGTACAAATATTGTATTACACCAAGATTCTTGACTTTGTCTACCCATCATTTCTCTAGGCTGAATTGTTACAAAGTCATATGCCAATTAGATGGGCATCCACTTAGAGTGTTTGCTCAAGCAAGTTAGTGATATGGGTCATGTTAATCATTAGGGAATCTTGCTCCTCTTTGAAGTGGGCATTACATTGAGCGCATTCTTCATCTTCTATGTTTCTTCGTCGCAATCAAGTGTTGTAAACTTTACGGATTCGAGCTTTTTGAGGACCTATATTTCAACTTGTGTATGTTCATATGACATTTAAACATGAATGCATGTATGCTTATGAATACAAGTGCATGTACGAGTACATTGAATATGGATTAACCTATTCAAAGGGCTAGTTAATGACTACTTTGTTGAACACAAGCAAACATCTGTAGTCCAGTTAATTTGAAAAGATCTTATAAATACAAGTGTATATATGAGTACATTGAATATGGATTAACCTATTCAAAGGGCTAGTCAATGACTACTTTGTTGAACACGAGCAAAAATCTATAGTCTGATTAATTTGAAAAGATCTTTTCGAAGTCCTCATCTCGGTTAAATCTCATACATATTGGAGAGTACAAAACAAAAAGGTGGATCTGAGTCATTTTCATTCAAAAAAGATAAAATGGTTTTTATGTGTAGCAATTTCTCGGTCGTGGTCTTTGGGCAATTCCCCCCAACTAGTTACATCATCTCAGATTCTGGTTTGTATTCAGAAAAATTCACAATCTTAGCTAAGAAAATTCTACGGAGTTCAGGATTATTGATTGGGTTAGCCTTGATGCAAAATGATTTATCAAGGAGTCCATATCCTAAGGGAAGGTTCTAAGCCACTATATGAAGGGTAAGCTTACTACCTAGTCTCAAAAGGATCTATGATCTACCTAATGACCACCTTTCATGAATAAAGTATTGGGGTTTACAAGGAATGGTTGGGGCATAATATGACCTTTATTACCAAGTAAACGCTAGCTCATAGTATGACTTTTCACGAATCTGAACCCTGACTGAAAGTCATGAGGCAGACCGCCACTCCCCACCTAATCTAGAATCGGGTTTATTTGAAAAATTCAAATGCATGAAGACATTAATCCACACCTGATGTACTTATGCATGAACAGTATGTAAAAAAAATACATGCTAAAATTAGATGATACAGACCAATAAAAATAAACAAGCAAACAATCAACCAAACAAAGCTTAGTCCAACCAGATAAATTCCCCAGTGGAGTTGTCATCTTGTTATGATGTGCATAGTGTTGAATGACGGGTAAGCCTCATGGAAATGAGGTGTGTTTTGGGTTTAATTATAAATTTATGATTTGATGAAGTTGCCACCTAATATCATGGTCACTAGAAAACTTATGGTTTGTGAGAGCCTGGGTAAGGAGACTAGTTGTTCAAAGTGAAGGCACATTATCCCCAATAGACACATTACCCCTATAAGGTAAGCTGCATTGTTGATTGATTGTTTTTCTTGGTCATGTTTCTATCTGTTGGTCTTGCCTAAGGTTCCAGGCGAATCTCCCTTCATGATAAAGTCTCTACCTTATTCGGTTAAATTCTAACCATTCTAAAGTCCAACTTTTAGCATCACAATTATTTGCTAGATACAACTTATTCCTAACATTTATAAGAGTAATTCATTTCATTTCATACCATAAGTATACGTTATGTTGCAAAATTTCTACCTCAAATATTAATTAAACAAGCTAATTTTTATGCTTTTTTGGAAATTTTGGCAAAATCCTAATGGATGATCATAAATTGGTTATGATTGTTGTTACTCATTTTTGGACCCTGCGTGCTGGAGACGGTGTATACCTCTTTTGAACTGAGTGTAGGAGTTTAACTCATGTTTGTTGGAAGATTGACAAAAGCAGAGAAATAAATATTTTTTCGAAACCCTGTTTGAGTTGTTTTCTGCTCTCTTTATAAGCCCTTTGCTGCCAAAATCGTCAGGTTTTCTTAGATTAATCAGGAGTCTTCATAATGCTAAATTCATTCCTTCTTTATCTGGTCTTTAACGTTGGATAAATCCCTCAGAATTTGCACTAAAAAAAAAGTGGTTCTGCTGCTGTTGCAATTTTTTTGTTCCAACTTAGGCTCTGATTCTGACTTGATTTCGTACGATATCTGACCATCCTAGCTATGTTCTGTCACTCATGACATGTTGAAAAATTGACCTGCACCTTTATTGGGTCCTAGGGATCACTGTTCTTAGGGCAGACTCAGTCAGATTTGGATGCTCGGCATTATCAGATCAAGAAAACCTTTTTGACCAACCAGATTCATGTCAGATTCTGTTATCTAAAACAATTTTATCTCACTTTGAATCCTTCATCAAAGTTGTAGTCCGGGACACGTAGATGAATTTGGGCTTTTGAATTACTTGATTTTGATATCAGAAGCTCAAGATATTCATGTTTGAAATCTAGCGTGAAAACATAGAATCCTGCCGCGAGAAGGTTTCCAGACGAGTTTGGTTGCAATTCTGTTATTCAAAATGAATTTATCTCACTTTGAATCCTTCATCAAAGTTGTAGTCCGGGACACGTAGATGAATTTGAGCTTTCGAATCACTTGAATTCGATATCAGAAGCTCAAGATATTCCTGTTTGAATATCTAGTGTGAAAGCAGGGATTCCTGCCGCAAGAAGGATTTTTGCCCGAGTTTGCAGGGACATAATTTCAAGATGCTTAAAGTTTGAAGACCAATTGCAGGCCAATTTGAATCTTTGTTTTGGACCAAGGACCAAATGGAAAAGGTGCTAAAATAAGGAAGTTGATTGAAGATAAAATTAGAAAGAAATTTTGCCGGATGAAGAAATTGAAGAGCAGAGATTCGATCAAAAAAGGAAAATAGGGGAGGTGATCACGTTTTGCTCTCATTTTTATGATTGTCATTTTGAGAACAACCCCTCCCCCGTCTGATTTCTTTCCTGCATGAACCTTCCCGGCTGAGTTCTTTCCTTTTTTCTATGTAAATTCCTGTTGTTTTCCTTTATCATCACACCTGATTTTTGGAGCTGCAACCACGTTTTTATTGCCTCATTTCAAAAGGAGCAACTGTGCTTCATGGTCCTAGCTATAAAAGGAAAGAAAGGAGCCGCATCATCCTCTATACTGTAAAGAAATCACTGATGATCGAGAATCAGAATTAAAATATTTTGGTTTCCTATTTCTACTCACCTGATATTACACCCTAGAGTTAATGTAATATTTATTTCCTAAATAAAACCATGTATAGGCTATCTAAAAGCCTCGGCTACTGACCTAAAACGGGGGACAACAAAAGAAAGACAAGAAAAACGCAAGAGAGGCAGGCAGTAAAACAAAAACGCAGAAAACAGAGGGAGTTTCTTTCCTTCATCCTTGCGTTGCTGTGAGATCAAGAGGGCAGGCAGTAGAAGAGAAGAAGAGAAAAAGAACGGAAAAAAAAGAGAAGGGAAGCCAGACAGAAAAAGAAAGGAGAGAACAGAGAAAAACTAGAAAAGAAAGACAAGAAGAAACGAGAGAGAGGCAGGGCAGAGAAAGCCATAAGAACGACACTGTCGAAAGCAAGGAAAACACAGAGGCAAGGTCGACAACTCCACCAGCACAACATGCCTTCATCGCCATCATCTTCGTCATCTCGAGAGAAAGCATCAACAGAAGGATAAAACGAATAAAGACCAAAACCGGCGTGGCCATCGCTTTCGCTGTCCCCAGAAGCAGCAACCATTGGTTGAGCGCAGAAGCTTCAGCACCTGTCGTCTTCGTTCGTCTCAGCGCCAGCTTTCAAGAAAAGGAAAGCAGAACAGAGAAGAAGGGAAAAAGAAGAGAAGAAAACAGGGAGAAGAAAAGAGAAAGAGGCAAGCAACACAGGAGAACGCCAGACGAACTTAGACAACGGAGGACTGAAAAAAAGGCATCACTAGCAGACCAAGTAAGCTGTCTTTTATTCCCAGCTTTTGCATGCATTCTTAGTTGCATTTGTTACTGTTCAAGTGAAATTTAATTCACTTGAACAGTAACCAGGCAAGGCATGTGTATTTATTTTTGTGTGTGTTTTTTTTTGTATTGTAAAAATAGAAATCTCGTATTTAGAATACTCGGTTTTCGACGCAATGTGACAAATATACATATATATCAAAAAAATGTTTTCTTGTGTGTTGCATACGGTCAATACCTTAACATGTTTTGAACGCTCTTTTTTATACAAAAAATATTGGAAGTTTCGAAAATGTGTTTTCGCATGGATTTCTTAAACACAACAAAAATTATTTTCTTGCATTTCTGGATTTTACAACATGTTTGTAAAACTCCAAAGGGTATTGGCCAATATTTCAAAAAATAAAAAATCTTATTTTGGGGAGAATTCATCTATTATTCACCGTTAATTTTTGGATAAAGAAATTCCAAATGGATGAATATCCAAAATATTTAATGAGAATAACTTGTTATTATTTACTGTTAATATTTGGATAAAGAAACCCTAAATGGTAAATATCCAAAATAATTTTCTAGGGATAATAAGTCCTCACAAATCCTTGAAAGAAGCCTTGATTATAATTGAGGATATTTCAATTTTTTTTACTCCACGGTTTACGAGCCGTGAGAGTATAAAACACTAAGGCAAAAATAGACTTTTAAAGCGCCCTAGATTTCTAAATTTTTGTCCCTCCTCCTTGCGATTTACAAGTCGCAAACTCTTAAAATACTTGTCATAACCCAATTTTTGACCATTTTATTTTAATTATTATTATTATTTTATTTACTGAAAAGGATAAAAAAAAATGATGGAAAAACAAGTAAAATGAAATAAATGAAGAATGAATTAAAATTTGGGTTAAGGGCAAAATGATTGGAAGTTTTGGGGTTTAATTAAACTTTAAAATTAATCTAATTAAGCTTGGAATTAATTTAATTAATTAATCCAATTAAGGGTTTAATTGGAGAATTGATAAATTTTTAGACTTGATTGAGCTTGAAATTAATTTAATTAATCCAAGTAAGGGTTTAATTGGAGAATTGATAAATTTTTAGACTTAATTAAGCTTGAAATTAATTTAATTCATCCAATCAAGGGTTTAATTGGAGAATTGATAAGTTTTGAGACTTAATTAAGCTTGGAATTAATTTAATTAATCCAATCAGGGGCTTAATTGGAGAATTGATAAATTTTAGACTTAATTGGACTTTGGATTTACTTAAATTAATAAAATTAGGGACTTAATTAAAGAAATAGCAAAGTTTGGGGTTAATTGGGGACACGATTACAGCAGATTAAAGTCCAAGGATTAACTTGTAAAAGGCGCCGAAATACAGGGAAAATTACGGTTTAAACCAGGGGCTTAAGTATAAAAGTTTCGAAACTTCACGGGTCAAAGTGAAAATGGCCACTGTTTATCTCCAAACGGTGTCGTTTTGAAGACGCTGTTCATCTTCTTCTCCTTTAAGCCAGTGACCGTTTCTGCAGTAATGGAGGGAGAAACGTTGCAGCAGTAATCGTCGTCCGTTGGCTTCAGTTATGGGCGCCTTAATGGTGGCCGACTCTCAGCTTACCGCCCGTTATCAACCCGTCGAGCCCTATATAAATCGAGCAGCACCGAAGAGCAGGGGTTGGTTAGAGAGAGAGAGAGAGATGAAAGAAACCGAAAAGAAGAGAAACACAAGCAAAGCACATAATTTTTAGGTTCATCTCCAGAACTCCCATACCAAAAATAGGCTTCCCTCACCAGTTCTGACTTAAGAAAAACGAGAGAGAAAACCGGCCGAGAGAGAGAGAAGCGGTGTTATGAAAACAGAGCATAAAGATGAAGAAAAACAAGCTGAAATAGAGACACATGGAAGGAATACAACAGGGAACACAAGCAGAAGGAAGTAAGAGGAAACTCGAAGCAGAAACGTCGCCCTCAGCAATCTCGCGCAAACTCCCTGCAAACGAACCAAGTAAGTCTTCTGCTCTGCTTTCTTTCCCCCGCGTTTCATTAATTCATCTTCGCCGCTTGTCTTGATTTAAAACTAAAGGCCCAGCACGCGTGATTTGGATCACGCGTGCCTCATATGGCCCAGCCGGGTCACTGGCTTAGGCCAGTGACCGGGCTGGGTTGGCTGGGTCTAGCCCAGCCCATGTGGGCTGAGTTGGGCCCAGCCCCAAAAACATAAATAGAAAAAATAAAAAAATAGAAAAAATAGGAAAATAGAAAAAATAAAAAATAGAAAAATAATAAAATATGTGTATGCATGAATAAAAATAATATAAATTTACTAGTTTATTCACCAACGCCAGAGTCGGGAATAAAATACTGGTTTAAATTTATATTATTTTTATTCGTTATATTTTATT
>Ga0307509_10002870_pt1 | contig 27273 bp, 33 predicted proteins | sample 10_EM_MG_FD_202245 | JGI IMG/M metagenome (GOLD analysis project Ga0307509, IMG submission 202245) | Populus trichocarpa ectomycorrhiza microbial communities from riparian zone in the Pacific Northwest, United States - 10_EM | ecosystem: Host-associated > Plants > Roots > Unclassified | place... | reverse complement strand
CAAGTGGAAAGAGGTTGTTGTGGAAGGGGGCCGAATGAAATAGGCGCGAGGAACGCACCTGCCTCCTCTCACGTCACGCTCATCCTCCGGTGGCGATCCTGGGTGGGGTACGAATGGTGGGATTCACTGGTGGATCCGACGTTCGAGATCGTCACGGGCAGCGCTGTTGCTTGACCCGCAGAACCCTCACGGTTATTCGGGATGGAAAGCAAGGCGCGCTTACTGTGGGTCGGTTCCAGTGTGGTGGACGGCAATCGTTTGAATGACGGTCGGGGGTTGCCGTCACCCCCATCAGATTCCGAAGAAGTGGACGAGGCGCGGATCTCGACGACAGAAGACGAGGGGCGACGTTGCACGATGGGTGCGACTGAGGAAATCGCGGGCAATGGGGTGGGGATAATGGGATCATTAACCCTAGAACGATAAAAGGCGTCGGAGGTAGTGCCGTGACGTTTTCTGGGAAGGTTAAGATTGATGTTGGTCTTCCTGGCCAAGATTGCCCGCTCGTAACTCTGGAGATCGTCCAACCCCATATGAGAATGCAAGTGGCTCCTGTGGATATTGGCGGCGATAGGGTTGTTGTTGTTGTTGCGACCTTCGTTGGAGGGATAGCAATGATGGCCGATGGGTCCGACGTCTGAAGAAACGGGCGGAGTCTTAACGCTGGGAAGACTGGCCACACGGGCGAGCTTCTTTCCCGGGGTAGGTTTGGGGGCCTCGAGCTGCCCGTGGACGTTATTGGGGGTAGGGGTGGCCAGCGGAAAAGACGAGTTGCTCGAGTTGGGCCCCGTGAGAGGCGTGCGGATGTATTGCTTCCAGAATTCACGGAGGTCGCGGAACTCTGCCTCCCTGGGGGTCATGCCCGCGGCGCTGATCCCTCCGGAAGAGGAGGAAAGCTGGTCATGTCCATTGACCTTTCCGAGATTCATGAGAACATCCTCGCCGACGAAGCTCTCTCCATCGTGGTTGGAGAAGAACGGAATGCCGTCCGAGGTGATGCCGGCGACGACGTTGGGGTCGTCGAGGCTCATGCGACCAAAGGCAGATGGGAGGCGTTCTTGGTTATCCGACTTGCGAGTGTCACCGTGAACGGATGGGTTGTCGGACATGCCTTGGGAGATGGTAGGGGAATCGTAAAAGGAGGAATGATCAGACGAGTGACCAAGTTCAGAGGTAGAAACGGAAGCAGAATCGCTATCGTCGATGGAGTCGCGGCTCTTGTATCTAAAGTCGTAAGGGTCTGAGGAGGTGGAGAAGTTCTGAGGTACGGGGAGTGGATAACCGTGCTGGGAATGAGGTCGGCTGTCGTTGTTAACGTGATAAGCAAAGGCGTTATGATCGAGGTGGTCCTGCCTTGGGGCAGAGGCGCCCCAAGTGGCAGTGGAAAGGGAGAAGCGAGTATGGTCATGGTTGGTGGTATGGGAGGGATCAATGGTTGGATCGTAGCGGACAGGTTGAGCGTGGGTGGTCGCGGGAGACGGATTGTTGATTACGCCGGTACGGTAGAGGAGCTCTGCCTGAGCTCGATAACGAGCGGAATAATCGGGATCGGAGAAGGAGTTTGCCGAGAAGGAGAAATCGGATTGGGGAGGGAGGGTCGAGGAAGGGTGGTAAATTGGAGCGCCACTGAGACCGGGCAGGGTAATGGAGGCGTTATTTGGGTTGTTCAGGAGATACTCCTCCGAAGGGAGGATGTGGTCGAGAGAGAAAGTTGGGTTGTGGTTTACCTGCCGATCGGTCGGGAGACGAGGGGGAGGATGACCGGGCCCGGCGGGGGCGGTCTGACGATGGAATTTTACAAAAGTACAACGACATTTGCGAGAGACGCATTTAGCTTGAGATTGGTGCATTATTGGCACATTGTTTCGGAGAAGGATATAAAAGACTTACAACAGGGATTGGAGCCGTCGCAGGGAAGGTTTGTGATCACACACTGGTCACAAGCCTGCTTCGAAGTGGTAGCGCGCGTTGCAGAGGTGGAACCTTTGCGCCTGTTGTTTGGGGCACTGGTGGGTTTCTCTGAGGAGTGACACTTGTTTACATGCCTGGAAAGCAGATCGCTCCTGGCAAACTGGTCTCCACAATGCTGGCACTTGTAAGGCCTATCGCCTGTGTCTGTGTGGGGTGTGAGTGAGATGAGACGGGTTAGGTTGGGATGGAGAACGGACGGGATCTCATGTGGCGTGCGACATGTTGAGGACGAGTGAAGGTCGCGTTGCAGACGGGGCATTTGTGATCACCGGCCATTGGGAGGAGGGAAGAGAAGAGAGAGAGAGAGAGAGAAAGAAAGAAAGAAGAGATGGTCGTCGCAAATCCCGTTTCTCTTCTCTTCCCTCGGCGACGTCGTAGTGGAGCTATGAGATGTTTGGCTTTGTTGATATGACGTCATTACACTACATTAAGAAGAAGCCCCGACACGTGCCACCGTGGCACTGATCAAGCCGCTAGACAAATCGAGAAAAGAATGATGTCACCATTTTTATCACTCCCTCCTTTTTTGTCTCTACGCACCTTGGAGCCGAAACCGGCAGGAACACCTCCGCGAGGGCCCTGTATCATTACGTCAGCACTTGGCGTTTTCCGAGAAAAGAAGCAAAGACTGAAACGGAGAAGTGTTGTCGATTCCGATGTATTTCATGTCGACCGGGATGTAGTGTTTGTTTGGAAGGGTGTATGTCGCCCGATCCACCCCCGCGTTCTCCTTAATTAATCGTTGTCCCATCTTGTACAATGTCGCCTGTCGCCGGATCAGTTCCGCGAACACCGGGTTAACCACGGCACCCGCGCACACACACCTGAACGCTTGCGCTTTCGTCCGTTGCGAAAGTCTGGAGGGTTATCTCTCTCGCAGATTCCCCGACCTTCGTGCCTTCCCACGCCGCAAGGCCACCCGCACCCTTGATCTGTTCCCTGTCAAACCCGAGCTTCTTTCCGTCCTCAGGTGCGGTGATTTCGAATGGGGCGAAGGTGTACAGAAGGTCGACCGATGTGCTAAAGATCCGATCATCGACCTCTGCCAGGGTTGTGTACTCGTCTCGAATGAAATTCTCAAACGCAGACCCCGTCGATTTGAGGACTGTTGCGAAACGTCAATATCGTGACCACAGGGGGAGAGGGGGGACTGACCTAAAAGGTCGTTGATGCCTGCTGAAACGTTTCCGGCCAGTTTGTCCTTTCCCTGGCTACCATCCACCTCGATCTTGACTGTCCTCTTCTCGTCTCCGTCCCGAAGGAAGGAGTGATCGTGTTTTCCCCCGCCCACTATGATTCTCGCCCATCGGAGCTGTTCGATTGTGACGAAGGCCTTGTGGATGTGAGCGTACTTGGAGACGAGGTGGGTTGCGAGGTGTAAACCGAATCTCTCCGCGCTTAGGATGTGCGGAGAAACCTTGGCTAGATCTATTTCCTCTTCCCTGTCAATCACCTTCTCGTGTCACATATTCACGCATGAGTGCATCCACCTACAGTATGTGATATTCTTCATAGAATCTGTCGCGACGACGACGCTGTTGTCCGCATGCGTGTAACTGTCTTCTCCCTCAAAAATGGCCACGATAAAAGAAGAGAAAAAGTCACTTGCCTCGTCTCCATATCTCCCTCCAGCAATACCTGCACATTGTACTCGACGATGTGGTGTGTCTTACCCTCCCTGACGACCCTCAACACCCTCACCTTGTCTTTACCGTACCTGGCCTGAGCGAGATAAGAACTCATTGGTGACAGTTACGGCTGTTATAGTACGGCAGCTACCGATCAAATGTCCTCGTGGAACCTGCTCTCGGCCGGTGCGGGCCCTGCTCCGTTCACGTTCGACCTCTGCACCTCCGGATGCGGCCCTTTCCCCTCCGGTGCCTTTTCCTGCTGACGCTTGCTTGGCCGCCGGCTCACCTTCTTTTCGTCCTGTTCCTTCGATCGATCAGAGAATTGATCTCAATGCGGAAAAACCAGGTACTCACCCCATAACCGTGTATCACCTCTTCGTGTTCCCCGTATCCTGGCGGCTCCGTGACCCTCTCCTCTTGCACTGCCTCCCGAGCATCGTCATACAATCCCTCATCTTCTTCCTCTTCCTCGACGCTGCTTCCCTCCTCCGTCTCCTCCTCCTCCGTCTCGTACCCGACAGATCGTACCGCCGCCTCAATCGGTCCTCCCCTGTCCATAGCCTCGCTCGCTACCAGGTACCTCGCACACAACATCCGGATGTCGTTCCACCATTCCATCATCTCTTCATGACTTCTCGCCCTGAAACTCCACGCGTGCGCGGACCTCCCGCTCAACGATAAACTCTTTCGGACACTCCCACCTGTCTTGGTAGTCCCCGTCCCATCCTTCCTGCCCTCGATGTGGAACTTGTGTGCCTTTGACGTCGACGTCGACGGTGGTCCCAACGTGCACATCGGCAGGAACAGGCTGAACACTGGCCCTTTCCCCCCGAGCATGTCAGAACTCTCGTACTCGTGTAGGAACCCGGCTGGTGTCAGCACGTAATAGCTCTCCTTGAACGTTCGGGTAAACCGTTGCTTCCTCTCTAGCAGCCCCGTGTGCACCCCCATCACACTCGGGTCCTCTTTTGCCGGGTAGATGATGACGTCAGGGCTCCTCAACGGCGTTTCCGGGTCCAGCAGATGATCAGATCGCGCTGAGAACGCCAGCCATTCCTTGTCCGCCTCCAGCCCATTCATTTGGTCCGCCAGTCCTCGCCAGATTCCCTGAACTGTCACCGAAGACCGAGACAGCCATTCGTCATACGTCGCCCAGGCCGACTGAATAGACCTGATAAGCGATTCTTCAAAGTGTGCTGAAGACTGCTGAATGATGATGATCGACTTTTGCAGCAGGTTTTCCTCGTGCACCTGCTTGTTCAACTGCCTGAGAACCGCCTGGTTCGAAACGTAGGGATCCGTTTTTGCCGTAGTGTTCATCGGCGAGTTCTTGAAGATGGAAACGTTCGTCGCCAGGTCGCTCATATACCGACCAGATAGCTCGCGTTCCTTTGCGACGCTCGTCGCGAGCTTTCCCGTGTCATTCTGAATGTTCTGTGCCGATCTCCCTCAGCGACCCACTCCAATCTCGTATCTTCCCCACACTCCTCACCTTGATATGTGCCTTGATTTCCGTCCGAAGCTTCTGGAGGTGCTGCACGATGGATCCATCGATTGTTCGACCCAGATTCGCGTGTTGGTCCGCAATGCTCCGAGTCTTCTCTCGAATCCCGTAGTAAATGTCCTGTCGTTGGGTTTATACCAAAGTCGCCAAAAACCTGACATTATGTACTCACCTGTAGACCACCTTCACCGAGGAACTGGTTTCCTGCACGGAAGGGAACTTGGATGACCGCTCCGAGCTTAGTCAACTCTTTCGCAGTGTTATTCTCGATGTCCGCGATACCCTGGACAAAGATCCGCCATCAGCGCTACTGCCCAGAGAGGCATGCTGGTCGAGCCCTCACCTCAAAGTACGCGATAAGCTGTTTCACGATAGCCTTCCAGGCGACGAACCGCTCAATCAGAATGTCAGACGGGCGTAGATCCTGAGGTGAAGTATTCTTTTTGATAAGAGATTGGGAGCGGGAGACTGAGGACCTTCGGCTCGCTCTCGAAACCGAAGTTGCTCTCGATATAGATGCGGTTTCGTGGTTCATTATTGGTGGTTCGCAGTGAGGAGTTGTTTATCTTGACGTCACAGCCAGCCAAATGGCTGTGATCGTGACGGTCACATTCCCAATGTTCCGCACGTGACACGACCACGTCTCCCCTTTGCGCCCTCCATCTAGTCGGAGACTTGTCAACCATGAACGCTGCAACCTCGAACCTCGCCGTCTCTCTCCTCGTCATGCAAAGTAAAGTGTCTGCTCACTGATTTGTTCTCCCGCTTTTCTAATTTTTTTAACTGCATAGTCGCCAGAAAGATCCCCTTCGATGACCCTGAGGTCTTGCTGTATGCACGCATCGGTTACGTGTCCGCGCAGTTCGTCGTCCTTGCTGTTTATTTTGTCTGCTCAAGCAAGGTAAGCACCTGGTCCCCAAACCTACTGGTTGTTGGCCCTCACACGATGCCAGGTCAAGCAGAAGAACGATCTGACCGTTCTCAAATATGGCAAGTGTTCTACAACGCTCCCGAATCTTACCGTGGGCTCACCGTTACACCCACAGTGGAACCCAAAAACCCAATGGTCTGTTTGCACGGCATCTTAGTTTGTACCTTTATCCTCACCCATTCCGCAGTCATCAGACTCGGGAAATCTCGTCACAACCACCGTCAAGGATTATGACCTCGGAGAAGTGTCAAAAGGCGTGAGGGGCGTATACACCGGGTTGGCTATGATGTAGAAGAACACCTACGATCCCTCCGCCGTACCACGCGACTCACCCCCTCTTTCAGGACTTTCCTCCATCTCTACCTCAATTATACCCAACCTCTCTTCATCCAGGCCATCATGGCTCTTAAGAACCTGTACGACTCCAAACCAATCAAAATCCACATTTTGGGACAGCCCGCAGAGGGTGAACTTAAGCGTCCCTTCAAGGCCACGGGTCTATTTGGTGAGCCCACACACGGATCAACTTAATGGCAGACGGACCTGACCCTGTCGCAGGAGCTGCAGGTAATCCAGAGACAGACAAGGCGGCCGTTGACGAGGCTGAGAAGCGAATTGGAGCCAAGAAGGAGGACTGATTCTGTACCCGCCTGTACACGTATATTCCGGTTCTCATCCTATGTTACATCACTATCGGTAATTGCATTCATGGGGCTAATCTAATTCCCAGCCAAACCGCCGCTCGATCTCCGAAAGCCGTCGACAAAATTGTGCAATGGTCTCGTCGTCGACGTTGGCTACCGAGAATCTCACCCAGCGTCTGCCTTCCCCGTCTTGGAGGCTAGGCTCGGTTGCGAAGAGTTCTATGGGAAGTGTGACTATGCCTCCTTCGGCCGACATCCTCTCACAAACTTGCATTGCATCCCTTCCTTTGAAAGGGTGCCTCACGAATGCAAAGTATCCCCCCTGAGAACCGATCCTCCGTGTGGGAGGGAGATGGGCTTTGAAATGTTCGTGGCGAGCGTGCACCATCTCTGCATTCCTACGAACGAAGGGCCGTAGGTCGTGAATGGTTGAGGCAAGTGCGAGTTGGATTGGCCTCGGCGCACATATCAGCAGGCTGTCGAGAACGGTGAGGATGTGGTTGAGAAGGATTTTGGGTGCTACGATGGCTCCAAGTCTATGGTCAGGGACGCAGTAACTCTTGGAGAACGAGAACAGATGAATGACAGCAGACCGCCAGTCCCAGTCCTGCGAAGGGCTGAACAGATGATGGGGTACATCGGTCGGGACGAAATCCCGGTATGTTTCGTCGAGGATGAGGGCAATATCTCGGGACTTTGCGAGTTCTGCGAACGCACACAAGAGTTCTGGGGATAGACAGCACCGGTCTACGGATACGGTCAGGGAGTCCAAGCTACTGGGGTTGGGATACCTACTGGGTTGTTTGGACTGACGAGGGCAATTCCTTTGGTCTTGTCCGTCAAAAGCAATTTACAATCTTCGACTTTTGGGTGAAAACCAGCAGAAGCGAGCGTGGTCGGAGGTATAGCGTCAACTCCTAACATTTCCAATGTCATCCTACTCGAAAGTTACGGTTTCGAGAAAGGGCCACAAACTGTTGAACGCGCGTACTTGTGATTGAAATACCTACGGTGCGATGAACTTGTGAGTAGGTGCGGTCTCAATAAGAGGGGTGATCGTTACCACGGGACGGGGAGTATGACCTGGTCGCCTGGGTCAGCTAACGCCATAATCGTAGCGACGAACGCCATGTTGCAGCCGGCGGTCAAGACGATGTCGTCTGGGGTGACATCGGTGCGATTCCCGTACACGACTTGCATTTCATGAGCGAGGGAAGATCTCATGGAGGGTTCACCCGGGACAATTGTGTATGAGCATGTAGATTCTGATGACCCGTGGGCAGCTATGGCATCTAGGAGGAGTCTGGGTGGGCGGATGTCTGGAACGCCCTGGGACATATCAACCAACGGATGGGTCGAGGTAGGGCGGTAATGGTGGCTCCATGCTCTGACGAGGGGGATTCTTCGGAAGTTTGGCGATCTGGTGTCTGTGGAAACCCAGGAGATAAGAAACTTACGGGGGTTCTGCAGTGTTGGTGACGTTCTGGGACACTTTCATGACCGTCGTCACGTGAGAAGATGATCGGGGGCGGACCAATCCGGGTTGGATTGGGTTTGCCAACAAGCGCGTCTCCTCTTTCTCTCATCACCTCAAATGGCGACCAGCTCACTTCGCCAACTGCCCCGCTCGTTTAGAACCAACATATCGAGGAGGTTTTACTCTACTCCTCCTTCCTCGACGCAGCAGTCCGGGGAGCAGTTGCAAAAGAAGGCGACGGAGTTTGCGGTCGCCGCTCAAGAAACTTTGAACAAGGCGTGGGGGGTGGCCAAAAAGAGCTTGGGGCCATTCGGTGAACGTTTAACTGGGGCTTTGGGTTGTAAGTGCTGAGACAAAGAAATAGGCGGCGGAATCTCTGACGCGTTTTGACAGCATACAGAGTCCCCGTGACATACAACCTTCAGGTCACGCGCGAAGTACTGAAACAGGTTTACGTTGCGGAGAGGCTCCAGATCCCCCACTGGACGACGTTCGTGAGCGAGTATGGTTTACTGTGGTCTCGAGTGAGGAATCCAGCTTTCTTGCGGGAGCTGGTCCGGAGTGGGGAATGGATGAAGGTCGGAGTGTATGCCGTTGAGGGTTACGGTATTTTCAAGGTGCGTCTGCTGGCTTCTCTTAATCGCGGAGGGCATGCCGACCGATGTTTATTTCGTAGATCGGAGAGATAATTGGACGTAGGAGTCTCGTAGGCTACAACATCCAATAAGTAGACTCGCAACACGGCCATTGTTCGCTTCACATACGACACATGATTGGACGGACGAGTGTGAGTTCAGTACCAGAGATGAAAAGCAGATATGGTGATACAACAAGCGAGATAGGTAAGAATTTGGGTCGTAAGCGCATAAGCGGTCAAAGGTCTTTGCCGTCGGTCGTGTACCTCTCGTTCAACCTCTTGAGAGCCTCGCCCCTACTCTCCCAACTGTCTGGGTCGGACCCGAGGTCAGCGGGGGTGGTTGTAGGGATGGCTGGAACGGGGGTGCTGGGGGATGTGATGGGAAGGCCGGAGGAGTTGAGTGGGGTGAAAGAGTACACAGGGTTGTAGGGGTCAGGGGAATAGGCAGCGGTTGTGGGGGACGGGGAATTCTGGGGAATTGCGGTGAGGTGAGTGGGGAAATGCTTCCCCCGCTGGGCCGATTTGGACCAGGCGTCCTCTGGAGAACCGGAGCCTCCTGAAGAGGTGGCTAGAGGGGGTTAGAGATGGGTGGAGAGATGGAGAAAGAGGAAGAGTTACAGTCGTCGTCTGGTGGATAGTTTGCAGTCTCGTAGTCGGACCCTTGGTAGTTCAACTTTAGAGAGGATTTGATGTCTTCAGAGTTGAACATGGTCGATAGTCTTATCGTTTGTTTTCGAATCGGTGTTAGAGAGAGAGAGAGGGGAGGGTTCGATAATCGGTCACAGGTTCGGGAGGAGGAGTGGTGATCCGATCATCGTTTTAGGTAATAAGTTGAAACTCCGCATTAGTCAACAGGTTTCCTTTTTAGTAGAAGCCTTCTTTTTTCTTCCCCCGTCGTCGCCCCGTTCACTCACCACCTGAACATTTCCTGAATTCCCTGTCTGCCCTCTGTCAAATGCATCCGGTTCTCCGGAGATCGTCCCGTCTCCAATCTAAACGAAAGAGATCGCGGTCCCCGCCTCCCGCCCCTCCCCACGTCGTCTCCCCCGGCCCCGCTGACCTCGCCGTCATCAATTCCCCCCCACCGCTCGTCGCCGACGATCATGACGACGTCCACCCACCTAGCCCTAAGCGTCGAAAGGTTGACGTCGTTGCAAACTCGCCTGCCCTCCAACCAATAACCTATTCCCGATTCCCCAGGCGAGGCAGGTCTCCCCTCTCCACCGACCCATCCCAGCCCAACAACCCCCCCCCCCCCCCAACCCACACCCCGCCCTCTCCCCCTACCTCGCCCTCCTACCTCTCCCTTTCTTTCCCTCGTAGACGTCGTAACGTCTACGCAGAGAACAACGGCAGGATACCCAGTCTTTGGAAGTACATATGTGTAGAACGAATAGAGACCCTGTATGCCTCTTTCCCTCTCTCCCGTCTCTCAACACTGCCTCACCAACAAACCTACAGTTATCACAAGTATGGATACGCGAACGTTGTAGCTGCGGAGAACAACACCCTCTTCCCCACCCAGTTTAATATCTCCACCCCCGCTACCTACGATACCGACGCCGACATGTCCTTCTCTCAGGAAGACGATGAAGAGGAGGACGTCGTCAATCTTGACGACATTGACCGTCAGATCCTCCAAACCCTCCAAGACCCGGGCCTTCTCGACATCGATGCTATCGGCGAGATCGACCCAGAGATCGTCGACCAATTCCCTTCCTTCGATCCCCAGAAACCCCCTCTTCCCATTCCATTCCCCCCTCTCTCGTCCATACAGGTCCCTGGTCTCGATTGCGCAGTTTCGGACGACGTCGTGATCGGTCCCATCGATTCCAAGCTCAGCCGCGGAACCAGGACCAGGTTTGTCACTTCCCTCAGAGGGAGCAACGTCATCGAATACAGGTCCCTCGACCAATACCCCTCCGACGACCCCATGGGAAGAGGCACTCCTATTGACGTCCAACGGCGCGCAGATTGGACTTACATCCCCACATTCGAACAAAACTGGGTCAACCAGGAGTGGAACCTGTTTCTTGACAGCATAGTCCGCATCGTCAATCCCCCATGTCCCGTTGCATCCTCACCCGATATCTACCCGCTTGCCCTCTCACCCAACGCAGCTTCCGACGACCGACTCCCACCCACTAAGCAGCAGATTGCTGGCCTCCCCAAGGGCCCTCTTTTCGATGACACTCTTTCTATCGTGATACCTGTCGTACCAGTCGGTCCCTCAAGTACTCTCAGCTGTGCCCTTGGGTAACCCATCATCATTCGCCTTCCCCGTCTTTACTTTTTTTTTTTTTACTCACGCATGGTGCCCCTTCCGAGTTTATAGTTTCGTGTAATCATAAATGTATCCCCAGTGCATGGTTGTATAATACAATACTTCCCCTCCCTGCGTTTCACTTTGGTACAGGTTGGGAAGCGAGTGCCCTCGCCTCATTAACCATGGAGCCCAGGTTTCCTCCAAACGCACCTTGCCCAGACAGCCGTCCCAGTTCGTTTTCCAGCAGTTCCCGAGGATCGTTTACATACCCGACTGGATCAACCACCGCACCCTCTGATGCTGCAAGCCGGGAGTATGCTGCCTGGTACCCCGCGTTCTGTTCTTCGTGGTCGATTGCTGTCAGGCCAGCATCCGGGTCCTCATCCCCAGTGGACTTCTTCGTTAGATGTTGGGGGTTGGCGAATAGCCGATACAGCCCTGCGAGAGCCTGGGTCCTATACACGGAACACAGCCAGTCTCGATCTGTCCTTGCCCGTCCCTCGCTGTATTGTGCTTACCAGGTACTCGCAAATTCCGGCTTACGCATTGCCTCGCTTTGTACCAACATCCTGACGATTCCGACCGCAACCATTTTCTGGTCCTTAGGAACCGTCAGTGGCACTTGGGGAATGACGAAGTTGATTAGAATTTGAGACCAAAGCCTAGATCCCCGCCCTCCGTCATCAATCATCGCAGTGATCGAGCCAGAGAGGTGGACTTACCCTCCTTGAATCTGCTCAACAATCTCGATTAGATAGTCTGGTGAAAGACCATTCACGTTGATCCCCATAACGAACGTCAAAAAATGGACGAAGTGATAGACGTATTTATCCGTCTTGCTCGTTTGCATCCTACTCAGTAAGCTGACGATCACCGCGGGGAAGTACTGGCGGAGGTTCTGTCTACAGTTATGTTCAGATGAAGGGTTAACAATAGTAACAACGTCTCAACGCACGGAGGTATGTTCTGGACAACGGCCTCCAGGAGTTCAAATCCCCATCCGTCGTTGATCTTTGACAGGATCAGACGCTGTTGGACCACAGCAAGAATGGCTGTGTACTGTCCAGTCTCCACCAGCTGTGCAGAGTCCCTGGTAAGGAACGCCTTCAACAACTTAACCAGACCAGGTATACTTCCCTTCTGCTGCCAGCCCGCGGGTGTCAACAAGAAGGGAAGGATCGATCGGTATTCGTTCGGGACCGAAGACGTGTGCAGTTCCAACATTTGTCCAAGGACTTGAAACACGTAAGGGATATACTCTGGCGAGCAGCCACGTAAGTGCTAGGTCAGGATCGGAACTGGCTATCGCTCACGGTCAATATCTTGTTGGAGTATGAATGTGAATGGCCCAAACAATTGGCCTTCGAAGTCGGGGACTGTTGCCGGATTCGCCGCTGCGACGAACCTGCGCAAACGAGTGAGGTGCGAACATAAGCTGCCTTCCACTCTTTGACTTGCCTCATAAGGCCTGACAGACTTTCAAACAGGTACTGATCAAAGTTCGGGTTGCTCGGGTTCTTGGAGGTGATTCCGAGGATCCCAACCAACCGCTGCACTACTCGGTCATAGGCGGCGGTGGCCAGCGACTGCCTGGCCGTAAAGATGATTCTCATGACACCTTGACGGTGGAGTAACGTGGTCCCTTGAGTAACAGTTCTAAGAAACGGTCGAATGTCCGCTCACATTTCATCATAAAATCATTTTCGGCGACCTTCTCTGGGCTACCGGCAGATTCTAGCTTGGTTAATATGGTACCGATCAGCTCAGCAGAGAAAGGCTGAATGTCTTCAGGTTTGAACCTGGAGTATCGGAGAGTGTCAACAAGCGGGATTTTAGAGTGGGAGGACCACGCCTACAGGACGACACCCCCACGCCTGATGAAGAGAATGCGTTCTATTGCCACTGCCGCATACGTGCACGCCACGTAGTTGTTGGATCGCAGGTGCTGTGCGAGGTGCGGCAAGACTGTCAGTAGCTGTTCCTTTGTCAACTGTGTTGTGTTGTCGAGTGAGTTTTTGAACCCAAGCGGCGCACAAAATCACCTTACCTGGTTCCTGAATGTGTTCAAAAACCTGATAGCGTCAACCTGCAGGATCGGGTGCACGGTCCCCTCGGGGGCCTGGAGGTCTTGGAATACGTTGTTCGAAAAAAAATCGACGACGTTGATCCGTGAGTTCGTGGACGTAACTCCTTGCTGAAGACGGGAGGTAAGGGTGAACGAGTGATCGTTGGAGAAACAAGTAGTAACGAACCGCGACGGTCGACCCTCGCGTTGCGATTGCCCCAAGTAAATACACCGCGACATCTTTGGATCGCCAGTTCTCGCGAGGGTTGGAAGAATACGTCTCCAACCCTTTCTGAATCAACGAACCAACGACTTCCGTTGTTTCCTCCTCCAGCCCGCCAGCCACAAGTGCCTTCAGCACATCGGCCGCAGCCTGCCTGCGAGTCACTGCCTCGCTACTTGTCCCTCCTATTGTGCTTGCCGAGGTAGATGGGACGGATAGGTCCAAGCGGATAAATTCCAGCGGATCGTCTTCGAACTGTTCGATGTCATGATCTGAAAGGGGTCGTTGTGTCAGCGAAGCCATCACTTCGGCGCAGCGGGTGTTGTACCAACCCCGAAGCCCGATGTTTGGAACCACCACGCCCTCAACGAGCACAGATATCATCTGTTTGTCCGAAAAGTGTTGTTTGTAATGCCCTATCCGGATGGTTGTAGAGAGGAACCGCAGGGCCTGGGCGACTAGCTGGGGGGAGTCAACAGACAGCAGTTGGCAGACCTTTCCGTAGGACTCAACCAACGTACATGGTCATCAGACACTCCAGGTAATTTTCCGCCGCCAAGCAGCTCCCAGATAGCCGTCACAAATAGCTCGACAGAGGATGAGTTCTGCAGTACTTCTGGGTAAAGTTTCGTGTAGAGCTGTCGTAGAAATCAATATCCGTCCCGTACAGTAGGGTTCAGTGCCTACCTCCGCAATCTCGAGTATCCCAGTCTTGATTTGGGATGGTAGGGACGGCGTTGTGTCATCGGGCTGAAAACGATAGATTGTGAATCGTCTGCTCCGGATGCCAGCTTGGTAGTCCCTTACTTCTGTAACCAAAGATGGGTGGTTCCAAGACAAGAACGTCAAGAACAGGCCCTGGGGTCCGAAGAACTGAACATGAGAATCCTCGAAGTCGGGAGGTAAATCTTGACAAGTGAGATCGAAGAAAAGGTCGATGAGTATTGCTTGTGTTTGGGCAACCAATCCAATATCTCCCTGAAAGCCTGGTGAGAATAAAATATTCGCGGTGTGCGAAAGGAGTTGGAGGAAAGGCTTCGCAAATCTCTCCAGGACGTAATTGATCGTTGAGAAGAGGGTATCGGATCGCGTTTCCGCACGCCATGGGCAGAATATCGAATGGGCGGTCTCCAAAATGCTGACGTTGACTTGATAATCGTCATTGGAGAGGCGGCCGACCAGTTTCTAAGATCGTGGTAGGAGGTGAGAAAGGCACATTCATGACCATAGCTGCGATTGCTGGACACCGAACGAGCTCACATCAATCAGATCCGGCCATCGTCCAGGGAAATCCGACCGCGCTATAATTGATATCGTTTCTGCGACCTGAGCTCTGAGTGACTTATCGGCAGCAGTGGACAGTGCAATCATTGCCGGCACAAGGTCAATTCTTAACGTTGCTTTGTCGGCCTCCTGGATTTCATCCTAGATAGTGATCTGTCAAAGCCGCAGAACGAGGGTTTACCCGCGACTTACGTCTTCCCACCTTGATTTGATTGTGTTCTTCAGATACACTGATCCTGCGAGGCGGACTGAGCGATCTTGGGAGGAATCAAGCACAATGTGGAGGAGGCTCGGGAGAAATGAAGCTTGTGTGCTGCGAGTTGCGAGGCTCTGTTCGGCCTGTTTTCTTGTGGGTGGGTTCAAGGATGCCAACAGTAGTTGAGGCACATCCGACATGTTCGCGAGCAAGAGTGGGAATCTCTCAAGGAAGCAGAGTGTGGCAAAGACGCGTCGGTCACGAGACTCGAAAATTATGATTGGGAATTAGGATGTACCGTGGTCGTGTGCGTGCATACAAAAAAAGAAGAAACGCAAGGGAGTAAGAGGCTCGGGAAAGATGTGGGGGGTAAAATGAGGTAAAGCGAAAAAGAGGTGTTCCAGCGTTAGCATGAAAGACGCGGCACCAGTGTGGGGTACATGTAGGGAAATATATCCTGTACAATGAAGAGACGGTCCATCTATAGATACAACTGTGGTGCGAAGGATGGGATGTGGACAATGTGCTGCGGATTGTCAATCGGCGTCCTTGGCAGGTAAAACGGACCTAACCACGATCCTACGGGGAGGTACTCTACTCAGCTGCCGCTATAATATTCCGTAGTCTTTGAGGGCGTTCTGGAGGATGGTTTCTTTGACGGCCGCGAAAACCAAGCGGATATTTGAAGTATCTGTCGCCTGCGTCAAACTAACCACCATTGAGTTTATAGTAGCGGCGGGGTGGAGTAGAACACGCACTGCGGATAGACATTCAGCCGTGCGCGATTGGCTTGCATGAACCTCCACAGTATGTACTTTGCCCCTTTGTTGACATCAGAGCCGCCGGTATACTCCGGAAAGTACCGCTCTAGCGGGACCTGCAAAGCGTCGTCAACTGGGGCTAACCAGGAGGGTAGAGAGGCGGGCGTGCCTTCGAAAGTTTGTGGCGAAACACGTCAATCTTGTTCATGAACAAGATTATCGAGGTCCGTAAGAACCACCGCGAGTTGATAATTGAATCGAATAGTTCGAGGGATTCCGCCATGCGATTCTACGGTGGGAGTGGTGAGAATTGCTACTCGAAGCACCGAGAGCACATGACGGACCTGGTTTCGCTGTTCGAGCAGCACTTGATCGTACTCGCTCAGCGCCGTGCAGAAGATAATGCTCGTTACACTCTCAAAACAATGGATCCATTTCTTTCGCTCAGAGCGCTGCCCTCCGACATCGAACATGTGGATTCTAAGTGGGGTTAATAAGCGTTCACAGGGAATACTGGTTGAAGTTGCGCGTACGAGAGGGGCGGCACGTTGAACCTTGTCTCTACAATCCCTGTGCTCTTCTGCCGGCACCTTAAGATATCCGCTTCATTGGGGGTGTAGTTGGGGTTCCCGATTCGCTCGGCTTCGGTGAAAAAGCTACGGCATGGGGTCACAATATTGAAGGGAACAGAGAGACGGACCAGACGTACTAGCTTGCGCTGTCCATGAGGTAGAATTCGCTACTGTGGTAATCCATGATCTGGGGGATTACCGGGTCACGCCACAGCCGATTGATGGACAAGGCAAGTTGCTCGGGGAAGCGGAAGTGGGAATCGATGGAGGAGAGGTCCAACTCATAGCGTGCAATTTGCTCTGCGGTTGCCTGTGGCGTTGGTTGTCTTGTCAGTTTGTATGTTCAATGGAAAGAGGGGGCGACATACGCGGTTCTGAATGTCCGCAGGCTCAACAGACAGCTTATGCATTGCGAAGACGATGGCCTGTGCACTTTCCAACAGGTTCTGGTAGATTGCGGCCCGATAAGCCATACGCTCCTCAACCGAGAAACCCCCCTGGTGGATAATCTTCATTTGCTTGACAACGGTAGACTTTCCGGACTCGCCGGATCCTGCATTTAGTGGTTTCTGTTAGCCTCGCGGGGAGGGCGAGTGAATGGCGGTCACCACTCACCAAGTAAGAGGATCTTGCACTCCTTCTTGAACTTTTTGGAATCCTCTTCAATAATACGGTCGATGCTTGCAGAGCGTTGGGACGCCTCTCGATCCTGGGTAGTGGATGCGCAGTTGCCCATGACTATACGAAGCCGTTGAAGTGTAGTGGTCGCTACAGTGGTATGGTTGTGGCGCAGCCGCAAGAGTTGATATAGAAAATAAAGGAAGGGGGGTAGGATGCAACAGACAAGCTGTTTTCGAGGGCGACGACCCTTTGCGCCTTTGTCAAGTTGAAAGAGCGGGCATAAAGGCACGGTCGAAAGGCCCCGTGTGAACATTAACGTGCGGATCAAAGAGTGTCCATTCCGGTCGTGGGTAAGTAGTGTGTAAGTAGTGTGTGGATCGAGTCCGTTGTATCGCGTAATCTAGGTATCGAAGAATAAAGGAATGTGCATTATACTCAAAGTCCAACTTCTCTAAACAGATAGGCAAAACTTGCGAGCCCGGCAAGCACCAGGGAGGGGGTAGTGCCCCCGGAGGCCGAGTTCCCAGCACCGAGGTTGTTGACGCAGATTTTGTTCGAAGCCGACAGCGCGGAAAGGGGGAGGTAAACTTGGGGCAAACCATTGGAGGTGTGGGCGGTGAGACCTCCATCACTATTGGTAGTGACAACAGTGCAGGAGAGAACATCGATAAGTTGCACGTTCCCACTGTATCCCGACCGTGCAACGTTCCAGGAAGTGGTACCACCGGCACCAACGTTGGTGAAAAGGGCTAGCATTGGTGGTTTCAAAACCGCGAGAGTGGTCTCGGATGCAAGTGGGAAAGACATCTTTCCTCAGCCGCCGTTAGCACCTTGTAAGTCAAGGGAGTAGTTTGGGCGTACAGGGGTCGAAAGGAATTTGTTGTTGGCAGCGGTCGCGGCCTTGCGGGCCCCATTCAAGGTCTTAATGTGTCGCACCAGATCCTTGTCTTGAGCGTAACCGGAGAGCCACAACCTAAGGGAAATGAAAATTAATCATCAGAATTGATGGATGGTCCAGGCTGGTGGGGTTTGCGCACGCTTCACGGTTCGCAGGGTCCGGTCCACCCGCATAGCCTTGTTCCTGACCTAAGATCCATGAGTAACGTACGTCAGCAACTCTGCAAGGGGTAAACCGCACCATAGTAGACAATGGGGATGCCGTCGTGGATGAACGGGAACGCTATCGCATTTTTCAACCTCTGATAATGCGTATGAGCGTAGCTTAGTGGCACATGGAGTTGACCCTACCGCAACGTCGTTGGATAAGGATGGGAAGCGAGGTTGGTCGTGGTTTTCAAGGAATGACCCAGTGCCGAAGAGTCCGTTTTTGTAGGCACCTTGCGAAGTTGTGATGACTTTTGCGAGGGCAGAGAGGTTACCGAACTGGGTCTGGAATCCTGCGACAAGTGGGGACCATGTCGGGTAATCGAGAACGGCATCCAGGACCTCTAATCGGGATAGTGAGCGGCGCGACGCGACACAAAATCGGAAACAAACTAACGCGTGTAGTCTGCGACGTAGTCGGTTTCGTTGTGGAGAACCTCCCCGATGGCATAAACGCCTGAAGATGAGGCAAATTTGGGCCAGAAATCCTTTCGAATATGCTTCACAGTATCGATTCGTATCCCGTCAATGCTGTAATTCCCAACGAGAGTCTTGATCCAGTCGTTGTAAGTGTTGACGATCTCATCGTTCTCTGTGTTCACGTCGATCAGCGCGAGTTTATCATCCCCGAGCCAACACTGCTCAAGCTGGGTCTGATTGTTGTAGTCAGTGACCAGGCACCTCGGATGAAAATCGGACTCCTTGTTGAAAGGGTTGAAAGAGGAAAAGGAGGGAGGAGAATCCTTCGAGGCGAGGTGATTGACCACGACGTCGACCATCAGGTACATATTCCGCTTATGCAAAGCATCTGCGAGAGCCTTCAAGTCGTTGCCGGTACCAAAGTGAGCGTTGAGAGAATAGAGGTCCTGTGGCCAGTACCTAAATCAAGAATGATAAACAATTTGTCGGACGGTTTCGTTGCGACCGAGGTGGGGAAACCAACCCATGGTACGCCTCCCCGTAGGCACTTGACCCTTCAAAATTCGAGACGACCGGAGAAATCCAGATAGCGTCGAACCCCATGTTCTGGATGTAATCCAAGTGGTTTATGACGCCTTGGTAGGTGCCACCGCAATATTTGCGGTCCTCCGTGTTACAGGCTGGCCCGGACCCATCCGTGACTGCGAAACGGTCCGTGACAAGCTGGTGACGTTCGATGTGAGTGCAGAGAGGCGGAGGCAGGCAACGCTACTGACCTGGTAGATGGAGCGACCGCGCCAATCATTGGCAGATGCTGCAAGGGATGATACAAAAAAGAAGGCGAAAGCAGCAAGGGTACTGAGGACACCCATGGTTGGTGAGAGGGAGAGTGGAATGGGGGAGGAAATGGGATCGGCTCGATTTTGAACAATGCCAGCGCTGCCGAAGGCGGGCCAGTGGGTGGGCGGCGTTGCCGATCATCCATCTGGCGTGGATATATATACCGGTCGCCTTCGTGAAGCCGTGTAACGGCACGAACACTTGGGCTGGGTAACTGAGCCCCTGTCCTACCACTAATTGCAGTTCCAAGCACCGATTTACACGGGTGGATTCTGTCAGGCCCCGGCACCCTCAGCGCCCGCCGCCAGCTTTCAAGCCTCCAAACTCTGACAGTATTTAGTTCCTAAACAGGCCAAACTGTTCCGCTGCGAGACCGGCTAGAACATATGTTGGCAGCCAATGACATGATACCTCCCAGCGGCCATCCCCAGTCAAAACTTGTGCTTCCATGGCGAAGCTATATGGGACGTAATCGGCAAACGGTCAAAGGGGATGCCTTCATCCCTTGGGATCGTGCGGCCCAGGAATGCAGAAAGGAACACATGTTCTATATTTTACACAGATACGGGCACCCGGTGAGGGATGCAAACATGCAGTACAATGTCGGCGTAGGCGGGTAGGTCGCCGGAAGTGTGGATAGCAGCGGGCGGTGTTCGCGTGGGGTGCGCTTAGTGTTGGGGGCAGTTCGTTGCCAATCTGCCAAAACGGCACGTGCCTGGTGTATTGCCGGGCTGGCATTGGCAATCGGCAAGTGTGGGAGGGAGCGTTGGCAGAAGGTGGCAGGACAGGGTTAAGCGCCCTCGGCTATACCGGAGGAAGCCTGGCCGGAGCCCCGAGTCACCCATCCTAGTCTCGCAACAACTTGCAGCCAAGGTTGATATATCGCCGGACCCCAGTGCATGACTTGGGCCAAGCAGCGAGCCAGGCCGCTTCCCGACAAAACTCCCCATCTTATTGCGGAACTTCGCGAGGGGTCTCGAAGGGATTGGCGTGATACGGAGGGGGGTCGCCCTGCATTCTGTGAGGGAGAAACCGATGCTTCACGGTCTGGTTGAACAACCTGGGCCACAGAACCGCGACGCATTATTCTCTGAGGCTACCCAAACATTCTGGGGAGCGAAATATGTAGATTGGTTGTCGGGCACACAAAAATAGACTTTTTTCACTTGCCAATTCTGCCAACAACTGCCAACCCCGGCAGAACCTGCCAGAACTGCCACCTGCCTGGCAGGTCCCCCACTGAACAACTGCCCCCAACACTAGGTGCGCTCTACTTCGAACAACCCCATGCCGGGTGGCGTGATAGGCGACCCCGTTTGCCAACGAGGCGAGAGCCGAACAAAGGTTCAAAGTTGAACTGGTAGATCAAATGATGATTGGGAAGTCCGGAGCGAGCGATGGCGAGAGTACGGCTTTCAGTGGTTTGGAACCGTAGTGACCGATGGCCGGTGATGGTAGAGGGCAAGGGAAGTGCGTACCAGTTCAAAATGTACTGAGGGAACTCGCCAATAGCGCATCTTCGGGGATGGGCCGGCTGAGTGACGTTTGAAATTTGAACTCGTATGTATCCTGAGTACGCCCGGCAGAAGGGCTGCCGCGCCGTTAGTCAGGACGAACTTCCAACTGAGTGAACACCATTATGCGTTTCACAAATTATCCGGATTTACAGCACGACGGCAAACTGAACCATGGCCTGGGTTGAAAAATCCCAGGAAGTCGGTTGCGCCCAGGTTGTCATACAGTACGGCAAGGGAGGTATCAAATGTTTGTAGGTATGAACGGTGAATTTTCCAGCCCGACAGTGGAAAGAAAGTGGAAGAATGATGTAGCATCAGTGGTTTGTCACCGCTGTCCCAAAGGTATCTGAGTCATCAATAGTCGTATTCCTGTGAAAACCGGAAAGCGATCGGGTCCTAAGATGCTGGTGGGGGTCAAATGGGTTTACCAGCACCTCACGTCCGTGCATGCGAGGGCCGGTTGCGTGTGGCGCATCGTGGAGTCTCCTGGTCGTGAAATCGCCTCCATGAGCCACGGGATCTCGTCCTTCATGTACAGTTGGTTGGGCGGCGCGATTGGTGGTCTCGAGGGATGGTCCGCCTGGCCACCAAATGGCACTCCCACGTTCGTCCCAGCTTTGGTCCTCAGAGGCGCCACCAGGGTTGAACGGTTGCGTCGGGAGGCGGGTCAAAACGATGGGACTGCGAGAACGCACGCAATTGCCGAGCCCAACGGATTCAACCTGTCTGGGGTACATCGTGAATTGGGGGCTTTCGGAATGATGAGATCGTGTCAACCTCGCCTTTCGTCTTGCATAAATTACTTGAGTCTTGACCTTCCCCATCTGTGCATATATATACCACATTGCCCATACGGTGATGACAAGTGTGACACCAATGATACTATATTTGAGGACCTTGTCTTGGGTGGACGACTTCTCTCCTGGTGCAATCGTGAGAGGGATCCTTGGAATGGACGTCGGACTCACCGTTGGTGGCTTGCTCAAGAGCAACTCCCAAATAGACGGTAATAAATTGCTTAGGGAGGGAAAGTAAAGCCGCGAGAGAAAACACGACGATACCCATCCCGCATGTACTAAACACTGCGGTGGTGACTGTGCAGGATGAGATAATGCGCGAAGAGAACCACGAAAACGCACAGTGACCGGGTATTGCACTCAGGCGAGCGATTAGAGCAATAGTGAAACCGCCATCACGAACCACTTTTGCCAGACAGCCGTATGTGATGTTCGTCTTTTCCAGTTTCTCGCCACGAGAGCGGCAACAGTATTTGAAGGCGCTGGGAATACTGGTTAAGGGACGGAAATCACAACGGCGATACCACGAACTAGAAGTTTCCAACTTCTCCGAGAAATGTCCCGCCGCAGACGATAGCGAAGCCCAGCCATAGCCCCCAAACCAACCCGCATAAGATTGCAACGATCTCGTGACCAAATAGCTACAACCTGCGTCAGAAGGCCGGAGCAGTGGATGAGGTGTAGGCTGCGAGCGAACCGGAGGAAACGATATGATGAATAGCACGGCGATTGGGATCACGAAACCTGCAGGGAATCTGGAAGGTCATCAGGATCACGGAACAAGAGGAACTAACAACGAGAAATGCGCATACTCATGCATCCAGTCCGCCGCCGGTCTCAGGAAGTCGACTATCTCCTGGTGGTAGAGAGTGACGAGCGTGGTGACAGTACAAATCAAGACGAGCGCAACATAGTACCCTAGAGGGGTGGTGTCAGTGTTTTCAAAACTCACTGGCCGTTGACTGACAAAACCATTCGCGTCGGAACCAGAACCTCCATTGAGCCAATCTTTGCCAATCGAAAGCCCCTGCCCTCGAGAGTTCCGCGGCCTCGCTTGGTGTTGGGCTGGGTGTTCGCGCACCAAGTGTGCGGTAGGGTTTTGCGTCTCTGTCCCAAACGGTGGCGTCAGTTTGATCCTGGGCAATAATCGATGACGTTGGGAGGGTTGAATGACTGGGCTGTAAGTGAAAGTCTCGGTTCGGAGGGTACATCTGGGAGGTGGGAGGATAGCTCGTGCTGTTCATAATCGGGGATGGACAAGCAGTTGGCCTGGTCGCACTGGGCTGGTGCTCGTCATGTCAGGGGTAGACGTTGACTTCGATTCCCATGCTCACATGAATGAGTGTACACACCAGTGAGCGACGAGGGACAGCGATCGGTCAATTGAACTTGGAAGCTTTGAAGGGTCGGGGACGATCAGGCCATCAGCTCCAGGAGCCGACCTTGGGTGTTGCGGTCTCTTGTGCCATCGGGGCAGTCCTCCAACAGACGACGCACAAGGGCCAGTCGCTACTGGTCTTGACGTTGACGGACGCCCAGGTTACAGGACGGAGGATGAGTGCAACCTGCGAGACCTCTCCCCAGTGGGTTTGTCGTGCTTGAGACAGAAAGTGTGCTATTCCGAGCCCGTATCTCCAGCTTGTAAGCATCAGAGATGATATATATACATGATTTGTGGGGAAAAGCAAGGCGAAGGATCTACAGGTGAGATTGTGATCCGCAGACGACAGAGTAACTACGCCGCTCTATGACTTCCAGATGAGGATGGCGAGTGAACCGATGTAGAAGTAGATGAAATGTTTCGTTTCTAAGATCCCAGCCACCGTATCAGTGAGTCAGACCTCAAACAGGGACTAATCAGGTGCGAACCATGCGTGACATAGCTGCCAAAGTTCTTGCCAACGACAACGTGCCATGTCGGGCCGTGTCGTCGGTCAAACTCCTTCTTGATCTGAGCAGCGATATCCTTCTCGATGTTGTATTTTCCGAGGGCGGAGGTCGCGATGTCCACGCTCTCCTGTTGGAGATCCTCACTCATGTCGACGGATTTGATGATGGCTTTTGGGCCTCCCACGCCGTTGTTCGACGGGTCCTTTGATGTGACACCACTGTCGGCGGTGGAGACAGCGTCTTGCTTGTCGGCCATGGTGAGGGTGGAGGGATCGTGGAGGTGACTATCGTTGGCGATTGACTGGGGATGGGCAGCCTGGACCTTATATTTTTAGCGTCTATTTTTTTCCCATCCGCCAAAAGCGAAGGATCCCGCGAATGCAAAAATTCAAGTTGAATCGCAACACAGATTGTACGTCACAACCCAGTCAGGAAAAGTTGGTGTTGGAATGGGAAGACGAAAATCTCTCAAGGATTTCATTTAGAACATAAATTTATAGGCAGGAAAAAGAGACTCGAAATCTATCTCACGCGATATTGGCTAGAAAAATAAAAGCTTTCAAGAAAAACAAGGGATTCATATTTAAGCCCCATCCCGTGTGTTAAAGTCTGGAAAAACGTGTTGTTGAAAGAGGAAACCTCATACTGCCGGGTGGAGGTCAAGCAATGGTGAAAGTGACTACGTCGGCTGAGTCCCTCTTCGCCGTCGTCGCTCATCGGGGCGGACAGCTCTTTAGGGCGAAATATTGGACACGCACCCTAACCGGGAGACAACAGTCACTTTGTAGCCCTTCGGCGGGACAGCTGTGGCGCACGGTGTCCTGGGACGGAGGTGACACCGATCCTGGTTGGCCAACTTCAAGTACTGTCACAGGTGCTGCATGGTTCATTAAACACAATGCCGGGATAGCGAATATTACCCTGTAACACCTCATCAGCAAAACGGCCAAAAACTTATCTCAACTTATCTGCTTTCGTCAACTTGTTCTCGCTTTTCCGAGGCCACGAGCTTGTTTCCAACTTACATTGATCATATTACACATTACCTCGAATCTCTCGTGCGACACGACCCGTGTTTCGGGCCTTTTCGTAGCCTTTACCATAGATCCCATCACTGTCACAACTTTTAATCCAACTTATTTCGAGCTTTTCTTATGTCTCACGGGCTCCCTTGCAAGATAGACATAACCCAGCCTTGTCGGATGAGGGAAGAAAAGAGAGTTGTCGTCGAAAGAATGAACTACTTATATCTAATCGAAACAGTGTCACGTGTTCATGGCAAGCTACCGTCCAACAAGCCTTGATCCAAAAAACAAAAACTGATCGGAGCATCTCCCCCCACCGGCCGGCACGATCTACAGTCATCGTTTCGGGAAACTGGCGCGGTCGCAGCACCTTGGGCCTCGGGACGCGATTGAGGCGTGGGTTCGCTCCCAAAAACAACACTGCCTGCGTCGTACATGATATACTCCGGAGGGTCGTGTTTGCTATCTCACATTTCGAGGCCTTTGAGCCCTTCGCCTGTTGATCGTGGGAGCCCGAGGAGTCCTGCCGAGATGCCGGGCCCCAGACGTAAGTAGAAGATCCGGTGTGTATTTTTTCAAAGACGAGCTATCGACATGCAAACAGCTGTAGCTGTATCTTAGCGTGCTCCCACCCGCACGGTATGATACGTCCGAGCTCAAAATTGATGGGAACCTGGGGAAAATCTGCTCATTTTCGAGACTAGCAAGAGCTCGGCAAGGCTGAGTTTGAATGCGACACCGGTTGATCCGCGTAACGACGCGTTACCCTTCAGCCAGAAGTGCCAAGTCGTCACGCTTATGCACGACTTCTAGAAGTGAATAACTCTATCCCCCCGGCCCCGGTCAGGACCTGAATTTTACTGTAGGTAGTTCAACGTATTTACTCTGGCTCTGCAATGTTCTGTGGGACGTAACGGAGGGTACGGGCCCCTGTAATTTCTCTACAATCGTGCCTTTTGGGGTGCACGACTTCACCAGGCCAATATTCCGTCACGCCGTCGCAGTGTCACACAGTTCGAACCCTTCCGCATCCCCCCTCCCCCGCAGGACCCAAATGTCGTACACGCTAACGGAAACAAAGGTGGTGAAAGTAGATGGCGTTGAGCGTTACGTGATGGAGCGCGGGACCGCTGTGGTAGTACAGGGCTGTACGTACTCACTGGCTTCGGCATACCCAGGACCTGCTGACATTGAGAAGCAACTCACAAGGTGGTTAGAGCGTTGGACAACAAACACAGGGCCACGGTCATCCTGAAAATTGGAAGAGCGAAGGAGGTGGCAAAAGAACGCGATATATACCTGCGATTGGAGGGGATCCCAGGCATCCCTGTGATTTACGGGTGGTGTGTCACCAACCCCTCGACCAGCTATATCAGCATCCAACCCTTCGCCGAGGATCTCTACCAGTACATTGCGGCTAAGGGTCCTATGAGTATAAGACAGGCGTGCGAGGTCGCGGAAGATCTCGTGAGTTCGAGCATCCTCTTATTTACTCAAGATTGGTTGACGGCTGTCTATCCCATAGCTGACCATACTTTCCTCCGCACACGCGAAAGGGGTCATTCATTGCGACATTAAGCCACAGAACATCGTTCGTTCGCCCAAGAAGGGGGGGGGGGCATCGGGACCTTGGGTGTGATCGATTGGGGCCTGGCAGCCAGCACGGGTGTTGAGGAGAGACATCCGTACCTCGGCACCCCTGCATTCATGAGTGCTTCGTGCCTCTCTGGCAACCGCAAGTGTCTCCTGGAATAGTCGCTGGTCTAGAACTGACGGCTTCCTCGCAGCGCCACATGTCCTGGATGATATAGAATCTCTGTTGTACCTGATCGAGTACCTACAGGAAGGAGCCCTCCCATGGGGGTGGCCCTCAATAACAGAGGATGCGGACTTCGAAAACCTCAAGGGGAGGAAGGAGTCTTGGTCCCCTGAAATACCCCCACTTCAGGAGTTCCTCACCTACGCTCGGGATCAACGGTGAGGTCCCTTTTTTCCATCCCACGCAACGAGTATTCATCAACAATCCTCTTGCAATTAGGGTGGGCAACCCACCGAACTATGGGCGGCTTCGAGCATTATTAGCGGAGGCCGCCAGATGGGAGTGTACCTAGTTTTGCCCCACGCTCATTCCCTCACGACCCCTCCGTAACGGCCTGCCTGGCGTCGACCCCCCCCCCATCCTAGCGACACGGGCTGGGGCTTACCCTGACTTCGGCTACTGGCACCCTTCCGCGGCGGGTACTGTAATTGATCTTTCTCTGAATAACACCACTCCTGACAATCGTGGTCTACATATCCACCTTCCCAATCACTTCTTACCATAAGCTTAGTAACATCCTACCTCCTGGGCTCTTCTCCAGATGTCCTTGTTGTTTTTATCTTGTTCCTATATCAGCAAACCACCCAGGCCCACTTAGCACTTGTCGAGTATCTCAGGCGTTGATCACATTTCCGATCGAGGAAGCAGTTTCGAAAAATTCGATGGTGTTGCGCGGCCGTTGGGACCATGAACGACCAGGCTATGTAGGCTTCGAACAATGACACCTTGTGCCTAAAAAAGCCAGAAACGGGCAGGAGGGATCAGCTATCTCATCCGAAAAGTTCTTCACCGCTCAAAAACCCTCAAACACGAAAGATTTCCGGCGCTATGTTTCTCTTCCCTCCTCCCCCATCCAGTGTTGGAGGCAGTTCGCTGCCAATCTGCCAAACGGCACGTGGCTGTTGGTTTTGCCAGGGTGGCAATTGGCATGCGTGAAAATGGGGGGTGGCAGAAGGTGGCAGTATATGTTAAGCGCCGGATCGGCTATGTCGGACGAAGGCAAGATATAGGGCTGGTATTTCATAATTAAATCCCTCCCCTACGCTACGTATCCACCTCGGATGGCTAATGGTCAGAG
>Ga0307509_10002869_pt1 | contig 27274 bp, 33 predicted proteins | sample 10_EM_MG_FD_202245 | JGI IMG/M metagenome (GOLD analysis project Ga0307509, IMG submission 202245) | Populus trichocarpa ectomycorrhiza microbial communities from riparian zone in the Pacific Northwest, United States - 10_EM | ecosystem: Host-associated > Plants > Roots > Unclassified | place... | reverse complement strand
TCGTGGGATAATTCTCGCCGTCGGAAATCTGCCTTGTCCGCTTTAAGTTGTAAAATGGTCATGCTTGCCGCCATCAGGATTTCATCAAGATTATCCAAAGGAGAGCTTTTTCTTGGAACCAAAATGTGACCTGAAAACTGTGTGAGTAAATCGGATTGCCATCGTATGGTGCGATCAGAGAAAAGCTTGGGATCGACTGCCAGAAGTTCGTCCAGATACTTAGATGTTGCTTCGAGGGAGGAGTTGATGATAAACCCAGATCCTAAAGGATGCAATGGGCGGGGATGGGAATCAAATACAATAAAAAAGTTTCCCAAAGAGGTAGGTATTATCAGACAGACAACAATTTCTGGCGGACGCGTGATGATCACAGCGACGGGGTCACTGGCTTCCTTCTTGGCATCAACCGTATCTCTGTCATCAGGATGAGCATGATGAATTCCTTTTGGTGAATACACTTGATACTCTTACTGGAGGAGTTGCGAAATTTCGGAAAGTCGACATTGCTTGTAAAATGTCTCCGCCACAGTAAATGCATTCATGAATATTGGAATATCGAAGATATCATCGACTTCGAGATGTTCGTTGCTGGGCCATGAGGACGATATAGATACGATTTCCTACATAATTACAATCAGTTATCTCATGAATAAGGCAAACACCATTTCATACCTCCGCTGTTTGTTCAGATAAAACGGAATAGAGGAGGTCGAGAGGATTGCGCTCGCGCTCAATGTCAACAGGGAGGGGCCGGTTAGTTTCTTTGTGAAGCCGAAATACCGTCCTTGCACAATTCAGGGCGATAAGCCCACAAGCTGAAATTGTGGTCCTCTCTGATCCAGAATTCCCCACGTCTTGCACATGATACTGGCTCGTTCCAGCGTATGATACAATTTGTTGCTTCCCATTGAGAACTTGCGTTAAGATTTTCTTCAGATTGACTGGATCCATTACTGTGAAGCACCAAAATCCTCTTTTGAGGGGTTTAAGAAAGTCCTGAGTGTTTCTAGATGATAATGGTGATAGAACCCTACTTATCTTTAGGCGCTTAGCGACTCAGGCCTCGTGGTAATAAAGTACTATCTTTGATAGTAGTTATTGATGGCCATCATCGGACGATCAATTGTGTTTGCTGAGAGCTCCAACGCGGCATCAGTCGGCTAGCGTGCCTTTCACTTCACTACCAACCACGTTCCCCTTCCAAAATACATGGTAAACACTAGTTTTGTCACACTTAGATACTTGGATCTCACGTATCAAATTTATAAAATTGGGCTCGAGGTGGCTGAGTGATCATGAAGCGGCTGGCTTGATGCCGAGCGTAATCATGTGTCAATCCTTTCCTCCAACCAGTAGCATCTGAACAATGCTTCTATGTAGGTCGCAAAAACCTTTCTTTTCAATTTCTCGAGGCACCGCTCAGAGGCAAACATCCACCATAATGACGAAATGTCGACCTGTTGATTGGAAAGCTGCTGCGTCGGAACCATTGCCTGGCACTGTCACCTTTCGTGCTCAACAAAACCTTCCGAAGCTCCCGATTCCCAAACTCGCTGATACTTTGGCTCGCTTGAGGGAAAGTTTGAAACCAATGGCTTGGTCGAACGCGGAATATGCCTCTGTTTTGAAGAAGATTGACAATTTCGAGACTGGGAAGGGTCGTGAGCTTCACGATCGTTTGTTGAATCATGCTAGCGGACGTCCACACTGGCTAGAAGAATGGTGGGATGATACCGGATATCTGGGTTATCGAGACTCTGTATGTGTACCTCTTTAAGGATTGATGGCTATCTAAATTTCTACTGTTTCAAGGTCGTTGTCAATGTCTCTTATTATTGTAAGGCTCAGAGCTCCTCGTCTATGGCTACTTCTTATATATTAACAGATGGATTCGACCAACCACCATCCCACCTGTCCTCGTCACCTGCTGCCAGGGCTGCCGGTATAGCTAGAGCTGCCATGGTTTTCAGGCAGCGACTCAAGCTGGGGATAATTCAGCCAGAGTCGACGAAGCACGGTCCTCTGTGCATGGACACCTATCGGTAGGTGTTTCTCGCACCTTTCAAGTGCAGCTTTTTGATTATTTCGTGTAGTTGGATGTTTGATTGTTGCCGGGTTCCGGGGGAAGGATTCGACCGGAGCGTATCTTACTCTAATCCAGGCGATGTGGGTGATTCAGGCCATATTGTAGTTATCAGGAAGAATCGTCCATGGAGAGTCGAAGTTGCCCGTGAAGGCAGGATTTTAAGCACAGATGAAATACAGAGGTATGACCTATCTCTTCAAGAGAACAACACACGTTTTATTGACAGGCAACGATAGGCAAATTCAGTATATCTATGACAATACCCTACAGGAATACCCCGGTGTTGGCGTTTTATCTGCCTCGAATCGCGACATTTGGGCTAAGGTTTGTTCTGACCTATTGGCTAATTCAAAGCTAGGCTGAAAATCTGGGCAGGACTACGCCGAATTGGCCTCGAAGCCACACAACGCAAAAATTCTGGAGGTCATACATTCGTCTGCATTTGTTATATGTCTCGACGATTCTCGCCCCAAAGATCCCATTCACCACAGTCGCGCCTTGTGGCATGGTGACGTTGTTGGGGGTGTGCCAGTTGGTTTGAGAAATCGATGGGTCGATAAACCACTCGAATTTATTATTTTCGACAATGGATATGCCGGTTTCATGGGAGAGCATTCGGTCATGGATGGAACACCTACAGCTCGCATGTGTGACGAGGTTCTCGATATGCTTTATGATCCAGCCTTTGACCATGGTTTACGTGGGCCTGCTCTTGCCGCTTCTCCCACCCCACTTGACTGGGTGGTTTCTCCAGCAATTACCGACGCCATTGGCAACGCGGACCGAGCTGCCGCAGAGTTGTTGGAAAGCCAGGAGCTTGGATTCCATCTCACTTCCTATGGGAAGGCTGCGATCAAGGCCTTCGGTGTTTCCCCCGATTCTTGGGCACAGATGATCATTCAGTTGGCCTACAGCAGACTCAACGGCTCAGAAAAGAGGATCGGTGGCACATATGAGGCTGCATCGACACGGAAATTCCTCAAGGGACGTACTGAAGCTATCCGAGTCGTGACAGCTGAGGCCGATGCTTGGGTCCAGAGCATGGATGACATGAACGTAACCCCAGAGACTCGCAAAAAATTCTTCGACCATGCAACCAAGAAACACGTCAGTCTTGCGAACGCAGGTGGTCAGGGACAAGGCATCGATCGCCATCTTTTTGGTAAGAACAGCACGAAGAAACTATTTCCTCAATTCAAACCCCATTCGAAATGCAGGCCTTAGAAAACTTTTGAAGGCAGGGGAGGAGCTTCCCGAACTTTATAATGACGCGTTGTTCAAGAGGTCGTCATACTGGGTTTTAAGCACATCGGCCATTTTCTCAAAGCACTTCCCCGTGTATGGCTGGGGCGAGGTAACACCACTTACCCTCGGAGACAAATTTATCTGAACTGGTCCTCCAGGTCGTCCCAAATGGCTTTGGAGTGGCCTACATGACTGGCTATGATGGTAGGACCACTTCCTTTCTTTCGTGTTGCAATAACTAATACTGTTGCCTAGACCGCCTGCAATTCACCATCACTTCTCGTAAGGAGATGCCTAACGCGCGATTTGTTCGGGAAATTGCACGGGCAGCACAAGATATCCAAGCTTTGCATCGGGATACAGTCAACATGAAATCTAAAATGTAAAGAATGTAGACGTTGAGCCCAGGGTACACACATTGGCTTGGGTGGAACTTCGGGGTATTTAGATTAAGACCCTCATTTTACGAGCTTTATTAATGGTTTCTTTGGTTGACCAAACGTGGTTTAAGATTGAAAGTGTTACCTTCCTCTATGTGCGGCTTTTAAAATCAAGGGTGTCCGCATGCTTCCATGGCATTATTGTGGAGGTAAAGACGGTGAAACCAAGTCAGGAATTTGGAAGCAAAAACTAGAGGAAGAATGTCCTCCTCGTTGTTTCCAGCTCGGGCTGTCCGGATAGTTTAGTAAATATAAATTATACAGATACTCGTAGACTACAAACCTTCCAGGCCCATATGAACTCATCCTGCTTGGGTGGTACTATTTTCGTGGGCTTTTCGGCGGAAATCCGCTGCGCTTCATCTTCTGATTCTTCTGCAAGCGCAGAGTGTGAATCAATCACTAGTGGTTGGGGTTCCTCTCCATATCGGAATACAGCAGGGATGCCTTTCTTCAGCCAGCGGAGTTTTAGGGTGAAACGGGGACCAATTTCTTGTAGAGCAACTTTCTCTGTCGAACGGAAGGCATATCTGCAAGGATAAGTTCATACATAATTATATATAAAAAAGAAGGCGAACAAACCGATGCCGCCTGAAAAATAGGAAATCGCGCTGGTTATGTAGAGTCACGACCTGACGACCTTGGAACTCTGGAAGTTGGGGGAAAGTGGTTTGGAACATGCGGCCGACAGCATGACCTAATCGTGTCACAAATCCGTTGAGCACAAGCTCAGGATGGTGAGGGGTAGCTCGAGCGTGTCCCTATTTACTGATGAAATAACGGAGAGGAATTTTGAAGGGTGGAACGTACAAAAATTTGTTTTGTAAGCTCAACCGAAGTTAGTTTAAAGTAGGCTGCAGGGCCATTTGGTAAGTGTACAAGGGTGATAGCATCTGTAAATTGGGTTAGGTCGACAATGGGGAGGATTGAATGATACTGGCTTGGTTTCTTCATGTCTTCATTCACCACACAAAGGTGTTTATATCCTCTGTCCGCAGCCCAGCCTGCTATACGGCCAACCTCAAATCCCTTCCCTTTCTTTCTTCGAATAAATTCTGCTCCGGGAAAAACACCAACCAGTTCATCGCAGAAATCATACGTTGATTTCGAAGCTTTGGGTGAAGTTGTAACTAAAATTTTAGGTGGAATGGTGGGGTCGTCGACGGAATCAAAATAAGAAGCGAAGGGGTCATTCGATAGATCTTTTTCTAAATCACTGAGTTGTTGTGCTTCGTTAGAAGGTTCACCGCCAATATTTTGGGTTGAAACTGAAGGGTTGGCGGTTAAAATTGAGGCATCAAACTCCCGCATATTGTCAAGAGTGTGAGGGACATTTTTCTCCAGACGTTTCTGAAAGTATGCCTCAATTAATAACTTCGACATATATTAAATAGGTTGACCTTCTTTGCTGCAGGATCGTTGGCCTCCGCCTTGGCTCGGGCAAGGCGTTTTTGTAATTTGAGCTGGTTCTTCGCCTTTTTACTTTTCTGAGCAACCTCTTCTCTCTTGATCTTGTTTTTGATGGAGGAGGGTTTAAAACGACTTGTAGGCATGTCAGACTTTTGTGTTCTGCAGGATACCAGGGAGAAGGTTAGGCAGCGGTAACGGGCCGTTCTGAACGAGGATTATTGATATAAACAGCTGTAGGCAAATAGAAAAGATTAGATTAGATACTCTCGCCCCCTAACTTTTCCCAAAGCTTTTCGAGCAAAAAACTCCACTCCGGCGGAGCTTTTGATAGTCAAGCACCCTTCCGCAGGTCCAGCCGTGTAGTGGCTTAGGCTATGTCAAATTTTCTCCCGAAAAAAAATGAGCAATATGGATCCAGAGAATATTGGTATGTCCTAGCTTTCTGGAAGAGGCCGAAATCTAAACATACTTTTGTGACGGCAGGGACCAACGATATTCAGAGTCAGTTTGGGCCGTTCTTCCCCTTCACCAATCTGACGAACTGAACATTCAAAGAGGAGGAAATGATGAATCATTTGATTGGTTTAAATCCTATGGTGACCTTGCGGATCTCCTTCGTGACCTCATCCCAGAGAAGTCCTCAAGGATTTTGATGCTCGGGTGTGGCAACTCGAAGCTTTCAGAGGATGTGGGTGGTGGCGGTTTTACTCACTGGAATGATTAAGGGAGTGCTGACGCACTTGCATACTCCTTAGATGTGGGAGGATGGATATCGGAATATCGTCAATATCGATGTAAGCCCAACGCTCTCAGCGGCATGACTTCTAACACTGCAGTATTCCTTTCAGTATTCTGGAATTCTCATTGAACAAATGAAGAAAAGACATTCCCAATGTCGACCAGAGATGGAATGTATTTTTTCTCCCCACATAAGTTGATGCAGTATCTAATTGCCAGTACTGAGCAGGGCGTGAGATGGATATTCGCGGTCTCGCCTTTGAGGACGAGTCGTTCGATATCGCGATTGATAAAGGTAAGTATATGAAAGCATCATGTTCAGGCGATTTGTTGTATTTATTTATTTCCATCAGGTACCATGGATGCCATGATGACAACCAAGGGTGATGTATGGGTAGGCAGCCTCTCAGGAGGGTAACAGTATATTCTAAAATTTCTGCAGGATCCTCCCCATCAAGTTATTCAGGACTGTAACAAAGAGGTTGATGAGACGTTAAGGCAAGGATGTACGCCAATCTTTGGTTTCTCTGTTCTCATTGGGAACCTTGTAGAGTGCTTCGAAAAGGGGGTGCATTCATCTATTTAACATTTGGACAACCCCATTTCCGGAGACGATATTTACAAAAAGCAGGAACTACCCTTGAAGTTAAGGAACTAGGGGAGGCTTTCCATTACTATTTGTACATTTTACGAAAATGCTAGTGTCCGCGACACGGTTGCGCAAGTGGTTGAGTTAGCAAGGGCCGCGTATTAGAACAAAAACTTGACATTCTTGTAAAAATCCAGCATTGGATTTTCCCCATTGCGCAGGCGAGTCTTCTCCAACTCGGCGTATGTCTCCAAAAAGTGGGCGTGGTGGAAGACACTAGATTTTCGTTCTCCAACTGGAAGGCCACTGGCAGATGTGATTCCATCAACCGGACTCCGTCTGCTGCTCGGTTGATACGAAGAAAAAAATTGAGAACCCAGAGTAAAGGAAGACGCCGTGGACATTAGTGGTGTTATACGTCCAGAAATAAGGTCCTTCCTAGGCTGGATCAAAGTGAACTCGTACATGTCTCGGAGTCTTTCGAAATCTGTCGGGAAAAAAATGTCGAAGTAGCCTTGCTTTACCAGAAGGGTGGTGCATGGTACTGTAACGTTTTGGAACCTCGTTTGGACAACAGGGGAATTGACCCCGGGTATCGTATCAGGAAGGGATGAAAAGTCTGAGAGAAGAAGGCGGTGGCGCGGGAAATAAGTTCGCAAGGTTTGCAAAAGGTTGAGCAGACGGGTCGGAACATATTCAGCAGGTGATAAATTAGGGGCGAAAGGCATCGACGCGTAAAATTTTCTTAGGGTTTCAGAGCCCAAGAAAAGTTTGTTGATAGGTGGCGGGTGCTGCAAACAGCGGCGAATCTCAAGGAAAGAGGCAATCAACGGGTCTGTTACTGGTGTATAAACAGTGTCGAAGTCTCCTTGTTCGCTTATTGTGACAAGGCCCTGGTACGGCGTCAAGGTGGTCATATCATAGCGTACCAGATCATGGGCAAAGTTATCCTATTTAATCAGTGAGGCAACGAAAGAATTTTGAACACGGGGACGTACAACAACTTCCATTGCTACAAAAAAGCATGGGGATGGCTCTGTCACATCCCAGTGGAAGACACTCTTGTGGTTGACCGTTACGCAAGGGTGAGAGACTTGGAGTTTCTTCCTTTGTAGTTTTACGAGGCTTTCGCTTATCTCGATGATGTTGTAGCGTGTTCGCTCATAGACACTCGGGTAGTCTTCTTGGAGCATATTGAGGATATCTATAGCAAGGGTTCCATTACCTGCTCCGATTTCGTATATCACGAAATCTTCGTAAGGGAAGTACTTTAATAGGTATTCTGAGACAAGGCATCGACCAATTGCACGTCCATACCAAGGCTGTTTAACAAAGTTAACGACAAAGGTGTGAGGGCATGGTGCAGAAGAAAAACACGAACCTTAAAAAGCTCGGTGGGAGTGTGCCATAACTGGCGGCCAGGCCCATCGTATTTATCTGCCCCATAAGCAGCATACTTCGCAGCGACTTCTTCCTGAAATTCAGGGGAATCGCGAAACCGGGAAAAGTCAAAGGTGGTATCTTGGGCATTGAAAATGGTGGCTTGCTTGGGAAAATATCCGTAGTTTGGATTGTAAAGGGAATCCTCGATAAAGTCGCGGACCAACATCCTCACACCAAGGGGAGGGGCGCGTTCCTTTTCAAGCGTGTTGGCATCAACATGGCGAAGTAGTTGAAAGTCATTGCTGAGATCTCCATCGAAGGGACTAGCATTGTAGTTCCATTTGTCCTTGGGTTCTGCAAGGTTCTTCTTTTTGTGACTGGAATTCGACCAGGCTAATGAGCTTGAAGAAATGAATCGTTGAATGGCAGAACAGCGAAGGTGCGTATTCAGGAGACATCTGGCCACAGAGAGGCCCAGCAATTTCATGGGCCAGGCAGAGCCTTTGCTTGTCCAGCAGGTTCTGCGACGGACCGACCAAAGCTTGGAGAAGGGTGGGATGTAGTTAAAATTACTAGTTAGCTTGAATGCTGAGTTACTATAAAGTTCAGAAGGTTAGATCACGTGAATACTGAGACCCGGGCCGGTGCCGATACCATGGATCACTCACTTTCGTATCCGCCTTCAACTTGGTACTGAGAAACATGGACTCAACCGAGAGGCTGGTCCAAACTTGGATGGCCTCAGGTCGTGAAGAAGAAATCAAGGAAATTGCTTCAGGCATGCTTAAAATCTGCTCAATTGACGAACTCAGAATAATCCAATCGTTTCAGAAATTTCGGAGGATCGAGGATCTCTGCTTACCGTTGTTAAAGCTCTTGGATATTATCTCACTTCTGAAGATGGCGACTTGCTTCAAAAAGGTGTGTGCATAAACGCACGAAACCATTCCGATCTCATATTTGCCAGGCGTCGAGTTATTATCCATAATTGTGGCTCGTGTTCCTCAGGAGAAGTTAAACCGTCAATCTGGTACGTGTCTTTCTATGATGCTCCATGATTCACGCTGGCAGTAACGCAGCAATCGTCTAGCCAGGGTGCTCAGCGAATTCTTCTGTGGTAAGCTGGAGGACTCGGTGACTCTCAAACCTGCTCTGGCTGGTCTCGTAACACTCGCGCATATCCCAACTTTATCTCCTGCTGAAGTGGCAACGATAATCGATGGGTAGGTTGCTCATGCGAGTTTTTTTCTGATCTGGTCTCATGCCATTTCAGTCTTTTTAGGCACGTAAAAATGAAAGCGATCGTACAGGGAGTTCGGTTTGAAGTCTTCTCGATTATTGACTCACTGATGGCATTCCACCGTCATGGTACGCAACTTGTCCATATATCCGCACCGCAATTAAACTAATTCGCCCAAAAGTGCTGAAAGCGATGGGCAAGCAATTTTTAGATGGGTACATAGGACTTGCCGAGGGCGAGAAGGACCCAAGGAATCTCATGGTGGCATTTGCCATCGCTCGAGTTATCTTGATTGAATTTGACATTACCTTGCACGTTGAGGTGAGAGAGGGAGATTGTTCGGCACCCCCTTTTTTTATTGATGTTCGAAGGATTTCATCGATCTAGTCAATCTTCAACATATTGTTCTGCTACTTCCCAATAACTTTCCGACCACCACCCAATGATCGGTACGGAATCAGTACCGAGGATTTGAGGCTATCTCTACGGTAGGTTGGTGTACCTTATTCATTATCATGTCAAGCCAAATTATCTACAGTCGATGTTTGAACGCCACACCAACATTTGGTCCTTTAGCGATCCCTGTATTCTTGGAGAAAATATCTGTCGGTTCAAGAACCACAAAAGTATACATTACTCCACATTTCTCTCGAATCCAACGCTGAGTGTCTTCTTAGAAAGACACCCTTGAAACTCTAACTTCTTGTCTTCCTGGATACGGTCCAGCCTTGGCACGGATATCCGCACGCAAGTTATGGAATGCTTTGAAGCTAGAGGTCCGTGGTCCTGAAACTGAAACCATATATCAAAATTAAAATTATTAGCAAAGATATTTCAACCTGTAGATCCTGAGACGGAGGAAGAGGCCCTGAAGACGATGCAAACATTGGTCAAAACTATATACGCCGATGAAGAAGCGGCCGTGGAATCTAACGATGACATCCAAGGTCTTGCAAGAGAGGCATGCGAAGAATGCATCCAGATCCTCAAGGAACCTGAAAAAAGCCAGGCGAAGCCGGCAATAAAAATTCTTTGCACTTTTATTTCGACTACACGTGCGTCCTCTTTATTATTCACCATTCAATTTTTTGATGCCAGTATATATCTAGCCTCTGTTGCTCGCTACACGATCTCGCAAGCTGTGCCGCACCTTGTTCGATTATTCCATGATCCAGATGAAATATCTGCTCGTGCTCCGACTACATTCTTGCTTTCCGAATTAACTGCATCGGCGCGGGACTCGATGGATAAGGCCCCGTCTTTGGAGGTTGACCCACCACTTTTTCCTTACAAAGACGAGGTTCTAGGGGTTTTTACAGCTGGGTCCAGTTTGCCCGCAACTCGAACTATTGCGTTATTAGGCCTTAAGGCCCTGGTGTCCACTAAAGGACTCCTGTCCGACGAAGAGCTTGGGTTCATCGTTCATAATGCTGATCAGATCATCGAAAAGGACGCCGACTATGGAGATTCAAGGTGGTCCCTTTCCATTATACTTACACCTTCAAAGCTGATTTTTCACCGTCAGCGAAGCGATTTTAGATCTCTTAGTAGCGATTGGTGATCATGCACCCCATCATCTTGCTGAACAGACTCTACCGCTGTTGTTTGGCTATTTGCCCGACAAAGCGCCCTTGCGCGAAGCAACTGCTGAACGTGAAAGATGTTGGCTCACACTTTCTACTTTACGATCACTTTGCCTTCTTCCTGACCTTTTTGAAAACATGGTCATTCGCCTCATCACGAAGCTTGACTTGATTTCTTTTCCCAATGCGGCGCAACCACTCGCCGTTTCTGAAGACCCGGAGCCAAGTGCAGCATATGCCCATATGATTTTGAAGACCTTGGCTCAAACTCTTGCCACCAAAGTCAAGAAGAAGCATGCAGATATATCGAAATACGTTGATCGCCTGGTTCCTAGCTTGTTCAATATTTTTGTCGCCTCTGCATTCATATCCGATGAAGGGAGAATGATAGCTATAGACCCTCGTCTTATTCAGGTTACAGCGGAAATTATAACCCTTGTTATACAGTCATTATCCATCCAGTAAGGACACGACTTTATTATGTCCGATCTGTTGCTAATTGCGATATACGTTTTTAGGAGGCAGCAAGCGTATTCCGTGGGCCTAGTTAAAACTTTAAGAACCGGAGATGTCGCGGATATCGCTAGTGGGTTCCAGAAAATCGTATCCACTCGAAAGCTTTCTTTGTTCAAAGTAACCAATTTCTACAATTTCAATTTGAAAGCACGGACCTGATACATTTTATAGGAATCCAGTTCTTCTGCAGAGAAGAATCTTCTTTCTTTGTTGACCGCTGCAGTCATCCCTCTTGACAAAGAAGTATGGTAACCTTGACTAACAGCCATCACCATTTTGCTTATTTTCCACTAGGTTCGACTTTCCTTGGGAGATATCGACCAATTTTTGGATTCCTTGCTTAATTGGGTCCTCGAGACTGCTGACACGGACCTCCAAAGGATATCTGCTCTGCACATGGTTGCCTCTATCTTAAATAAACACGTTGACGGTATGTTTAGTTATGTACTCGTCAGCATCCCTTTATCAGCTGTTGCTTTTCCAGAATTGACTTCGTTTTTAAAAAATAAACTTGATGTCTACTGGAGCGAGCGAATCTCTGGGCGAAGTTTAGCCACAACTCATCGCATCTGGGCCATAAAGTCTTGGACATGGGTAATTTCTTCTGACACACCATAATGTTACCGAATGTTAACGTTCAGCTTTCATTAGATTACGAAGGCATTACTCGTTCGCAAGCATTCCCTCGTTATGACCTTTGCAGAACGGCTATACCTGCTCTTTGACGATGAATATGTGGGCTGGGAAGCTGCCAAGGCAATTGGTGAAATACCGTCAACCGACGCCGTCTTGACTAAGGCCAATCGCGCAGAAGTCAAGGTGAAATTTACTGTTTGACTTGTCAAGTGTATGTCGTTAATGCATTTCTACAGATTCTTTTCGTGCAAAGGTACGCAGGTTCTGTCCTCCCAAAAATACTGGAATTTGCAAAGGATTCGAGCAGTCAGTTGTCTTTCAAGTTGTAAACAGTGCGTTTTCTTGACGAGCTTTACAGATCCTGCCAAACAGACTGCATCCCTAGTTGCGTTAACCTCACTTATTAAGTCCGTACCGCGAGTGGCATATGCACACGAAATGCCTTCAGTAAGCATTGGTGAACCATATTTGTATTTGGCCTTGAACCATCGTTTTTAGCTTATTCCACTTCTGCTCCGTGGACTCGATTTGCCCGACGCCGAAATACGAGGAAACGTCATTGACACATTCCTAGCAGCTGCGGAAGGAGAATCGCCTGAAAAGAGCCTGGTTTCGGAGCACAGTGTCACCCTCGTGAACGCCATGCTCAGAAATAGCAAAGTCGGTGATATGACTTCAATTGTATGATCTTGCATTTCTTTTCCACAAGGACGTTTTTCAGAAATCTGACCTCAACAGAGAGTTCGAACTTCTGCGTTGCGTTATCTCGGAATTCTGCCCAGTATTATCCGATACGATGTACTGCATCCATACAAACTCACAGTCCTTCGAGAGTTGGCAGAGGTTTTAGACGATCCTAAACGGGTGGTCCGCAGGGAAGCCGTAGATGCCAGGTATTGCCCACCTTTTAAAAACTCAATTCACCTTGTTGATGTTTACGGAATAGGACAAACTGGTAGGATTTTACCTCTGGAAGGGAAAGCGAGTGCTAATATACTTCAGGTTCAAATACAAGGGATAGGCGGACGTGTGGCTGGTTAGAAAGCGGGTATTGAATGGTCCTTCTAATGGAACAACATTTGTACCAATGTAATGGCGCGGGGTAGTACAGTGTGGCAGGCTAATAGGCCGATATGCTATAGAGAGATAATGCGGGACACAAACTAGAAGAACAATGCTATTCAACGGCAGATAGATAGAGGGCAGTGAGGTGTGGATCACCGTGCCATGATAGCCTGTGTTTTCAAAGCTGCATCGGCGAGTGCAAGCTCAAATGCACGGAGGTGTTCTTCTACAATCCTCCTTCCATCGATTCGCTTAGTATTTGACCGACCTGGCGAGAGCGGGCTGAGGGGCCCCTCTATGCCTTCTCCCTCGGCGATACCAGCCTCCCATCTTTCTATCCTCAACCGACTGCGTTCAGCACTATCCCACTCTGTTCTCCAACCACCAAGTTTATTTTTCAAAGCACGGATCTTCCTTCCAGCTTCAGTTGTAGCGGCACCATTCACCTGAGCTTGTTCTGATATTGTGGTAAGAGAGGAAACAAGCGACGTTGTGAACGTTCGAAGGTGCGTCAGTTGGGGCACTGCGCTTGCTGGTGTTGGTGGGCCGATAACTAAAGGGGGAGGAGGAAATGCATCTTTGATGGGTGAAGTAGCGGGCTCGGAGATATCGTCTTCATCTCCAAGGCGATGTCTATCTGGATCGAGTTCCCAGTCTGAGGTATGGGCGTGGTGTAGCCCGATAGGAGACCTAGGTTCCTCTTCCAGAACCTCGAGAGTCCGGCGTACGGGCTTGGATATATCGTAGTTTAAGGGTTTGTCAGAGAGATCTTCGATGCGCGTCAATTCGTCTAGTTGACCCAAGATATCGCTGCCTCCCACTTCCCCAGAAATCTTCCGGAATTCTCTTTCATACTCTAACAGCTCTCGCACATGCCCTTCTCTATCTCTCGCTGACACGTTTATCCGGCGGATAACATCCGAAGCGAGCGTCTCTAATGTTGGCTTTTGAGGGGCGGAAGAGCCTTGGTCCGTGTCGATTGTCCGAAGGTAATTAAGAAACTTGTCCGTTGATTCCAGATCTTGCGCAAGAACCTCCATTGCATCTTGCTCGGGCTTCTTTTCGCGGACCTTCTTCCTCGAAACAGTAGGGGTATCAAAAATTGGATCAATTTCGTGTTCTTGTTCATGAAAAGGTTCTTCCACCTCTGCAGGAACGTCGTGGAATGACGCGTCGTTCGCCGAGCTCGCGAGTTCGGATGCGAACGACAGAATACCAGGATCCGCGTCGCTAATCTGAGTACCGTTGATCTCGTTCTGGATGGCGGATTCTTCATCTATTCCTTCAGCACCGTCGTCAAACTCGATGCCGAATTCCTCTGCGAGCAATTTTGAGCCTGCGCTTGGCTCGGGCATCAAAGCCACTGCAAGCTCGTGTGCAAGAGAATGGTGTCGCCCATTCGCCGAATCGTCATCGACAATATTAGCCAGACTCGATGGGCCACGGAGTGAGACGGTCGAGCGGCGAGCACTTATACTTTGTCGCGATGGTCCTTTTCGCGAAGAGGAAGAGGAAGGTGCGCTAAGGAAGTGAGAGTTGCCTGTAAAGACATCATCTTGAGGACTGTAGTGAGGCATCTAGAACAGGCGAGAGGATGAAAGGTCTCCCGTTGCCGTGGTTGAAGGTAATCGGACTCTGTACATTATGTAATTGCATGTCAACAAAAGTCTCTGAGTTTTGGCCATGTCGACCCTTATGATTTAGGAAAATAAGTGATTGATACTGCGATACACTGAATTCGGCTATGCAATTTGCTGGAAGGTAGGATACTGGGCAAATTCAGAATAAGCATTTAGCTACTTCAACATCACCAAAACGGATACTGAGTGGCTTCCTATCCTCTGCAGAGGCCAAAGCCTGACTCGGAGAAATGTCTGTTGAATAGATTGGATATTCATTGTCCACTCAAAAAAATATGGGAATAATACAGACCTTCGTTCCCCTAGCAGGCTCGCCTTTATGAAAAGACCGGGCGCTTGACTCGAATGTAGCCGTTGAGAAAATGGACCTCCGCCGATCATCGAGAGGAAATCGCACCTCTTTCTCGATCTATTTTCAAAATGGAAATCGCTTAGGTGAATAGACAAAGAGAGGAATCCCGACACCATACTCGAGGACCATGGTCGAAAAGATATCCCGCAGGCGTACTCCATCAGGGTTGGTTACAGTGACATGGATAGACATGAGTGCCTTGAACTTTTCGTCAACAACGGAGAGGGGCGGAATGGTGATCTTCAACGCATTCATCGGCGGTGTCGAGGCCAAATCATTCGAAATTTCGAGGTCAATGAGCTTTTGGTTGCCTCTTCCGTGTGTTGCTAAACATTCTACACCATCCAGGGCGTCTCCGATCCGGTAGGATATGTGAGAAAGCGCCGGATGAAACTAGTATTTATTGAAGTATAGAGGATCAATCAGCTTCGATGAACTGGGAGTAGAATATCATCATCTCACTTGTACTTCTTCATCTATACCATTGCAACTCCATTCCCTTTTTTCTCCACCTATAAGTTGCGAGTCGAATGCAGATTTATCACAACTTGAGCTTCCTCACCCGCCTTGAACATTCTTTGGCGGAGCAATGTATCACCATGGATAAGAGTTCTCCAGTGACGACAAACCGCAAAGGCTGATATCAAAGAAAAGTAAGGTAGACGGGAGAATGTCAAGAGCAAAAGTTCAGGGGGGAGGTCTTTCAACTGCATCTTCAAACGTTCGGCTCATGGGAGTCCTATCGCCAGCAGGAACGGGTCGTCTTAGCAAATTATATCCCAGGGATATGCTAAGTATAGCTAGGTTGTGAACTTATGGCCGCGGGGCGTAAGCTAGATTTCATATCGAGGTTCACATCGTGATGCGATTGACGTGCGGTGGCGTCCTATTACGCGACGTGGGGCCGTGGAGTCAGTGGAGGGTCGGTGACCAACAACGAGAAGTGAGGCTTTGAAACAAATACTGGGGCAATTGGAATGCCACCGCACAGTGGAAGGTAATTACATAGCACGCTTTCCGGGGTCCCAACGAGGGATGCGGACTTTGAAATGACTTCGTACAAATTACAACGGCCATCTCAGTTTCTTTGACTGTTGCGCACACCATCCACTCATATTTTCTGATTTTCTGTCTCTCTCACACATCGCAGAATCCATCCATTTCGTCCAGCCATGAATGTCTGGGTGCGCACACATGCCCATTGCACAACTTCCACGGAGCTCACTACTCTTCACTAGACTGAACACCGAAACCCCGAGGGGCGCACATATTGGTTCAACACAGGAACTAAACAGAGCGTATGGGAAAAGCCAGACGGTTCGTGCCTATCCTTCATATTTTATCGACCAACGACTGACCGATAAATCGAAATCGTAGAACTGAAAAGTCCCTTCGAGGTATGATACTTCTCGACTTTCGGGACAGACTACTGATTAAACTACATATATATAGCGTGCTCTGAACCAAACAAAATGGAAGGAGTACTTCTCTGGCGGTCGAAAATATTATTACAATGTGAGTTGGATGGCATATGCATTTTGACACCTAGCTAACATGTGCGACGACAGACGGAGACTAAAGAATCCAAATGGGACATGCCCGATGAGCTGCTTCTTGTTCTGGAAAAGGTGGAAAAAGAGGCCCAGCAACCACCGCCAGCCGTTGTGTGAGTATTCGCATACGGTCCTTCGTCTTCAGTTCTATGACTGACACTCCATCCTCGATGTAGCCCTCCCCGAGCTGTGACCGCCCCGGGCTTCACTCCAGTGACAGGAGCAGCGCAAGGTGGAACCGTCGTCAACTCCACGGGAGGTGCTCATCCGTCCTTATTATCCACACCCACTTCTCAGCCTAACCAGCAGCAAAATGGCACCTCAAGCCTCGCCCTCGGAGCACACACGGGTGCCCTTCCACTGGCTGCGAATAGTGTCTTGCCGGCCCGCCCTACTCTGCCGGACGATCCGGTCATTCCGCACAACGGATTCATGACCGTGGAGGAAGGCGAGAAGGCGTTTGTGCATTTGTTGAGAAAGGCAGGGGTAGACGCGAATTGGACTTGGGACCAGACGATGCGTGCTATTATCACCGATCCGCTTTATAAGGCTCTCAATACACTTGCTGAGAAGAAGGCTTGTTGGGAAAAGGTATGTCTGCATTTTTTTCATACTTGGCGTCTCTGATGTCAAGGATCTGCTGCAGTATACGAACGGTTTGAAAGTCAAGGAACAAGAGGAAAAGGAAGCGAGACTTTCAAAGCTTCGTCCTGCGATTCGAAACATGCTCAAAGGCAATCCCAGTGTTTTCCACTATAGCACGTTCAAGACCGCCGACAGACTTTTTGCCCAGCACCCGATTTGGCAACAAGCTAAATTTGAAGCAGAGAGGAAATTAATATTCGAGGAATATGTCGCTGAGCTAAAGGAGCGTGAAGTGGTGCGTTCTTTTCTTGTGTTCGTTCCATTGAAGTTTAATTTGGTCGTGTAGAACGAAACTCGTGCGTCACGCGCACGCAGCGTATCGAAAGTCGTCTCTCTGTTCAAAGAACTCAACGTCGATGTTGTGACGAGGTGGCGCCAAGCCCATAATCACCTCACCGAGTCGGACGAGTGGCGTTCGGATCCTGAATTGCGCAAGTTGCCTACTCTCGATATCTTGCTGGCGTTTGAGGATTACAGCCGAGTACGTGAGAGGGAGTATGAGGAGCAACTGAGGAGGACGCAGGTCGAGAAGACGAGGAAGGAGAGGAAGGCAAGAGAGGCATTCAAGGTGAGTTGTTTTGCGCTTTATAAAAGGGCCTTTTAGAGCTCACTGTAAACAGGCTCTTCTTCACGAGCTTGTCCAGTCTGGCGTACTCAAGGCGCGCACGAAATGGAAAGACGTGTATCCTTTGTTCCGCGAGGACCCGCGCTATCTTGACATTCTCGGCAATCCCGGTTCTAACCCTCTTGAACTTTTCTGGGATGCCGTGGATGCGCTGGATCAGCAGCTGGACGAGAAAGTCGGTATCGTGGAGAATGTCATTGCGAAACATAATGCCAAGATTGCTGAGAGCGAACCGCCGTTCAGCGTCGCTCCAGAGACGACTTGGGAAGACTTTGTGGGTGTTATCAATGCTGATGTTGATGTGCAAGTAAAGGCGTTGGATAATAGGGAGCTGCGTGTCGTGTTTACGACGGTTAGTTCCTTTGCATGAGTTTGGGTGTATTGTTGAAACTGATGTACCATTTTTGTCTAGCTGCATGACGCGGCACTCAAGCGTGAAGCAGACGAAAAGAGGAGACATGAGCGCAAGCAGCGTCATCTCCAGGATGACTTGCGTTATGCGATCAGGAAACTGGGCGAGCCCATTGACATTACAATGCGATATGAAGATGTAAGTGGTTATGAAACATATTCGCAAGGTGGCTATTTGCTGATGGGTAGAATAGGTGGTCCCGTTGATTGAGGACCTGCCCGAATACAAGGCCTTGGAGGATGAAGATGGGCGACGAGCAGCGTTTGCCAAGTTTATTAAGCGGCAGAAGGTAAGGATGCATGATGTTTTTGTTTTTATTATTATATTCAGACGAGCGATAGGAAAGGATGCGTGAAGCAGGATCGGATGACGGTGGTTCGACTACGAGCAGGAAGAGGAAGGAACCTGCTCGCGAGAGGGACGATGACCACCGTGAGAAGGACCGTGAAAGAGAGAAGGACCGAGACCGCGAACGAGACCGAGGAGAGAAGCGAGAGCGGGATTCGCACCGGGATCGAGGGGAGAGGGAGAGAGACCGCGGAAAAGATTACGAGCGGGGGTCACGGAGCTCGCGCCACCACCATCGGTACGACGAGTATGGGGACGACCGTCGGGGGCGGGAGAAGGACGGAGAGCGAGAGAAGGACAGGGACGGGTACAGGTCGTCAAAGTATCACCGGGACGGAGAGAAGGAGGAGAAAAAAAAGGACAGTAAGCAGAGATTGTCGAGGGGTGATGATGGACCCAAGAGGGAGCGGAGTGGGTCAATTCGAGAGTACGACGACAAGAGCCAGAGTGATCGTGCAGAAAAGGTTTTGTGAATATCTCAAGAACAGGAAATAGACGCTAAAGTATTCCTACAGAGACCCCGTTATGAGGAACCATCTGACCGTGCGGAGACTCCAGAGGAGGGAGAAATATAAGTATTAAATTATGGAATCTCGATATCGCCTATCCGAATTCTGGTATAGGGTTGTTTGTGCTGAATAGTCTTTCTGTAACCCTTTCTCCTCTTCTTCTTGAAGATGAATTCCATTTTGCCCTTTGTGTGCTCGACAACGGTGGCTTCGACCTTTACTGTGTTTGGGGAGATGACGGGATTCCCACGGAGTGTATATTCGCGTGAGCCAAGCTCGTGGATTTCGTCAAGGGCGAGGACGTCGCCGACTTTTACGTCGCGAAGATGGGGCACAGTGAGCATGTCGCGTGGGGTGAGGATGTATTTCCTGCCTGCGAACGAGGCGACGACATATTGTGAGGGCTGCGAGCGAATAAGCTGGAGGGCGGCGGCGGTGGAGTTGGGGACGACTGCGCCGGTGTGGATCGCCCTGGCTGCGGCTGGAGAGACATGAGACAAGGAACGACGACGAGCAACAGACGACTTACAGGACCTGAGAATACTGGCAAGCGACATAGCTGGAGTGACGCGACGAGCACCAGCAAAATTAGATAAATTGAAACTCCGCGTGAATGTTCCGAGTAGCGCCGACATTGGCCAAAAACTTCCCTCCAACCTCATACCCATTCCCATTCTCCTCCTCCTCTCCAATGCACCGAATTGCCATTATTAACTCGGCGCGCGCTCGTGCGCTGGCCGCCTCTGCAAAGGTTTGCTTTGCTCAACGCTATCCACCTCAACCTGCTCACAACCCGCTGTTCCACGACAGAGCTCAACCGTCGCCGCTCGCTCATATGCCACCGCAAAGCCAGGTAGGCATCTCTTGCGCCTCTGGCACCCTAGAAATACCTCTTGACCACGCGATTTCTTCTTTTCTTTTCCCTCTTGTCTCTTCAACACGTACCACGTCACGTCAGCTGCTTCCGAGGTCTCCTCTATTCTCGAGGCCCGCATTTCCGGCACAGCTGTTGCTGGAAACGTCGAGGAAACCGGTCGTGTTTTGAGTAGGTTTTTCAAACTAACCCTCGGCATATTTCCTCCTCACCTGGTATCTCAGGTGTCGGTGACGGTATCGGTCGTGTTTGGGGTCTGAGGAACGTCCAGGGTAAACTTTTATTTTATTTTATTTAAATTCCCGCTCATTCGCCTACGTGTAACTCTAGCCGAAGAGATGGTGGAATTCTCCTCTGGCGTCCGTGGCATGTGCTTGAACTTGGAAGCCGACAACGTTGGTGTCTCCATTTTCGGTAACGATCGTCTCATTAAGGAGGGCGATACCGTCAAACGTACTGGCCAAATTGTCGATGTCCCTGTCGGCCCCGGTCTCCTCGGTCGTGTCGTTGATGCTCTCGGTGACCCCATTGACGGCAAGGGTCCTATCCAGGCTGCCGAGCGTCGCCGTGCTTCCCTCAAGGCTCCTGGTATCTTGCCCCGTCGCTCTGTCAACCAGCCCATGATGACTGGTCTCAAGCCCATCGACGCCATGGTCCCCATTGGTCGTGGCCAGCGTGAACTGATCATTGGTGACCGTCAAACCGGCAAGACCGCCGTCGCCATCGACACCATCCTCAACCAGAAGCGATGGAATGACGGTCAAGAAGAAGACAAGAAGCTCTACTGCGTCTATGTTGCTGTCGGACAGAAGCGTTCTACTGTCGCTCAGCTTGTACAGACTCTGGAGGAGAACGACGCCATGAAATACACCATTATTGTTGCCGCCACCGCTTCCGAGGCTGCCCCTCTCCAATACCTCGCTCCTTTCTCAGGATGCGCCATGGGTGAATGGTTCCGTGATAACGGCAAACATGGTATGCAATCGGCGTTTCAATAATCTTTGAGTATATTTTAATTCTTTCCCCTAGCCCTCATCGTCTACGACGACTTGTCCAAACAAGCCGTTGCTTACCGTCAAATGTCCCTCCTTCTTCGTCGTCCTCCCGGTCGTGAGGCCTACCCTGGTGATGTCTTCTACCTGCATTCTCGTTTGCTCGAGCGTGCCGCCAAGATGAGCGAAAAGTTTGGTGGTGGTTCCCTCACTGCTCTTCCCATCATTGAGACCCAGGGTGGCGATGTGTCCGCTTACATTCCCACTAATGTTTGTTTTTTTCTTCGGTTTACAATTAACTTCTTTATTTATTTCAATTTGTACAGGTTATTTCTATTACCGATGGTCAAATCTTCTTGGAGGCTGAGCTCTTCTTCCGTGGTGTGCGCCCTGCTATCAACGTCGGTCTCTCTGTGTCTCGTGTCGGATCTGCTGCCCAGACGTAAGTATCAGACCCCTGTCGTGGCCAAAGCTCCCTTCCTAATTTATTTATCTTCTTCAGGAAAATCATGAAGAAGTTTGCTGGTTCGCTCAAGCTATACCTCGCCCAATACCGTGAAGTCGCCGCCTTTGCTCAATTCGGTTCTGATCTCGATGCCTCAACCCGCTTCCTCCTGTCCCGTGGTGCCCGTCTAACTGAGCTCCTGAGTAAGTTTTTCAAGTCTTTTTACTTGAAAAAATATATATTCAAACTGTTGCCCACAGAACAAGGTCAATACCAACCCCTTGCCACTGAGGTCCAGGTTCCTATTATCTATGCTGGCGTCAACGGTCTCGTAAGTTCTAGTCATAATTATATTCTGATGCGCCGTCTAATTCAGTATCTCCAATAGCTCGATTCCATCCCCGTCGACCAGATCACCAAGTGGGAAGCGGAGTTCCGTGCCCATCTCGCCACCCAGGACGCCCTCCTCAAGGAGATCTCCACTGGCACCGTCACCCCTGAACTCGAGGCCAAGATCAAGAAGGTTGTTGAGGACCACGTCTCTTCTTTCGCCTCATCGTAAAAGTAGAACCGAGTGCTTAGACCTCGATTAATGTCTTACTCATTGTCGAGAACCAAAATTTAAACTCGCTTTTTCTGTCCTCTTTATAATTCCTGAATGATCGTGCAGTTTGTTTATAACGGTTCAGATTCAAAGCGCAACAAGCTCGTGGTTACTCGATTTTTCGTTCCTAATCTCTACGATCATCAAACACCTAAGTATAGAGCACTAATCAGACCAGCAAAGCGCATTATCATCAGCTTTCGGACTAGCGGTGGAGTCTTCTGTGCCCCTAGCTTGCATCCATTGATTCTGTTCGAAAGAATTTCTACAGTACTTATCATCATTGACTCTATTTCAAATACGCGAGTCAAGACAAATCCTCTAGTACTGGGCTAACATTGCCATCCTTGGACAGATTCGATTTTTTGTAACGCTCGGGCTTTATATAAATTGTTCACTTCTTCTATTGCAGCACCGTCTATATCTAGAGGCAGCCTCAAAATGAGCTCAGAAGAGATTGCCAAAGCAGCAAAAATCGCATTCGGGGAATCACAATTGATTCCTTCCACCGAACGTATCAAGGCGTTGGAAACTATCCGTCAGCAACTCGAGCGGCAGAAGAATGAAATCTTGGCAGCAAATGCTGAGGACCTCAAGGTGTGTTCGCCCTTCCTCCGCTATCGCAGCTGTTGCTGAAACGCTCATTATCATCATCATCATCATCATCATCATCATAGGCTGCCCGACTCGAGGTGGATGCGGGGCGTATGTCCGAGTCTCTGCTGAGCCGCCTCGACCTCAGCCGAAGCGACAAATGGGATTCTATGCTCCAAGGAATCTTGGATGTCGCTTCGTTGCCCGACCCAACGGGTGTGGTGTCGTATGCGTCGGAACTGGACGACGATCTAGAACTATATCGCGTTTCGTGTCCAATTGGCGTCCTGCTTGTCATCTTTGAAGCTCGGCCGGAGGTGGTGGTCAATATCGCTGCCCTGGCTATCAAATCAGGCGAGTACAGGGTTCACAACATCGGTTTTGTCATTTTAACAGTTGCATTGGGTGTTTTTTTTTTTTTTTCCTCGACAGGAAACGCTGCGATACTAAAAGGCGGAAAAGAGTCTAACCGGACAACATTGCTCCTCTCCAATGCCATATCTACGGGACTCGCTCAAACGGCTGTTCCGGAAAAGTACATCCAAACGATTCAGACGCGGGACGAGGTGGCCTCGCTGCTTAAGCTCGATCAATACATCGACCTAGTTATCCCGAGGGGCAGCAAGGAATTGGTCCGGAATATCCAAAATAATACCCGGATACCAGTTATGGGACACGCTGATGGAATATGTTCGATTTATCTTGATCAACAGGCCGACGAGGAAAAAGCGGTGAGGATTGTGGTTGATTCAAAGGTACGGTACCTCCTGGGTTGCGATTCTCTCCGGCGATTGATTGGAGGTGATTTTTCAAACTAGATCGACTACCCATCTGCCTGCAACGCGGTGGAGGCGCTGGTGGTTCATGAGTCCCTCCTTCAAACAACCTGGCCAGCGGTCGCCCAGGCGCTCCTGAGGGAGAATGTGTGCCTACTGTGTGATCCCGCTACCCTAAGCGCCCTGCAATCCATCGCCCCACCTCCTCCCAATATAGTTTCCCATGTCCGAGCATCTACCCCGAAAGATTATGGCACAGAACACGGTTCCCTCGTCCTTTCTGTCATCGCCGTACCTTCTTTACAAAGCGCCATACAATTCATCAATTCGCATTCTTCAAACCACACCGATTCGATCGTCACAGAGTCGGACGAAGCGGGGTCCATTTTCTGCCGCGCGGTGGACTCTGCGGGGACGTTCATTAACGCCAGCACTCGCTTTGCGGATGGCTTCCGTTACGGGTTTGGCACGGAGGTGGGAATCAGCACAGGCAGGATCCATGCTCGTGGTCCAGTGGGTCTGGAAGGACTTGTTATCTATAAATATATGATAAAGAGCAAAGACAAGAAAGGCCACATCGTTGGAGAGTTTGGAATGGGAGTAGGGGAAAAGCACTTCAAGCATCGACTGATTAATGCAACAGCTGTGCCATTTTAAAAATTATCTTTACATATATATGCATACAGATTCAAGGCACAACAGCAAAAAAAACTTGAGCGTAGGTTTAAATAATGGCCGTAATATATCGTAATCTATGCAACCACATCTAACCAGAAGAAAAGGGGCGTTTATGCATCTGGTGTGTCCAGCTTCACCTTTTTGTCCGCGTTTGTTGGCCCGGCTTCACATTCGGCCTTGCGTTTTCCGGCATTGGGATCTTCTGGGGCAGCTTTCTTCTTTTTCTTAACTATGGACGTTAGGTCGTTAACGACGGCGGGTGCTACTTTCGATGTGGACGATGACCCTCTAGCATTCAGTTCTCGATCAAGGGCTTGGGCGGCCAGGGCAGGTGCGCTAGTTGCAAGCGATTCGTTTGGTGACGTCTTCAACTCCTCAACCTGTATGCCATTTTCAGCCAGGGTTAAATTTATGCATTGTTGGTTCCACCAACCTTGAGTGCCAGATCGTCTCGCAGGCCAGAGAGCTCCTTAATTTCGCCTTCGATTTGGTTCTTTGACATATTTTGCACATAGTCATCACGAATAAGGCGTGCTGTCGCCTTCCCCTTTCCTTTCGTATCCTTGGTGGTCTCGGGTAATGGAGGCAGCTTTCCCTCGAGACCGTTGCGGAGCTCAGCTAATCTGCTTTCAACGCTTTCCAGAGCCTTGATAGCATGCACAATAGCATCTGATAACCGACCCGATGTAAGGTCGAGCACCATACTCAACTTGTAATGAGCTTCAGCAATTTGTCGAGATGAGGTTGGCAGGAGCTCGACCTTGAGTCCAAGGCCAGCTTCATAATCGGTAATAGCTTGATCAAACTTTTCTGTATTTCGAAAGTCAATGAGACGTCTTGAAGAGAAGGGTATTTCGCACCTGTCTCCAGCGACACGTCCCCTAATGCGATGAAAGTATCTGCCAGTTTGAGCTTCACCTCCTCATCGCCGTCGTCCTCCTTTTGTTTTTCGTAGATTGCACGAGCGAGATCGAGAACTTCCCAAGCAGCGTTGAAGTCATCTTCGGGTTCTCCGTCATCCTCTTCCCCTTCTCCTTCTCCCTCGCTGCCGTCTTCGCCATCTTGTTCAACCGAAGCCTGACCAAAGAGGTCAATGGGCTGATCTTCCCCGTCGTCTTCGATATCTCCGGAGAACGATAGAATTGGCCCAGCGGCACCTGTACCAGATCCTGAAATTCCATGTCGAATCAGAAACGCGTCCCAACCGTTCAGGTCCTTTGATAACACACCTTGGGCTGCCTCCTCGACGGCCTCTTCCGGTTGTTCTTTTCCTAGCACAGAACTCTGCACGATCGCGTTTTCAAGGAGTGCCTTTCCATATGAAAAATACAGGTCTGCGATCTCTGGTGCATTTTCGCCGAGTTGTTTTGTCCTGGAAAATCACGAATAAAATAAAATGAAACGCGTCAACACCCTCTTCTTTGAAAAACGCGTCTGAAATACCAGAATTTGTGATAGACGTGACTTACGCGAGTTCGAGAGCAGTGGCATAGTGGCCTATGGCTTGTTCGTATTTTTTCAACGCGAAGGCGCGTTTAGCATGTTCAACGGAGGTTTCAACTGTGACATTCGGAACGAGAGGGGCGTTTCTATCAGGAATTTATCGGTATGCGATGGTCCGGGATCGCTCAAGCCACTTACGAAGTCATTTTGAGGATTTGAGAACAGTTATGAAGCTTTGTGAGGGGCAGTGAATGGTGAGAAAGACAACCAGGTATAAGAGCGTCCGTACTTCCGGAATCGGACTACCAAATCGCACAAAGCAAAGGCACAACTTGTTGGTCGTTAAACATGCTGTATTCTTTTTTTCCCCGGGTGACTGTGCTTATTTTATTTTTTCTTGTGCATGTTTTACGGTGTATGTGACTTTTATTGACGCTCGAGAACAAATCTGTATCCAACTGGCCCGGGGGAACTGTGTTGGAATGCTTCATCTTACCTAGCCAAGGTCAGCGATTTTTATTTTTCGTATTCCAATGACCCCCCGCTAACGATTGTGTATGTTAACAACAGGTGCTCCATACTTTCGGAGATATACATATTTTTCAGGGTGCAAAAAACCATCTTAAACTATGTGTGCGCTTTGTATCCAAGCGCATCCATGAAAGGTTGCGCTCTTGGTCTCGTTGTCTATGGCTCAGCCTCAGACGGAACAAATGATGGCCTGTAATTTGGACAACATGGATGGGCCGCCCTGCTAATTACGGTGCTGCCTCATAGAAAGATAGCGATAAAGAAGTGGAGACGGTCATTTACTCTGCGTATATGTCGGATCCGTACAAGGCCATGTGGGCGAGATTTCATTTTTTCTCTTCTGACATAGAACAATCGTGATATGTACCTTTTTTTCTTGTCAATACAGCGAAGCATACTTCTGCCTCCCCGCCGTACCTTACCCACGGCCCGCGGTCTTGAGGTACGTTGGAGTGTACAGCACCATATTAATCATTTTATTTAAAACAACTTTTTGCCGACAAGGTTCAATTCAAAAATGGGATGAAACACCACACCAAGAATTATGCTACCGCTCACTTGATTCTGAGTCTATCGGACCCATGCCCGCGGAGCAGCACAGGTATAAACCATGTCAGTGAGCACAGGTGGCCAATGGCTGGTATCTCTTGGCTCTCTCAGGTCACTGTTGTTGGCGAGGTTAAGAGGCACCATGGAGCCAATTCCAGAGTCAACGATAAATTGCAGCATGAAACGCCTTGTGGGGCTTGCTTGATCTTGTCGAAAAAGGTTATGAGGAATATCATCAACTGATAAGTAAAAATTGGGGTCTATTTGGATACCTAGACCACATAGAATGAGCCATAGATATTAGACATCTAAGGGAGAGAACACTATTTGTCAAGCACTTGGAAATCTGGGTGACTTGACAAAAGTTGAAACTACGAAGTTGGTTGTAGCCGCAGGAAACAAGCCAAGTTTGGAAGTACCTGGGCTTTTTAGGCTTCTGAATGTTTACGAGGCGAAATATAAAGAAACGTTATTAATGGTAAAGAGGGTGTACAGTGAATGCTAAACAAAAAACAAAGGGAGGCATAATGAGACTACATGGCAAAGAAAAATGTCCCAAAGATCCAAGAAGCACCGGTAAACGCCTCCCAGAAAGGAGAATTTACAAACGGGGGACATCCCTCTGAAAAATGGTTATATTAGGGAGGTCGTTGTGTTGCCCTGTGGTTGCTGTTGTTGCTGGACTCCGAACGTATTGGCACTAAACGGTTGAGAGATTCCTGTGTGTTGAAAGGCCGATGATCCAAAGTTCGGTTGACCAAGATTACCGACGG
>Ga0307509_10002868_pt1 | contig 27277 bp, 29 predicted proteins | sample 10_EM_MG_FD_202245 | JGI IMG/M metagenome (GOLD analysis project Ga0307509, IMG submission 202245) | Populus trichocarpa ectomycorrhiza microbial communities from riparian zone in the Pacific Northwest, United States - 10_EM | ecosystem: Host-associated > Plants > Roots > Unclassified | place... | reverse complement strand
ACGACCAGCCCGTTGGCCTCGCTCATGCTGCGCAGAATGCCCGAGCCCTGCGAGCCGGTGACGCGCACCTGCCACTCGCCGCTGTCGCCATCGCGCGTGACGATGCCGCGCTGGTACTCGGTGCGGCCCGGCTTCTTGCGGATGTCGGTCGCGCACTCGGCGCGCAGCAGCGGCATCGGCTTGGCTGTGGCGCCGCTCATCGCGAGCAGCGCGTCGCGCACCAGCGCGTAGAACGTGACCATCACCGCGACCGGGTTGCCGGGCAGGCCGAACAGGATCGCGTGGTGGCCGCCGCTGGCGATGCGGCCGATCGCCATCGGCCGGCCGGGCCGCATCGCGATGCGCCAGAACAGCACGTCGCCGAGCTCGGCCATGATCTGCTTGGTGTGGTCGGCCTCGCCGACGCTGACGCCGCCAGACGTGATCACCGCATCGGCGTCGAGCGCCGCGGTGGCGAACGCGGCGCGCAGCGCGTCGGGCTCGTCCTTCACCACGCCCATGTCGATCAGCTCGACCACGCCCAGCCGCTGCAGCATCGCCCACAGCGTGTAGCGGTTGCTGTCGTAGACGCAGCCGGTGTCCAGCGACTCGCCGATCGAGCGCAGCTCGTCGCCGGTCGAGAAGAAGGCGACGCGCAGACGCCGCCGCACCAGCACCTCGGCCTGGCCCAGCGAGGCGAGCATGCCGATGTCGGCCGGGCGCAGCACGCGGCCTGCCGTCAACGCGATCTCGCCGGTGCTGAGGTCTTCGCCGGCGAGACGGCGGTTGTCGCCGGTGCGCACCACGCCGGCGGGGATGTGCACCTGCTCGCCGTCGAGCTTCACGAATTCCTGCGGCACGACGGTGTCGAGGCCTTCCGGCATCACCGCGCCGGTCATGATGCGCACGCACTCGCCGGCGTGCGCGCTGGCGATGTCGGGCTGGCCGGCGAAGCCGGTGCCGGCGAGGCGCAGCACGGTGGTCGCGGCCGTCGCGAGGTCGGCGCCGCGCAGCGCGTAGCCGTCCATCGCCGAGTTGTCGTGCGCCGGCACGTTGATGCTGGAGATGACGTGGTGCGCGAGCACGCGGCCGAGCGCGCTGCGCAGCGCGAGCTTCTCGACCGCCTGAACCTTGGGCACGAGGCGCGCGATGAACTCTGCGGCTTGCGCGACCGGCAAGGCGTTCGGGTCGTAGCCGCTGACGCAGGACGCGATCTCTTGCAGCGACGGGGGCAGCGGTGTGGTCATGACAGCCTCTCGGCCAATGGGTACGTTGGCCGGTCCCCCGAGGGGACGAGCCTTGCTTGGGGCGGCCCGGCGCGGCGGCTCATGGTGTTTGCAGCTGTTGCAGTTCGGCCAGCGTGTTCGCGTTCGTGAACGCCTGCGCGTCGTCGAACGGCACCTCGACACAGCGGTGCAGCGCCGTCCACTTGTCGATCTTGCGCTGGCCGCTCTGCGTGAAGCGGACCAGGCTCTCGAGCAGCGCGGTCTTCATCAGGCAGAACACCGGCTGCACTTGCAGTGCGTCACCTTCGCGCGTCGCGGCCATCGCGATCTCGGCGTCGTGTTCGACGAGTGCCGCGGCGAGGCGCGGCACCAGGTCGAGCGGGAACAAGGGCGAGTCGCAGGGCACGGTCACGAGGTAGGGCGTCTCGCAATGTTCCAGCCCCGCCATGAAGCCCGACAGCGGCCCGGCGTACTCGGTGTCGGCATCGGGCCAGACCGGCACGCCGAAGGCCTCGTAGTCGCTCAGGTTGCGGTTTGCGTTGATCATGACCCGGCCGACCTGCGGGCTCAGGCGCGTCAGGGCATGCATCGCCAGCGGCGCGCCGGCGTGCAACTGCAGGCCCTTGTCGACGCCGCCCATGCGGCTGCCGCGGCCGCCGGCCAGGACCAGCCCGGTGATTTGTTCGGCAGCGATCATCGCGGTTCAGCGCTCCGCGTTCGGGAAGAACAGCTGCTTGCCGTCGATCTTGTAATCGGCGATCACGGCCTGGCCCTCGGCCGAGACGACCCAGTCGGCGAAGGCCTGCGCGAGCGCGGTCTTGGTGTGGGGGTGCTTGGCCGGGTTCACGACGATCACGCCGTACTGGTTGAACAGGCGCTTGTCGCCTTCGACCAGGATGGCCAGCGAACCCGGGTTCTTGAAGCTGAGCCAGGTGCCGCGGTCGGACAGCACATAGGCGTCGCTGCTGCTCGACGCGATGTTCAGCGCCGGACCCATGCCGCAGCCGCAGGCGCGGTAGTCGAATGGCCGGGCCGGCGATTTGACGGCCGGGTCGTCGACGCCGGCGAGCTTCCAGTAGCGCAGCTCGGCCGCGTGCGTGCCGCTCTTGTCGCCGCGCGAGACAAACGCGGCCTTCGACGCGGCAAGCTTGCTCAGCGCGGCGACCACGTCCTTGCCCTTCACGCCGGCCGGGTCGGCGGCCGGGCCGATCAGCACGAAATCGTTGTACATCACGTCGCGGCGCGGCAGGCCGAAGCCCTCGGCGATGAACTTGTCTTCAGCCACGCGGTCGTGCACGAACAGCACGTCGGCGTCGCCGCGCCGGCCCATGTCCAGCGCCTGGCCTGTGCCTTGCGCGACCACGCGCACGTCGATGTTGGTCGCCTTCTTGAAGGCCGGCAGCAGGTGCGCGAACAGGCCCGACTGCTCGGTGCTGGTGGTCGACGACATCACGATGCTGCGGTCTTGCGCCACCGCGAGCGCGGCCGCCCACATCAGGGCTGCGAACAGCGCGGTCTTCATCACACGTCCCACTTCAGGTCTCCTTTGAGAAACAGTTCGGCGCGCTCGTCGAGGTGCTCTTCGAAGAAGCGCGCAGTCGGCAGGTCGGCCCGGATCATGCCTTGGTCGAGATAGACCACGCGCGTCGCGAGGCGTTTGGCCTGCCCCAGATTGTGCGTGCTCATCACCAGCGTCATGCCCTCGTGCGCGAAGGCCGCGAGCATGGCCTCGATTTCCTTCTTGGCCGACGGGTCGAGGTTGGCGGTGGGCTCGTCGAGAAACAGCACGTCGGGCCGCACGGCCCAGGCGCGCGCCAGTGCGAGCCGCTGCTGCTGGCCGCCCGACAAGGCGCGCGCGGGCCGGTCGCGCAACGCCGCCAGGCCGGCGTGGTGCAGGGCCTGCGTTGCGCGCCCGCTGCGTTCGGCCGCGGGCACGCGCGCCAGCCACAGCGCCAGCCGCAGGTTGTTCCAGACCGACAGGCGCAGCACGAAGGGGCGCTGGAACACCATCACCTGGCGCGCCCCGCGGTCGTCGACGCGGCGCGTGCCGGTGTGCGGCACCAGGCCGTGCAAGGCCTGCAGCAGCGTGGTCTTGCCCGAGCCGTTGGCGCCGATCAGCGCGATGAAGTCGCCGCGGTGCACGTTGAGCGCGACGCTGCGCAGCGCCGCGACCGCGCCGTAGCGCACGCCCACATCGTTGAGCGCGAGGATGGGCATCAGCGCGCTCCCGCGAGTGACGTGCCCTGCACGCGCTGCGCGAGGCCGATCAGTGCGTTGATCGCGCCGACGATCGCGAGCAGCACCAGGCCGAGCGCCAGGGCCAGCGGCAGGTCGCCCTTGCTGGTCTCGAGCGCGATCGTGGTCGTGATCACGCGCGTCAGGCCATCGATGTTGCCGCCGACGATCATCACCGCGCCGACCTCGGACACGGCGCGTCCGAAGGCCGTCAGCAAGATGGTGGCGACGGCCCAGCGTTCGTGCAGCAGCATCAGCAGCGCGGCGGTGAAGGGCCGCGCGCCCATCGAACGCAGCTGGTCGCCGCCGTCGCGCAGGCTGTCGGCGACGAGCTGGCGCGACAAGGCTGCGATCACCGGCAGCACCAGCACGGTCTGTGCGATCACCATCGCGCTCGGCGTGAACAGAATGCCCCAGGCGCCCAGCGGCCCGCTGCGCGACAACAGCAGGTAGACGACCAGCCCGACGACGACCGAGGGCAGCGCGAGCAAGGTGTTGAGCAGCGCGATCAGCACGCGCCGTCCCGGGAAGGTGATGACGGCAAGCCAGGCGCCTGCGGCCAGGCCGAGGCCCGCGGCGATCGCGCACGCGCTCGCGCTGACCGCGAGCGACAGCGCGACCGTGCGCAGCAGCACCGGGTCGGCCTGCACGACCAGCGCCACGGCGGTCTGGAAGCTCTCGCCGAACGCGCTCACGGCCAGCCGTTGGAAGAACGCTGCAGCAGCGTGAAGCTGCTGTCGGGCCAGAAGTCTTGCATCGAGGGAGAGGAAGTCATATGCACGGCGATTATCGGAGGGGCGCATACACTGCGACGCGCGCGGCCCGGCATGGGGCCGCCGATTCACTTCGCATCAGACACGGCACGATGAAAGTCATAGGATTCCGCGGCTACTCCGGCTCGGGCAAGACCACGCTGGTGGAACAGCTGGTCGCACGCCTGAAGCAGGCCGGGCAGCGCGTCTCGGTCATCAAGCACGCCCACCACGCGTTCGACATCGACCACGAGGGCAAGGACTCGTGGCGGCACCGCCAGGCCGGCGCTTTCGAGGTGGTGATCGCGTCGGACCGGCGGCTCGCGAAGATCCGCGAGTTCGAGGTTCGAGCCGACCCGTCGGTGCATGACCTGATCGCCGAGCTGAGCGCCTGCGACTGGGTGCTGGTGGAGGGCTTCAAGCGCGCGGCGCTGCCCAAGATCGAGGTCTGGCGCGCGTCCACCGGGCAGGCGGTGCAGTACCCGATCGACCCGCAGGTCGTGGCCATCTGCACCGACAGTGCGGCGCTGCTGCCCGAGCCCACGTCGCTGCCCTTGCTGGACCTGAACGACGCGCAGGCGGTCGTCGATTTCTTGTTGGGCAGCGGCGACCGTTTCGCCTATGCCCCGCCGCGGGGCTGACGGTCCCGACCTCGGCTACTCGCGAAAGTAGACGATCTGGTGCGTGCTGGCCAGCAGCTGCCCGCCGCTGCCCCAGATTTTGGCGCTCTGGTCGAAGTAGCCGTTCCTGAAGTTCAACGCCCGCGCGACGCCGAGCACCGGCTGTTCGCCTTGCTCAGCGAGCATCGCGGCGTCGGCGTGGACATACGTCGTCAGCGAGACCGTGCCGATCGGCGCGACCTTGCGGCGCCGCATGAAGATGCGCGGGAAGAAGCTGTCGCAAATCGCCGCGAGCGACGCGAAGTCGAGCGGCCGGGGTGGCTCGTCACGCACCCACAGGCAGCTGCGCGAATGAGGCTGCTCCTGGCCGTCGAACGCGTCCGGCATACCGCCCTCGACGAAGCGCATGTCGTAGCGCTGCACCCAGGCTGGGCGCCCCCGGTGGTCGGCGCGAGGCAGGGCCTCGGGCGGCGGCAGGTTCACCGGCGCGACGGCCTCGGGTGCCGACCAGGTCTCGCGGCGCTGCGCGAAGACCGCCGTCGCAGTGGCGGCGACCTCGCCGGCCTGCACCAGCTCGATGACCCAGTGCTGCGTCGACCGGTTCGTGCGCACGGCACGTGCCTCGATCTCGAATTCACCGGTGTTCAGCGCGCTCGCGAAGTTGACGGTCAGCGCGATCGGCTGCCCCAGTCTGGCTGGATGCAGCAGGGCCGCCTGCAGCAGGGTGGCGCCGGTCGTGCCGCCAAACGGCCCGACCATGTTCGCGTAAGCGGGCGTGGTGGCGCCGCGGAAGTGGTCGACCTTCGTCGCGGTCAGCGCGATGGCGGCATCGAAAGAGTGCATGGACAGGCGAGGGGTGGGACGGCAACACGGGAGTGTTGCACCCGGTGCGGCCACAGCCTGTCCCGCAGGTGTCGCCTGCGGCGACGTGCGAACCGGCGGCTCAGGCGATGCGAGCCAGGTCGCGCAAGGTGGTCGGCCCGGCGCGACGCTCGATCTCGGCGAGCAGCGGCTTGTTCCAGCCAAGCATGAACAAGGCTTCGGCCGTCACGAACATCGGGCCGATCAGCAGGCTGATCGGATCGCCGGCGAAGGCCAGGCGCTTGCCTTCATACCAATGCCCCGCGAGCTGGATGGCCCAGCCGAGCAGGAACAGGCTGAGGCCCCAGCCCAGCGTCGAGGCGACGCTGCTGTAGGCCACTTGCTGCGCGGCCAGCAGCAGTGCGGCGCCGGCACTGGTGACGGCCACGCCGAGCACGAGGCTGCCGCGCGTCAGATACCAGGCCGCCGCGGCGGCGAACAGCACCCAGGCCGGGCTCAACCCCAGGCCGCCCAGCGCGAACGCCGGCCGGGCGAACAGCACGCCCAGTGCGAACACGACCATCGGCACGCCGATGAAATGGCTCGCGATGTTGCGCTCGTCGCGGTGGTACGCGGCATACCGGCTCAGCAGGTCGTTGGCAGCGTGCATGGTCGGTCTCCGGTTGAGGGCGTGGTTCCGAGCGATGAACAATGGTAGCCAATCCATCGGCAGGCGGCCAGCCGTGAACAAGGGCCCACCTGGCAACAGGGACTCGACAAGCGTGCATCTTCCGCAAACGCGGCATCTGCCGAGGGCACTGGCACGCCGCCGGTGATCGGCGTAGGCTGCCGTGCATCGATACGTTGGAGCCCCGACCATGAGCGATCAAAGCATTCTCGACCACATCACGGCACTCGTGGCTGAGGAGCACAAGCTCCGCGCCGACGCCCAGGCCCCGCCGACGAACGCCGCGCGCTTGAAGCAGGTGGCCGAGCAGCTCGACCAGTGCTGGGACCTGCTGCGCCAGCGCCGGGCCAAGCGCGAGTTCGGTGACGACCCCGCCGGCGCCGCGGTGCGCGATGTCGGGACGGTCGAGCGCTACGAGGGTTGATCGCCCTGCCGTCGCCGTGGCGGGCGAGGGCGTGCCGACGTGGTGGGGTGTGCGGCTAGACTGGCAGCACGCGCTTCGCGGCCATGCGAAGCCCACCCCTGCCCGGACCCATGCAAAACACCCCCCTCATCCACTGGCATTCGATGTTCATGGGCGTGGCCCTGCTCGCGGCGGCGCGCTCCAAGGACGGCCGCAAGCGCAACGGCGCCTGCATCGCGAGTTCTGACAACAAGATTCTCGGCGTGGGCTACAACGGGCTGCCACGGGGCTGCGACGACGACGACCCGGCCTATTGGGCCGACATCGACGGCGACCCGCTGCAGTCGCGCCACAGCTACATCGTGCACGCCGAGGTCAACGCGATCCTGAACTGCGTCGTGCTGCCGCTGACCGGCAGCACGATCTACACGACACAGTTTCCGTGCCCACGTTGCGTGCAGTCCATCATCCAGGTCGGCATCGCGCGTGTCGTGTTTCTCGAGAAGAAATCGCATCACCTGGCGGCCAACGGCGCATCGGACAAGATGCTCGCCGACGCCGGCGTCGAGGTGCTGTCGCTGGCCGACCTCGAGGCCGCGTCGGGGCAGTGGTGCGACAAGCTCGACGACTTCATCCGCGAGACCGGGCCGGTCGTGCACCGGCCACCGGCGCTCGGCGAGCCTGCCGGCGCGGGCTAGACACCGCGCTACCATCCGCCTCACCGCGCCCGGTTTTCACGGCGGCGTCGCGGTGCACTCGCCAAGGAGCATGCAATGAGAATGGACGGCCAGGAAGAGAGCTCGAACGTCGAGGACGCGCGGGGCTCCAGCGGCGGGGGTGGTGGCGGCATCTCGTTTGGCGGTGGCCGCGGCATCGGCTTGGGCACGGTGGCGATCGCGCTCGTCGCAGGGTGGATCTTCGGCATCAACCCGCTGACCGTGCTGGGTCTGCTCAGCGGCGGCGGTGCGCCGATGACGCAGAGCGCGCCCGGGCCGGTGACCAAGCCGCCGGCCGGCGACCCGCAGGCCAAGTTCGTGTCGCAGGTGCTGCGCAGCACCGAGGTCGTCTGGACCGACGTCTTCCGCAGCGCCGGCAAGACCTACCAGGTGCCCAAGCTCACGCTCTACACCGGCAGCTACCCGACCGGCTGCGGTCAGGGCGAGGCGGCGATGGGGCCGTTCTATTGCCCCGCCGATGCGCACGTCTACCTCGACATGGGCTTCTTCCAGACCATGAGCCAGCGCCTGGGCGCGCCCGGCCAGTTCGCCCAGGCCTATGTGATCGCGCACGAGGTCGGCCACCACGTGCAGAACCTGCTGGGCATCAGCGGCAAGGTCGATGCGGCGCGCCAGCGCAGCAGCGAAGCGCAGGCGAACGCGATGAGCGTGCGACTCGAGCTCCAGGCCGACTGCTTCGCCGGCATCTGGGCCAAGCGCTCCAACGACGCGAAGGGCTGGCTCGAGGCGGGCGACATCGAGAGCGCGCTGAACGCGGCCTCGCAGATCGGTGACGACACGCTGCAGCGCAAGTCGCGCGGCACGGTCGTGCCCGAGAGCTTCACGCACGGCACCAGCGCGCAGCGCGTCGGCTGGTTCAAGCGCGGTTTCGAGTCGGGCAGCCCGGACAACTGCAACACCTTCGAGGCGCGGCAGCTCTGAGGCTCAGCCGAGCGCGCTGATCCAGTCGCAGCGCAGCAGGTGGGCGCGGTGCAGCCAGCGCCGCAGCGCGACGTACACGCCGGGCAGGAACAGCACGCTCAGGCAGGCCGCCTCGGCCCAGCCGGCGTGCAGCAGGAAGGCGGTCGGGGCGCCGACCCAGCCGAGCAGCCAGATGATCAGCACCGTCTCCCAGACGTTTTTCTCGACCGGGTGTCGACCGTGCTGGCGGTGCCAGACCTTGAGCGCGTGAAATTCCTGCAGCCGCATGTGAACCTCGCAGGGCCCACTCTATGCCGGCGCTGCGGCCGCGCCAACACCTTGTTTGAAGCGGGCCGTCAGGTCAGGTCGGCGAGGTGCTGCGCGAGCGGCGTCGGGCCGAACAACCACTCACCGGGCAATGCCCGCGGCCGGCCGGTGGCGGGTTGCACGAGGGCCGGCACGCCGCGCGCGCCGGTCGATTGCATCCATTGCCGCGCGGCCGCGTCGCGCTGCGCCGCGAAAGCGGGCAAGCCCGCATCCTCGATGCGCTGTTGCCATGCGGCGGCCGTGTCGCCCAGGGTCGCCGCCAACGCGGCGGTGATGACGTTCCAGTCCGCCAGGTCGCGGCCGTGCACATAGCGCTCGCGCTGCAAGCTGTGCAGGGCGTCGAGTTCGCGTGCCGGGTCCCAGCGCGCGACCGCGTGCAGCGCCAGCGTCGCGCGGGCCGAGTCGAAGGGCATGGTCGGGTCACCGAGCACCTGCGTTCGATAGGCGTCGCTGAACGGCTCGCCGCTCATGCGTTCGATGCGCGCATCCGCCTCGATCACATGGCGTGCAAACCCCGCGTCGATGCGCCGATGCGGGTCGCCCGCGAACAAGCCTGTGGGCAGGGCGTCGACCGCACAAGCGCCGCTCGCCGCGAGTGCGCGTATCGCCGGCCCGCTGCCGTAGCACCAGCCGCACAGCGGGTCGTAAAGGTAGACGACGCGTTCGACCATCAGGTGGCCACGGTGAAGCGCTGGCGGACGTGGGCTGGCCGCTCGATCTCGTCGACGATGGCCACCGCGAGGTCGGCCACCGAAATGCCGGCGGGCTCGGCCCCGTTCATCAGCAGGTCGTCGCCGCCGATGCGGAACCGGCCGGTGCGCTCGCCCGGAGCGAGTTTGGCCGGCGGCGACAGAAAGGTCCATTCCAGCGCCGTTTCTTCGCGGATCAGCGCCAGCGCATCGCGCGCGCCCTTCACGCCGGGAATGATCTCGGGCGGCACCAGCGAAGCGAACTCGGGCGTGTCCATCAGCTGCACGCCGGGCGCAACGAACAGGCTGCTTGCACCGCCGACGACCAGCAGGCGCTTCACGCCGGACTGCTTCACGCCGGCGATCGTGGCGCGTGTGCCTGCCATGAAGCGCTCGTACAACTCGGGCGATTGCCAGCCCGGGTTGTAGGCGCTGATGACCGCGTCGGCGCCGGCGACAGCACGCGCGACCTCGGCCGCATCGGTCGCATCCGCCCGCACCGGCGTGACGCCGGGCAGCGTGCGGTATTTCGTGGTGTCGCGGGCCAGCGCCGTCACCTGGTGGCCGCGTTGCGACAACTCGGCGAGCACGGCACTGCCGACGAATCCGGTGCCACCGATCAGGGCGATTTTCATGAACTCTCCAAAGCCTGTTGCGATGACAGAAGATTAGAGGCTTCACAGTCAGGCGATAAGTCCCCAGAATATGACAAGTTTATTCAGTGCAGCTTCACAATGATCGAGCTCAGGGGCATGGAGGTGTTTGCCACGGTGATCGAGCAGGGCTCGATGAGCGGCGCCGCACGCGCGCTCGGCCTGAGCACCTCGGCGGTGAGCCAGCAGGTGCGCGAGCTCGAGCGCCGCGGCGGCGTGACGCTGCTGCACCGCTCGACACGCAAGCTCGCGCTGACCGAGTCCGGCGCGCACTTTCTGGAAGACTGCGCGGCCATGCTCGCGGCCGCGCGCCGCGCGCGCCAGCAGCTGATGCACGCGCGCGAGGCGCCGGTCGGCCAGCTGCGGATGTCGGCGCCGGTCGGCGTCGCGCGCCACGTCGCGCCGGCGCTCGGCGAACTGCTGGCCGCACACCCGGCGCTGACGCTGCGGCTGCTGGTCGACGACGCGCGCATCGACCTGATCGACGCGCGCATCGACCTCGCGCTGCGTTTCGGCCGCCTGCCCGATTCGGGCTGGGTCGCGCGGCGCCTGTGCGGGCTCGAGCTGATGCTGTGCGCCGCGCCCGGTTGGCTGGCCGCGCACGGCACGCCGCAGCGGCCCGACGACCTCCCCGCGCACCAGTGGCTGACGGTCGCGCCCGACGACGACCCCAGTCTGACGCTGCCGCTGACCGACGCCAAGCGCCAGACGCGCGTGCTGCGCCTCGAGGCCCGCATCAGCAGCAACAACCAGCTCTCGATGCAGCAGATGTGCGTCGCCGGTCTCGGCCTGGCGCGGCTGGGCCGCGTCGACGTGCACGACGACCTCGCGGCGGGTCGCCTCGTGCCGGTGCTGCCGGCGTGGACGCTGCCGGCGCTCGACGTGTGGGCCGTGACGCCGCAGCGCGACGCGCAGCCGGCCAAGGTGCGTCACGCGATCGACGCGCTGCAGCGCTATTTGCTGCAGCTGCCCGGCATCGTGCCTTAGGACGGCGGGGTCAGCGCACGCGCAACGCAGAGGCCGCCACCAGGCTCAGCGCCACCAGCGGCAGTCCGACCCCGAACGACCACCGGATGCCGAAGGCCTGCGCGACCAGCCCGAGCAGCGGCGGCCCGAGCAGGAAGGCGACGAACGAGAGCTGCGCGAGCGCCGCGACATTGGTGGCTGGCGCCCGGTCGGTGCGTTGCGCCGCCGCCGACATCGCGAGCGGAAAGATCGCACTCGTGCCCACGCCCATCAGCCCGAAGCCCAGCAGCGCGGCCCATCGGTTCGGGGCGACGAACACGAGCAGCGTGCCGACCCCGAGCACCGCCAGCAGCGTGCGCGCGACTGCGACCGGCTGGTGCTTTTCGACGAAGCGGTCGGCGAAGAAGCGCGCGATCGCCTGCGTGAGCGCGCCGGTCGCCACCGCGATGCCCGCGAGAAAAGGCGACGCGCCGAACACGTCGCGCATGTAGATCGCCGACCAGTCGGCGCCGGCGCCTTCGAGCACCATGGCCGACAGCGCGACCGTGACCAGCATCAGCACGCCCCAGGTCGGCCGCGCAAAGCGCGCTGCGGCCGGTGCGGCCGGGGTCGTGTCGCGGTGCGGTGCGGCGTCGAAGCGACCGAGCAGCAGCGCGATGCCCAGGGCCTCGACCGGCACGACCAGGGCCAGGTGCATCTGCGGCGTGACGCCCAGCTGCGACATCCCCGCGCCCAGCAGGCCGGCGACGAAGAAGCCCAGGCTCCAGAAGGCGTGCGCCCGGTTCATGAAGCGCTGGCCGGTCTGGTGCTCGACGCGGTCGGCCTCGAGGTTCACGACGATCTCGACCGCGCCGATGCACAGGCCGGCCGGCAGCAGCAGCACGAACAGCATCAGCGGACTGGTGGCGGTCGACGCCAGCGCGTAGAACACCGGGATGATGGCGGTCAGGCCCAGCAGCGCGCGCCGGTGGCCGACCCGCTCCAGCCAGCGGCCGGCAAAGGTCAGCGACACCATCGTGCCGCACGCGGTGCCGATCAGCGCGAGGCCGAACGCACCTTCGGCCACGTGCATCGCGCGCTGGATCTCGGGGATGCGCGGAAAGATGCCGCCCATCGCGAACGCGTACAAAAAGAACGCGCCGAAGACGCGCCACGCCAGCGGCAGCTCGAGGCCCCGGCGGCGCAGCTCGGACACCCGCGGCGCGGCGCTCAAACGGGACAGGTCCCGGGCAGCAGCACGCCGCGGTCCACGGTGCGGATGTCGGTGTGGCCACAGAAGGCCATCGTGATCTCGAGTTCCTTCGCGATGATCTGCAGCGCCTTGGTCACGCCTTCCTCGCCCATCGCACCCAGGCCGTAGAGGAACGAGCGCCCGATCAGCGTGCCCTTGGCACCGAGCGCGACGGCCTTCAGCACGTCCTGCCCGCTGCGGATGCCGCCGTCCATCCAGACCTCGATCAGCTTGCCGACCGCTTGCGAGATCGCCGGCAACGCGGCGATCGACGAGGGCGCGCCGTCGAGCTGGCGTCCGCCGTGGTTGGACACGATCAGCGCGTCGGCGCCGCTCTCGACGGCGAGGCGCGCGTCTTCCTCGTCCATGATGCCCTTCAGGATCAGCTTGCCGCCCCAGCGCTTCTTGATCCACTCGACGTCGGCCCAGCTCAGCGCGGGGTCGAACTGCTCGGACGTCCACGAGCTCAGCGACGACAGGTCGCCCACGCCCTTGGCATGGCCGACGATGTTGCCGAAGCTGCGGCGCTTGGTGCCCAGCATGCCCAGGCACCAGCGCGGCTTGGTCATCAGGTTCAGGATGTTCGCGAGCGTCGGCTTGGGCGGCGTCGACAGGCCGTTCTTGATGTCCTTGTGGCGCTGGCCGAGGATCTGCAGGTCCAGCGTCAGCATCAACGCGCTGCAGTTCGCGGCCTGGGCGCGGGCGATCAGGCGCTCGATGAAGTCGCGGTCCTTCATCACGTAGAGCTGGAACCAGAACGGCGACTTCGTCGCGGCTGCGATGTCCTCGATCGAGCAGATGCTCATCGTGCTCAGCGTGAACGGAATGCCGAACTTCTTCGCCGCGAGCGCGCCCAGGATCTCGCCGTCGGCGTGCTGCATGCCGGTCAGTCCGGTCGGCGCGATCGCCACCGGCATGGCCGTGTCGATGCCGACCATCTGCGTGCGCAGCGTGCGGTTCTCCATGTTGACGGCGACGCGCTGGCGCAGCTTGATCTTCTGGAAGTCGCTTTCGTTCGCGCGGTAGGTGCTCTCGGTGTACGAGCCCGAGTCGGCGTAGTCGTAGAACATGCGCGGCACGCGCTTCTCGGCCAGCACGCGCAGGTCTTCGATGTGGGTGATCACGGGCACGGTGGTTGTCTCCAGTCGGATTCGCCCACGATGCTAACGGGACGCGCGGGGGACGCGCGGCGCGCACACCTGAAAGATTTTCGGCAGGGGTCGGCAGGCGGCGCGCTCGAGGCGGCCGCCGGCCCGGCCGCAGGGGGCGTCAGCCGCGGCGGCGGCGCGGCGTGAAGTTCAGCTGCGCGGTCGCCTTCACCGGGACGGCCGACACCTGCACGCGCAGCGGCGCCTGCTCCTGCAACTGGTCCGAGTGCCACAAGGTGACCTCGGCCGCGCCGTCGGGCACGTTGTCGATGACGATGGCGCCGTTGGCGTCGGTCTTGCCGAACCAGGGCGTCGCGCTCACGTAGACCTGGCCGCGCATCGACGCGTGGATGTGGCAGCCCAGGCCGATCGCGCCGGCCTTGTCGAGCTTGACCTCGGCGCTGGTCGTGCCCGAGCGCTTGCGTGCCGCGGCCGAGGGTTTGTAGTCGTCGTTGGGCGACGCGGCGGCCTCGCTCGCATCGAGACGGAACTCGAAGCTGGACACCGCCGGCGTGTTGCCCAACGGGCCGCTGGGCGTGGAGCGCACGTGGTGGTCGTAGCCGTCGCGGTTGACGAAGCGCAGCGTGCTGCCGACCGGCACGACGCTGAGGAAGGGCACGAAGCGCAGGTCCTGCTGTGTGATCACGACCGGGGTGGCGGCAGGAACGGCCGCGGCCTTTTGTGCCGAGTCGACCAGCACGACGACATCGGGCACCGGCTTGCCGTCTCGGTCGGTCACGAGCAGCTGGACCGAGCCGGCCAGTGCCGCAGCCGAGCCCGCCGCACCGAACACGGCTGCGGTGACGACCGCGAGGAGACGCGAGAGATTGTTCATGTGGGCATCCTGGTCCTGGTTCAAGGTGAATTGATGATCTCTCGGTGCATGGGCGCGAGCTTGGCGAGCAGGCGGTTTTGCGCACGGAAGGGGATGCCTTGCGCGTCCATGCTGAGCTGCAGCACTTCGACCAGCGCATTGAAGTCGGCCTTGGTCACGTCGATGCCCGCGTGGGCCTTCTTCATGTCCGGCCCGTGACGCTTGCACGGCCCGCCCGAGACCTCGCAGAACTGGGCCACCAGCTCTTCCTTGATGTGCTTCTGGTCGGTGTCCTTGAAGAACGGACCCAGGCGTGGGTCGGCCAGCAGCCGCACCATGAAGTCGTCCATCAGCGTGACCAGGCCGGTCTGGCCGCCGAGCTGCCGGTACAGCGTGTCGTCGGTCGTCTGCGCATGGCCAGGCGGCGCGAGGGCCACTGCGGCAAGCAGAACGAGGGCGTGGGCAAGGTGGCGCATGGTGTTCAGTACGCGAGTTGCAGCGACACGTAGCCGCCGGTCTGGTGGGTGTGGCCGACGATGTTGCCGAGGTCGACGTAGGCGGCGGTGATCGACACGTTCTTGGTCGGCGCCCAGGCGATGAACACGTCCTTCCAGTCGTCTTCGCGGAAGGCGTCCCCGGCGAACGCCAGGTTGTTCGGCTTGGCGCGGTACTCGGCGCCGATCGCGATGTTCTTGCGCAGCAGCCAGGCGACCGAGACCTCGGGCTGGAGGCTGTAGCCGCTCTTGTCGGCCGAGCCGAAGCCCAGCAGGCCGTTCTGGTTCGCCTTGGTGGCGCGCAGCGTGGCGTTGACCAGGATGCCCTGGGCCAGGAAGAGCTTGGTCGCGCTGACATAGAAATCGACGCCGTTGCGTTGGGCCGAGACCGAGTCGAGCACGCCGCCGACGGCCGCGCCGGGGTCCACGCGTTTGAACTCGGCGCCAGCGGCGATCTGCGGCATCCAGCTGTCCGAGTCGAGCACGGCGTCGCCGGCGAGCTTGACCTTGATGCCGACGATGTCGAGCTTGAGCGTGGTGTCGGGCACCACGACGCTGGCGTCGAATGCCTGGCGGGCCAGCGAAACCTCGACACGGTCGCGAAACCCGACCGCGGCGCCGTAGGTCGTCAGGCCATAGTCCTGGGTGCTGGCGCGGGTGACGAAGGCGGTGGCGCCCCATTCGCCGTCGGTGGCGTAGCTGCCGGTCACGGCCCAGGGCATCAGCCCGCCACCGGCCGCGCCGTCGATGCTGCTGACACCGCCGGTCAGCAGGAGCTTGCCGTCGCCGGCGGCGTGGGCCGGAGTGATCAGCATCAGCGCCGCTGCCAGCGGAGAGAAACGGAGCATCGAGGCCATGGCACCCTTGGACGGAAGTCGACCGGGCCGAGTATCGAGCGGCCTGTGCCCGGCAGGGGGACTCGCTCAGTTCTCGAACAGCGGCAGCGTGTACTTTGCCTCGGGTTCGCGGACGACACGTGTTGCTTCGGCGCCCACACCGACTTGTGGCGCCACCAGGTCGGACAGGGTGGCCAGCGCGCCGGCCCGCACGCCCAGCAGGCGCAGCCGGCGTGTCAGGTCGACGCGCTTCAGGCACTCGCCGGCGGCGCGGCGTATGGTGGGCGCGTCCATCGTGTGGGCCGGCAGGCTCAGGTCGCGCGTGACGATCTTGAAGTCGTCGAAGCGCAACTTGATGCCGATGGTGCGGGCGGCAAAGCCCTTGCGCGCCAGGTCGCCGGCGAGTTCGACGCAGAGCTCGGTGAAGATCGCGCCCAGCGTGGCGCGGTCGCGCACCGCGTGCAGGTCGCGCTCGAAAGTGGTCTCGCGGCTGATGGACTTGGGTTCGCTGAACGTGACCACCGGCCGCTCGTCGACCCCATGCGAGGCCGCGTGCAGCCAGGCGCCGTAGCTCTTGCCGAAGCGCTCGATGAGCCACTGCGCATCGGCCGCCGCGATGTCGCCGACCGTGTGCAGCCCCAGCCCGGCCAGCTTTTCGCTCGCCTTCGGTCCGATGCCGTTCACCTTCTTCGCGGCCAGCGGCCAGATGCGCTTTTCGATGTCGTCAGGTGCCAGCAGCGTCAGTCCGTTCGGCTTGTCGAGCTCGGACGCGAGCTTGGACAAGAGCTTGTTCGGGGTCACGCCGATCGAACAGGTGAGGCCACCGGTCGCCTCGAACACCGCGTCCTTCAGGCGCTGCGCGATCGCGCGGCCGGCGTCGAGCTGGGCGCCCGGCACCTCGGTGAGGTCGATGTAGATCTCGTCGATGCCGCGGTCTTCGACCACCGGCGCCACCTCGCGCACGGCGGCCTTGAACAGGCGGGAATATTTGCGGTACTCGTCGAAGTCGACCGGCAGCAGCACCGCGTCGGGCGCGAGCTTGGCGGCCTTCATCGTGCCCATGGCCGAGAACACGCCGAGTGCGCGCGCCTCGTAGGTGCTGGTGGTGATGACGCCGCGGCCGGTGTAGTCGCGCAGCAGCGCGTACTCGCGGCTGCCGTCGGCGCGCGTGACTGGCTGGTGACGCCGGCCGCCGCCGATCACGACCGGCCGGCCGCGCAGGTCGGGGTAACGCAGCAGCTCGACCGACGCGTAGAACGCGTCCATGTCGAGGTGGGCGATCAGGCGGCGGGGGGCCTCGGTCATGCGCGTGATTGTGAAACGGAACTGTGATTGTGTACAGTATCCCGCGCCCTTGCCGCCGCGGAACGAACGCACAATCGCCGCGAAGCGGCACCGCTGCCGCAGGAGCAACGCCAGTGCAGGGCACCGAGATCCGAAACGTCGATACACCGCGGATGCGCCAGGCCGGCAAGGAGCTGCTGTCGCTGGCCCTGATGGACGCGCGCAACCACAGCCTGCGTTGGTTCGCGGCCTTCGAAGGCGCGGTGGTGCCGCCGCTGCGGGAGCTCGGCCACGCCGGCTGGTTCCAGGAGCATTGGATCGCGCGCAATGTGCAGCGCCAGCGCGGCGAGGCCTGCGACGCCACCCACCCCAAGCTCGCGTCCATCCTGCCCGATGCCGATGCGCTGTTCGGCGCGCCGGGCGCGGCGGCGCTGCCAGATGCGCAGACCGTCCGCCAGTACCTGGTCGACACGCTGGAGACCACGCTCGAGCTGCTCGACGGTGCGGCCGAGGACGACGCGGCGCTGTACTTCTACCGCCTCGCGCTGCTGCGCGAAGACGCGCTCGTCGAGCGCTGGGCGGTGCAGGCGCAGACGCTGGGCCTGGACACCGGCCTGCTCGCACCGCTGCCCACGCGCGTGCCGCGGGGTGCGCTGCTGTTCCCGGCGACGCAGTGGACCCTGGGCAGCACGCCCGGCGGCTTCGTGCCCGACAACGAACGCTGGGCGCACCCGGTCGCGCTGCCCGAGTTCGAGATCGACGCGCAGACCGTGAGCTGGGCCCAGTACATCGAGTTCGTCGAGGACGGCGGCTACGACGACCGCCACCACTGGAGCGAACCCGGCTGGGCCTGGGTGCAGGCCAACGGCCGGCGCACGCCGCGCCATGTCGACCAGATGCGCCAGGGCGTGCTGCAACGGCGCTTTGGCCAGCCGGTGCGGGTGCCGCTGGCGCAGCCGGTCGTGCACGTCAGCTGGTTCGAGGCCGACGCCTGGTGCCGCTGGGCCGGGCGCCGCCTGCCCGGCGAGGCCGAGTGGGAAGCGGCTGCGGTGCTGGGCGCGACCCAGGGCTTTCGCTGGGGCGAGGTGCGCGAGTGGACGGCCGGCACGCTGCGGCCGTATCCCGGCGCGCCGGCGAGCGTGCCGCCGGCGCAACTGCGTGACACGTCCGGCGGTCGGGTGCAACGCGGGGCCTCGTTCGCGACCCGCGGCCGCCTGCGCCACGAGCGCGCGCGGTGCGGACGATCACCCGATGACGATGCGGGCTTTGCGGGTTTCCGAAGCTGTGCGTTCTGATGCCAACGTGCCTAGGGAAAGCCCGCGCTGTGCGCCGTGCCGCCATGGCCAAACAATGAATCGAGCGTCTCGCAGATGAAACGCGCCTTCCCGATCCGATCAACCCACAGGAGACATCCGTGAGCGTTCCCATTTCACTGACCGTCAACGGCCAAGCCGTCAACGCGAACGTCGACCCGCGAACCCTGCTGGTGCAGCTGATCCGCGAGAACCTGCAACTCACCGGCACCCACGTCGGCTGCGACACCGCGCAGTGCGGCGCCTGCACCGTGCACCTGAACGGACGCGCGGTGAAGTCGTGCTCGATGCTGGCCGTGCAGGCGCAGGGCGCGCAGGTCACCACGATCGAGGGCCTGGCCCAAAACGGAACAATGCACCCGATGCAGGAGGCCTTCCGCGAATGCCACGGCCTGCAGTGCGGGTTCTGCACGCCCGGCATGGTGATGTCGGCGGTGCAGCTGCTGAAGGACAACCCGAAGGCGACCGAGGCCGAGATCCGCGAGGGGCTGGACGGCAACATCTGTCGCTGCACGGGCTACCAGAACATCGTGAAATCCATCCAGTTCTGCCAGTCCGGCGCCAAAGCCAGCCTGGCGGCTTGAGGAGACGACCATGAGCGATATGTCCACTCCTCCCAACAGCCCCATCGGCCAGTCGGTGAAGCGCCGCGAAGACGCGCGCTTTCTCACCGGCGAAGGCCAGTACACCGACGACGTCGTGATGCACGGCCAGACCTACGGCGTGTTCCTGCGCTCGCCGTATGCGCATGCGCGCATCAAGTCCATCAACCTCGACAAGGCCAAGGCCGCGCCCGGCGTGGTGCAGATCTTCACCGGCGCCGACCTGGCCGACGCCAAGGTCGGCGGCCTGCCCTGCGGCTGGCTGATCCACAGCAAGGACGGCTCGCCGATGAAGGAACCGGCGCACCCGGTGCTGGCGCAAGGCAAGGTGCGCCACGTGGGCGACCAGGTCGCGCTGGTCGTCGCCGAGTCGGTCGCGCAGGCCAAGGACGCGTGCGAGCTCATCGACGTCGACTACGAAGAGCTGCCCGCGGTCATCGACATCACCCAGGCGGCCGGCAACGCGAGCGCGGTGCACGACGACGTGCCCGGCAACGTCTGCTACGACTGGGGCCATGGCAACAAGGACGCGGTCGACGCGGCCTTCAAGACCGCGGCCAAGGTCAGCACGCTGGACATCGTCAACAACCGGCTGATCCCGAACGCGATGGAGCCGCGCGCCGCGAACGCGAGCTACACCAAGCACGACGAGAGCTACACGCTGTATGTCGCGAACCAGAACCCGCACGTCGAGCGGCTGCTGATGTGCGCCTTCGTGCTCGGCCTGCCCGAATCGAAGGTGCGCGTGATCGCGCCCGATGTCGGTGGTGGCTTCGGCTCTAAGATCTTTCTGTACGCCGAAGAGACCGCGCTGGTGTGGGCCAGCAAGCGCGTCGGCCGGCCGATCAAGTGGACGGCCGAGCGCAGCGAAGCGTTCCTGACCGACGCACACGGTCGCGACCACGTCACCAAAGTCGAACTCGCGATGGACGCGAAAGGCATGTTCCTCGCGCTGCGCGTGAAGACGGTCGCGAACATGGGCGCCTACCTGTCGACCTTCGCATCCAGCGTGCCGACCATCCTGTACGCGACGCTGCTCGCCGGCCAGTACAAGACGCCAGCGATCTACGCCGAGGTGAAGGCGGTGTTCACCAACACCGCGCCAGTCGATGCCTACCGCGGTGCGGGCCGGCCCGAGGCGACGTATGTGGTCGAGCGCATCGTCGAGCAGGCCGCGCGTGATCTGAAGATGGACCCGGCGGTGATCCGGCGCCAGAACTTCATCACCGAGTTCCCGTACGCGACACCGGTCGGCCTGACCTACGACACCGGCAACTACGCCGCCCACCTCGACAAGGCCATGGCAATGGCCGAGGTCAGCGGCTACCCGGCGCGCAAGGCGGCGTCTGCCGCCAAGGGCAGGCTGCGCGGCCTGGGCTACAGCTGCTACATCGAGGCCTGCGGGCTGGCACCGTCGAACATCGCGGGCGCGCTCGGTGCGCGTGCCGGCCTGTTCGAAGCGGGCGAGGTGCGCGTGCACCCGACCGGCACCGTCACGGTGTTCACCGGCTCGCACAGCCACGGCCAGGGTCACGAGACCACCTTCGCGCAGGTGGTGGCGGCCAAGCTCGGCATCCCGGTCGAGAACGTCGAGATCGTGCACGGCGACACCGGCCGCGTGCCGTTCGGCATGGGCACCTACGGCAGCCGCTCATTGAGCGTCGGCGGCACGGCCATCGTGAAGGCGGTCGACAAGATCATCGCCAAGGGCAAGAAGATCGCCGCGCACCTGCTGGAGGCGGCCGACACCGACATCGAGTTCGAGAACGGTGTGTTCAAGGTCAAGGGCACGGACAAGTCGGTGCCGTTCGGCAGCGTGTCGTTGACGGCCTACGTGCCGCACAACTACCCGCTCGACAAGCTCGAGCCCGGCCTGAACGAGAACGCGTTCTACGACCCGACCAACTTCACCTACCCGGCCGGCAGCTACATCTGCGAGGTCGAGGTCGACCCCGACACCGGCAAGGTGCAGATCGAGCAGTTCGTCGCCGTCGACGACTTCGGCAACATCGTCAACCCGATGATCGTCGAGGGCCAGGTGCAGGGCGGCATCGCGCAAGGCCTGGGCCAGGCGATGATGGAAGGATGCGCCTACGACCTTGAGTCGGGCCAGCTGCTGACCGGCTCGTACATGGACTACGCGATGCCCCGCGCCAGCGACATTCCCCACCTGAAGATCAGCAACGTGGTCACGCCGTGCACGCACAACCCGCTGGGTGTGAAGGGCTGCGGCGAGGCCGGCGCGATCGGCTCGCCGCCGGCCTACATCAACGCACTGACCGACGCGCTGGGCGTGAAGGACATCGCGATGCCGGCGACCGTGGAACGCGTCTGGCGCGCCGCGCAGACCAACCGCGCCCACGTCGCCTGACCACAGCCTGCAAGGAGATCACTCACATGTATGCATTCGACTACAAGCGGCCGGCGAGCACGGCCGATGCCAAGGCGGCCCTGAGCGGCGACGCACGCTACCTCGCGGGCGGCCAGAGCCTGATCCAGGCGATGAAACTGCGGCTCTCCAGCAGCGAGACGCTTGTCGACCTCGGCGGCATTGCCGACCTCAAGACCATCAAGATGGACGGCGCGAACGTCGTGATCGGCGCGATGGTCACGCACGCCGCGGTCGCCGCCTCGGCCGACGTGAAGCGGGCTTGTCCCGCGCTGGCCGAACTCGCCGGTGGCATCGGTGACCCGATGGTGCGCAACATGGGCACCATCGGCGGCTCGATCGCCAATGCCGACCCGGCCGCGTGCTACCCGGCCGGCGTGGTTGGCCTCGGCGCGACCATCCACACCAACCAGCGCACGATTGCCGCCGATGCGTTCTTCAGCGGCTTGTACGAGACCGCGCTGCAGCCCGGCGAGCTGATCACCGCGGTGAGCTTCCCGCCCGCGGCCAAGGCCGCCTACGTGAAGTACAAGCAGCCGGCCTCGCGTTTCGCGCTGATCGGCGTGTTCGTTGCCCAGACCGCGGGCGGTGTGCGCGTCGCCGTCACCGGCGCGAAAGGCAGCGTGTTCCGCGCCAAGGAGATCGAAGCGGCATTGGCCAAGAGCTTCACGCCCGAGGCCGCGAAGGCCGTGAAGATGCCGACGACCGACATCAACAGCGACATGCACGGTTCGGCCGAGTACCGCGCGGCGATGATCAGCGTGATGGCCTCGCGCGCGGTCGCCGCGGCGCTCGCCCGGTGATGAGCGATCATCGCTGAATGACGAAACCGCTGGTCCTGCCCGATTCGGTCGACGCGGTCATCGCACTGCTGGCGACCGAACACTACGTCTGCGACCGGCGGCTCGCCACCGCGCTGTTTCTCAGCCTGAAGCTGTCGCGCCCGCTGTTTCTCGAAGGCGAGCCCGGCGTCGGCAAGACCGAGCTCGCGAAGACGCTGGCCGCGGCCCTGAGCACCGCGCTGCTGCGCGTGCAATGCTACGAAGGCCTGGACATCGCGCAGACCGCATACGAGTGGAACGTGGCGCGCCAGATGATCGAGATCCGCCTCGCTGAGGCCGCGCATGCGATCCACGGCGAAGGTGATCGCGAGCGGCTGGCGCACACCTTGTACTCGCGGGCGATGCTGATCGAGCGTCCGCTGCTGCAGGCCCTCACGCAATCGCAATCGCCGGTGCTGCTGATCGATGAACTCGACCGCGCCGACGAGCCCTTCGACGCCTTCCTGCTCGAGGTGCTGGCCGAGAACCAGCTCACCATCCCCGAGTTCGGCACCGTGAGGGCGAGCGCGCCGCCGATCACCATCATCACCAGCAACCGCACGCGCGAGATCCACGACGCGCTGAAGCGGCGCTGCCTCTACCACTGGGTCGACTTCCCGACGGTCGAGCGCGAGCTCGAGATCGTGCGGCTGAAGGCGCCGGGCGCGGCCGACCGGCTCTACGTGCAGGTCGTCGAGTTCGTGCAGCGCATGCGCACGCTCGACCTGTTCAAGGCCCCGGGCGTGGCCGAGACCATCGACTGGACCAACGCGCTGGTCGCGCTCAACGCGATCCGCCTCGACCCCGCGACCGTGAGCGACACGCTGGGCGTGCTGCTGAAGTACCAGGACGACATCGTCAAGCTGCAGAACGGCGACACCGCGAAGCTGCTCGACGAGTTGCGGGCGCGGGCGTTGTTGGACTGAACCGATGGAAGGTCGATCAACGCGAGCGGGCCGAGCGCCGGGCCGCCCCAAGCCGGCCTGCATCCCCTGGGGGGATCGCCGGACGTATTCGTTCGGCGAGGGGCCGTCATGATCGCCGAGAACATCGTTCACTTCGCACGGGTCTTGCGAACGGCCGGCATGCCGATCGGCCCCGACCGCGTGCTCGCGGCGATGGCCGCGATCGAGCACGTCGGGCTGGACCGCCGCGATGACGTGCATGCCGCGCTCAGTGCGGTGATGCTCGACCGCCATGAGCAGCAGACGATCTTCGATGCCGCGTTCGACGCGTTCTGGCGCGACCCCAAGCTGCTCGAGCAGCTGATGTATCTGCTGCTGCCCAAGATCAGCGGCCGCGGAGACAAGGTGACACCGCCGCGCGCGAACCGTCTGGCCGAAGCGCTGACTGCTCCGCGCCCACCGCAGCCGCCGAACCCGGCCAACAACACCGCCGAAGAAGAATTGAAGTTCGACACCAGCTTCACCTTCTCGGAACGCGAGCGCCTGCAACGGGCCGACTTCGAGAGCATGACGACGGCCGAGTTCGAGCTCGCGAAGAAGCTGGCCGAGCAGTTGCCGCTGCCGGTGGCACCGGTGCGTCGCCGCCGCCACGAGGCGGCCAAGAATCGTCAGCTGGGCGGCCGGCTCGACCTGCGCGCCACGATGCAGCGCATGGCCCGCAACCCACACACGCTGACGCCCGCGTTCACGCGCGAGCGCCGCGAGCTGCCGACGCTGGTCGTGCTGCTCGACATCTCGGGCTCGATGGAGCGCTATGCGCGGCTGCTGCTGCACTATGTGCACGGCCTGACGCGGCGCTACCTGAAGGTGCACACGCTGGTGTTCGGCACGCGCCTGACCAACATCACGCGCAGCCTGCGCCACCGCGACCCCGACGTCGCGCTGCTGCATGCCGACCAGCAGGTGCAGGACTGGAAAGGCGGCACGCGCATCGCGACCTGCCTCGAAGAATTCAACCAGCTCTGGGCGCGCCGGCTGCTCACCTCGAACGCGGCGCTGCTGCTGATGACCGACGGCCTGGACCGCGACGACCAGGGCGACCTGGCCCACGCGGCCGCACAATTGCGGCGTCTGGCGCACCAGATCGTGTGGCTCAATCCCCTGCTGCGCTTCGATGGTTTCGAGCCGCGCGCAGCGGGCGTGCGCGCGTTGTTGCCCAATGTCGATCGGTTCCTGCCGGTGCACAACCTCGCGAGCCTGGCCGATCTGGGCCGGGCGCTGCGCGCACCGACCGTCAATCCCGCATCACTCTTGAATTGAAGATCCCATGGAACTGCAAGGCGAACGACTCATCCCGGCCTCGGTCGACAAGACCTGGGCCGCGCTCAACGACCCCGAGGTGCTGAAGGCCTGCATCGCCGGTTGCGAATCCGTCGAACGCACCGGCGACGACGCGTTCACGGCGGTGGTCGCGCTCAAGGTCGGCCCGGTCAGCGCGCGCTTCAAGGGCAACCTGCAGATGACCAACATCCAGGCGCCGAATGGCTACACGATCAACTTCGACGGCCAGGGCGGCGTGGCCGGCTTCGGCAAGGGCTCGGCCGACGTCGCGCTCACCGCGCAAGGCGAGCAGACGCTGCTGAAGTACACCGCCCGTGCGACCGTGGGCGGCAAGATGGCGCAGATCGGTTCGCGCCTGATCGACGCGACCGCGGCCAAGATCACCGAGGACTTCTTCAAGGCCTTCGAGGCGCATTTGCAGGCGAGCGCACCGGTGCCCGCCGGCGACGCGGCCGTGGTCGCGCCGGTGATCGAGCCCGAGCCCGACGGCGGCATCGCCAAACTCTGGTGGCTGATCGCCGCACTCGTCGTGCTCGCGATCGCCTACTTCGCGATTCGATAGACACGGAAACAGGAGACAGCGACATGGACAGTCTCGACCTCCAAGTCCTGAGCCAGGCCCGCGACTGGTTCACGCAAGGCCACAAGGTGTGGCTGGTCACCGTGATCGAGACCTGGGGCTCGGCGCCGCGCCCGCCGGGCGCGCTGCTGTGCCTGCGCGACGACGGGCTGGTGGCTGGGTCGGTGTCGGGCGGCTGTGTCGAAGACGACCTGATCGACCGGCTGCGCCACGGCGAGCGCGTTGCCACGCCCAGCCTGATCGCGTATGGCGTGACCAAGGAAGAAGCCGCGCGCTTCGGCCTGCCCTGCGGCGGCAACCTGCGGCTGGTGCAGGAGCCGCTGCAAAGCGTGGCGTGGATAGACGAAGTGCTGGCGCGCACTGCGCGCCACGAACTCGTCGCGCGCCGGCTGACGCTCGCGACCGGCGAGGTCGTCGTCGAGGCCGCGTTGCGCGGAGATGCCTTCGCGTTCGACGGCAGCCGGTTGACGGCGCTGTTCGGCCCGCGCTGGCGCCTGCTGATCATCGGTGCCGGCCAGCTCTCGCGCGCCGTCGCGCAGATGGCGCTCGCGCTCGACTTCGAGGTCATCTGCTGCGACCCGCGCGACGAATACAACCTGACCTGGGACATCCCCGGCACGACCTTCAGCAAGGCCATGCCCGACGACCTGGTGCTCGAGCTGCAACTCGACCCGCACAGCGCGGTGGTGGCGGTCACGCACGACCCCAAGCTCGACGACCTGGTGCTGCTCGAGGCGCTGAAGTCGCCGGCTTTCTACATCGGCGCGCTGGGCTCGCGCAGCAACACCGCGGCACGGCGCGAGCGGCTCGCGCTGTTCGATTTGTCGCCGGCCGAGATCGACCGCCTGCACGGGCCCATCGGTCTGGACATCGGCAGCAAGACACCGGCCGAGATCGCCGTCTCCATCGTCGCCGAGATCGTCGCGGTGAAGAACGGTGTGCTGCTGAAGCAGAAGAAGGACGGCTCGTCGGTGCCGGCGGCGCGGCCGGCCACGTCGGCGTCCTGACGCTCCGCTACTTTGGCACCGCCAGGCGCAGCCCGCTCGCCACGGCGGCGATGGCCGCGAAGCCCGCGCCCAGCCACAGCGCTGTCGATGCGCCGTGCACGCCGGCGAGGCTGAAGCACAGCGCGGTCAAGGCCGCACCCGTGGTCTGGCCGAGCAGTCGCGAGGTCGCGATGATGCCGCTGGCGCCACCGGCGCGGTGGGCCGGTGCACTCGACATCAGCGCCTTCAGGTTCGGCGACTGGAAGAAGCCGAAGCCGGCGCCGCAGACCGCCATGCGCAGGCAGATGTCGAGCACGCTCGGATGCACCGGCAACAGCGCCAGCGAGGCCATGCCGACGCTCAGGATCGCGAGGCCGACGCCGCCCAGCAGACCCGGCGCGTAGCGGTCGGACAGCCGCCCTGCGAGCGGTGCCGCGAGCGCGACGACGATGGACCACGGCGACATCAGAAACCCGGTCTCGACCTGGTCGCGGTGCAGCACCGCCTCGAAGAAGAACGGCAGCGACACAAAGGCCAGGCCCTGCGCGGCGAAGCTGCAGACCGCCGTCAGCGACGACAGCGCGAACGCGGGCCGGCGAAACAGATCGACCGGCAGGATGGGCGACGGGTGCCCGGCCTCGCGCCGGATCAGCAAGCCGCCGAACACGGCCGCCACCGCCAGCGCGCCCAGCACCAGTGCGGCCGGTTCGCGCTGCCCGGCCGAGCCGAGCGCCAGGATGAGCGCGGTGAACGCCACCACGCTGAGCAGCGCCGCGACCGCGTCGAAGCCGTGCGAACCGCGCGTCGACTGCGGCAGCGACGGCACCGCGACCGCGAGTGCGATCAGGCCCAGCGGCACGTTGATGCCGAACAGCCACGGCCACGACGCGACGCTGAGCACCAGCGAGGCCACGGTCGGGCCGACCGCGAAGCTCACGCCGACCACCAGCGCGTTCATGCCGACGCCGCGCCCGAGCCGGTGCGGCGGGTAGATGAAGCGCAGCAGCGCCACGTTGACGCTCATGATGCCGCTCGCGCCCAGGCCTTGCAGCGCCCGCGCGGCGGCCAGCGTCGGCAGGCTGGTCGCGAGCGCGCACACCAGCGACGCGAGCGTGAAGATCGCCAGGCCGCCGATGTAGATGCGGCGGTGACCGAGCACGTCGCCCAGCGCCGCCAGCGGCAGGATGGTCGCGACCATCGCGAGCTGGTAGGCGTTGATGACCCAGACCGAGGCGGCCGGGGCCGCGTGCAGGTCGGCCGCGATCGCCGGCAGCGCGGTGTTCGCGATCGCGGTGTCCAGCGTGGCCAGCGCCACCGCGATCAGGATCGCCGCGAGCGCGCGCCGGTCGCGGCCGGACAGCGCTGTGCTGCCGTCCGACGGCGCCGTGGGGACGGCCGCCAAGCTACTTCAGCGTCGCGAGGTAGGCGACCAGGTCGGCGCGCTGCTTCGCGTCGGGCAGGCCCGAGAACGGCATCACGTTGCCGGGGATCGCGGTCTGCGGGTTCGCGATGTAGGCGTCCAGCGTCTTCGCGTCCCAGGTGATGCCGGCGTTCTTC